>JGI24698J34947_10001236_pt1 | contig 13365 bp, 16 predicted proteins | sample TergutMp193P3_FD_34947 | JGI IMG/M metagenome (IMG submission 34947)
CCTCGGGTAGCGGCAATTCAATATCGTCAGGGTTGGCAAAAATTTGAGGCGGGGTGAATAACTGCAAAGGAAGTGCGGCATTGCCTGCATCTCGCCGCAGCAAATCCAATGCTTTTTTTAAAGATTCGTCTTCTTCAATTTTGAACTCCATAGCCTTTTTTGTCTTTGGATGCTTGAATTTTATTTTGCAGGATTGCAGGAGTTGAGAAGGGGCTATTTCCAGAAGTTTTTCGGCAAGCGGCTGGTAAATCGTGTCTATTCTTTTTGCACATTCTTCCCTGCCCTCATAGATTGAATCGCCCACAACGGGGTTGCCCAGATAGCGTGCGTGAATACGAATCTGGTGGGTTCTGCCCGTGTCCAGTTTGAATTCCACAAGGGAGGCTATGCAAAAAGTTTCAAGGGTTTTATAATTGGTGATGGCGGTTTTGCCCGTTGCCCGCACCGCCATTTTCAAGCGGTTTACGGGGTCGCGCTCTATGGGAACGTCAATGCTTCCTTCCTGGTCTCGCAAAATTCCCCAGATAACGGCTCTGTATGTTCGTCCAAGGTTCGTTCTTCAAGCTGGCGAGTGAGTTCTCTGTGTGCCAAATCCGTTTTTGCCACAACCAGCAAACCCGGAGTGTCCTTGTCCAGGCGGTGCAAGATTCCGGGGCGGAGCGGCCCGTTTATTTTTGAAAGGGAATTTTTGAAATGCCATAGCAGGGCAGCGGCCAGGGTTCCCCTGTTTATGCCGCTTCCGGGGTGCATCACCATATCACGCGGCTTGTTTATCACCGCCAAATGTTCATCTTCAAAAACGATGTTCAGGGGGATGTTTTCCGGTTCCAAAAAACTTTCCTGCTTAACGGGCATTTGCAGAATTTCCGGCTCTGCATTTTCCGGCACCTGAAAATTTTTCTGCAAAACTTTCCCGTCCAGCAAAACCTTGCCTTCCGCAATGATTTTTTGCAGGTCAGTGCGGGAATATTCGGGATACTTGGATTGAAGAAACTTGTCCAGACGCATTTGGGTGGTAAGGTAGAAAGTTTTTTACTATATTAGCCTTGTGCGATACCTTATTTTATTAGCAAGCGTTTTCATGCTCTTGGCGTGTGGGCAGCATCGGTATTATGCCCCTGAGTATTCTCAGGCCGGAGAAGATACTTATGATGATAGTGAGGTTGGGTTTGCGGGCGAATATGGAGTTATGGCTAGTAAAAGCGCGCCTGCAAGATCAAGAGGCATGCTTATGTCCGAAGCTCCGGCTCCGGCTTCTATGGATGTCGGCGGCTCGGCTACAAGTTTTCAAGAACGAATGGTAAATTATACCGGCGAAATTCACCTTGAAAATTCCCAGCCGGAAACGGTTATAGATACGGTTGTCCAAAGAGCGGTCGCAAAAGGCGGCTCGGTTAGCAATCGCAGGAACGGCTTTGTTTCCCTGCAAATTCCCGTAGCGGAGTTCAAGGACTTTTTCAACTACATTTTAACGCTTGGCAAAATCACGGGCAAAAGCATTTATGCAAGCGACATAACCGATGCCTACTCCGATAACGCCGCTCGCTTGCGCATAGCAGAAAGCACCCTCGCAAGGCTGCTGGAACTTCTGGCTGCGGCAAAAACCGAGCAGGAAAAAATTACGCTCCTAAAAGAAATCCAAAGGGTGAGCGAACAAATTGAGCAGAGAAAACTTACGGAAAAAGAGCTTCTGCGTAAAGCGGCATTTTCCACCATAAACCTTTCGGCAAGGAATACACCCGTGCAAGTTTATAGCATAAAAATAAGTGCTTTTGGATGGTTCCACGAATTGCCGTATGGATATCGTTTTCCCTTTTATAAACCGTTAAAACTGAGCGTTCCGCAAAACTTTATAGAGACAGAAGATTCCGGAACAAAATGGAGCGCAGCTTCTGCCTTGAGTGCGGAATTTCTTGCCTTTGAAAAAGAAAACAACCCCCAAGGCACACCGGATTTCTGGGCAAATGCAATGCTTGAATATTTTAAATCGCAATATAATACGGAATTAAAAAGCGAAGAAAATTTTTCCTTGCTTCGCTTGCAGAGTTTTGAAACGGAGCCGAGAGTTTCTTACATAGCTATTCTGAAAAAATCCGATAAAAAAACATTGAAAATAGCGATAGCGAAATTTCCGAGCCTGGATGCGGAGCAAAAAAACTCCGAAGCGGTTATGGAAGTTTTAAGGAGGGCAAAATGATTTACATTCTGATATTGCTTCTGGCGCAGTGCGTTTTTGCCGCATCCGATTCTTCCGTGGTGGAACAGCAATTATATTTTTCTGTTCAAACTGCAAATGTGGATAGCGTTTTTCAAAAAATAATACAGACGGCGGAGTCAAAGGGCGGTTATTTTACCAATTACAATAACTTTTCTATTTCGCTCAGGTTGCCGGCCAGTGAATTGCAGGAGTTTCAAAAAAAACTGGGAGGCTTTGCCGAAATCACGGAAAAAAGTTTTTCCAGCCAGGACAGAAAAGGGGATGTGGAAAGACTGAATTTGCAAATACATTCAAGGAAAAAACTTTTGGATTCATACCTGGATCTGGTTAAAAAAGCACCTTTTGCGGAACTGCAATCCGTGGAACGCGAGATGGTTAGCTTGAATTCGCAAATAGAAAATCTGCAAGGGCAAAAGCAGGCAATAGAAAGGAGATCAGCACTTGCCTCAATCTCAATTTCCGTATCTGCCTTTGTTTCACCTTTGCCAAGAATTTCAGGCAATTCACCGTTTCTCTGGATAAATTTAACAGATTTGAATTCACTGAGGGGGGATTTTTAAGATGAAATTCCTTTTGATTGTTGCAACGTTTTTTCTGTTCTCCTGTGCTTCCTTCAAAGCCCAAACGCCGGAAAACTTTGCCGAGTACAGCGATAGCCCAAGCGGTAAATTCAAAGCTGTAAGTTCGGATGGAGTTCTTTACAGGGTTTCCGAATACAAGCAGAAAGCAGAGGCCTCAATGGATTTTTGGCGGGAAGCCTTTTTGCTCAAAATGAAAAATACAAACTACAAGCAGGAAGATTCTTTAAGCGTGAGCATCGGCGGCAAGGCGGCGATTGGCTATGTATTTTCATTTGCAAACAGTACGGGTTCCGATTTATACCTTGTAGCGGCGGTGCAGTCGGATAAAAAAGTATTCGTTGTTGAAGCAGCCGGCGAGAGGGCAAAATTTGAAAACCGCAAAAAAGACATTCTGGATGCGATNGGCAAAATTACTATTGATTAGCCTGCTTTTGGCAGCTTGCGCAGGGCAAAATTCCGGCGGCGGCAGAGAGGCTCCGCCATGCGATGGCTGTCGCAGTGGCGAGGTGCCGAACTTTGAATTAAAAGTGAACAAGTCCCACAGGGAAAAAAGCGAAAATTTTGTATTGGATTCCGGCGAATTCATAGGTGTTTTGCCTGCCCTCAATGTTATTGCAACGCATCCTGAAAAGTGCGACTATTGCCATAGTTTTAGCGAGAGCGCAGTAGAGTTTGATTTTGCGGCAAAAGAGGATTCCGTTTTGTCGGCGTGGTTTCCAAACAACGAGAGGGTTTTGCTTTTTCCCGGTTCGCAAGTTCCGGAAAGGGATTCCGCTGAATTCTGGAATGTTTTTGCAAACCTCAAAGAAATTCCCCTGAGCGAAAACAAGGAACTGAAAAAATTTTTAAAAAAGCTGGGACATCGCTATAAAATCCGCTATCTGGCTTTTGCCTCTTATATTGAGGTCAACATAAAAGACAAAAAAACCTTTGAATGGGAAAGCGAGTGGAGTTTGTGGGACACCAAAAGCGGTGAAATGCTGTTTTGGGACTACCAAAACCTGACGGCACGGAGCAAAAACTCCGCGCCGGTTGATAGAGGATGGGCAGGGGCCTACTTTATTTTCCCTTGATACTTGGCGGTTTTTCCCAGTTTTTCTTCTATGCGGAGCAACTGGTTGTATTTGCATATACGGTCGGTGCGGGAAAGCGAACCTGTTTTGATTTGCCCTGCGCCTGTGCCAACGGAAAGATCTGCGATAAAGGTGTCTTCGGTTTCGCCGCTGCGGTGGCTTGCTATAACCCCGTAGCCGGCTTTTTGAGCCATTTTGATGGCTTCCAGAGTTTCGCTAACGGTGCCGATTTGGTTTACCTTTATAAGGATTGCATTGGCGGCTTTCATCTTTATGCCCTTTTCCAAACGCTCCGGGTTTGTGACAAAGAAGTCATCGCCAACAAGCTGTGTTTTTTTGCCGAGTTCCCTGGTGAACTCAACATAGCCTTCCCAGTCGTTTTGGTCTAAACCGTCTTCAATTGAAATAATGGGATATTTCTGAATCCAGCCGGCGTATTTTGCAACCATTTCCTTGGCTGTGTAAAGTCTGTCCGGTTCGGATTTCCAGAATTTATAGCCCTTGCGTTCGCCTTCGTCAAAGAGTTCGGACGATGCGCAGTCGAGTGCGATGCCTATTTGCGAACCGGGTTTGTAACCGGCTTCATTAATTGCCTTCATTATGTATTCCAGTGCCTCGTCGTTGGTGAGGTTGGGTGCAAAACCGCCTTCGTCGCCAACAGAGGTTGCCTGCCTGTCTTTTTTGAGCAGGCCTTTTAGAACGTGGAAAATCTCGGTTATCCAGCGCAAGCCTTCCGAGAAGGATTTTGCGCCTACCGGCATAACCATAAATTCCTGAAAATCAATTTTATTGTCTGCATGCTTGCCGCCGTTTACAATGTTTGCCATTGGGGTAGGCAATATGAATTTTTTATTGCCGTGCAGCTTGCCTATGTATTTCCAAAGCGGCATTTTGCTGACGTTTGCGCCGGCAACAGTGATAGCCATGGATGCGCCGAGAATGGCATTTGCGCCCAGCTTGCTTTTGTTTTTTGTGCCGTCGAGTTTAATCATTGCGCTATCGAGGGCTTTTTGTGCAAGAGGGTCCTTGCCCTTGAGCAATTTGGCTATTGGCCCGTTGACCGAAGCTACCGCCTTCAGCACGCCCTTGCCCTGGTAAACCTTTTTGTTTCCATCACGAAGTTCACACGCTTCATACTCACCGGTGCTGGCTCCGCTTGGAACGGCAGCACGGGCTACAAAGCCGGTATTCAGGGTGATTTCAACTTCAACAGTTGGATTGCCGCGCGAATCTAAAACCTGACGGCCAACTACACTTTTGATCTTTGCCATTTTGACAACTCCTTTTTGATTTTATGGGGATAACTTAGAAAATTTTACCTGTCAATCTCCGGTATCACGGGATCCAGGGTTGCCATTATTGTTACCAAATCGGAAACCTTGTGCCCCTTGCTCATTTCGTTCAGGGCAAACATATTTGCGAAACTCGGGCTGCGGGTGTGAATACGGTANGGCCTGTCGCCTTTTTCTGCAACTATNTAGGTGCCGTAAATACCCTTTGCGCTTTCTACTTGGGTGTAATAGCTTCCCTGCGGCAACTTGTAACTTGGCTTTGGTGCAGAACGGTAAGGGCCGCTTGGGAAGCGGGCTATGCACTGTTCCAGAATTTTCATGGACTCGTAAATTTCCTGCATTCTAACAACATAGCGCGCATAGCAATCGCCTTCGGTGGCTACGGGAACATTGAAATCCAGAGAACCGTAAATTGAATAGGAATCGTTTTTGCGAACATCGTAATTGGCGCCGCTTGCTCTTAAAACAGGGCCGGAACAGCCAAGGGCAATAGCTCTCTCTTTTGAAAGAACCCCAATGCCTTGCGAGCGGAACAGCACAATAACATTTTTGGAGAGAAGAGTTTCGTAGTCTCGCATGGTGGGTTTAAGGTGTTCCAGAAATGCCTTGACCCTGGGGATAAAGGTATCGGGAACATCTTTGGATGAGCCACCCGGCCTGAAATAATTCATGGTGAGCCGCTGCCCGCAAACCTCCTCAAAAATATCGTGAATCATCTCGCGTTCCTTAAAGCCGTAGAGCAATGCGGTTTGCCCGCCCAAATCGCCGCCAAAGCAGGCGTAAAAAATAAGGTGCGAAGCTATGCGGTTGAGTTCGCAGAGCATAACCCTGATATACTCGCCACGCTCCGGGATGCCTATACCCATGGCTTTTTCTATTGCCAAGCACACGCAATGGTTGTTCTGGTGCGAAGTGAGGTAGTCTTGCCTGTCGGTTAGGGGGATGTAGTGAACGTAGCTTTCGTTTTCTGCCTGTTTTTCCAAACCCCTGTGTATATAGCCCATGTGCGGCACAACTTCAACTATGGTTTCGCCGTCCAAACGCAAAACAAGACGCAGGGCGCCGTGCGTACTGGGATGCTGCGGCCCCATATTGACAAAAAACTCCTCTGTTCCGCTTGAAAGCGGCGGCAATTTAAAACCCGGAGGCAATGGAGTATGCGTGGACATTTTACTGCAATTTAGAAAATTTACTATATTATACACCGGTTTAAAAGAGGAATTTAACATGTTTGGATTGTTTTCCTGCGACATCGGTATAGACTTGGGCACCGCCAATACCTTGGTTCACGTTTCGGGCAAGGGTATAGTTATCAACGAGCCAACCGTTGTTGCTGTAGATAGGAAAAGCGAAAGGGTTACATACATAGGCGCAGAAGCTAAAAAAATGCTCGGTCGCACTCCCGATGAAATTGTCGCGGTTCGCCCCATGAAAGACGGCGTTATAGCGGATTACCATTTAGTTGAATCCCTGCTCCAATACTTTATCAGCAAAGTTCAAAGATATCCCCTGTTTCTGGTCAAGCCACGGGTAGTGGTTGGCGTTCCCTCCGGGATAACGGANGTGGAAAAAAGAGCTGTTCTGGATGCAACAAGAGCCGCNGGTGCAAGGGAGGTTCATCTGGTTGCAGAGCCTATGGCCACGGCTATAGGCATGGGTATTCCGGTTGCGGAACCCTCCGGCCACATGGTTATAGACTGCGGTGGCGGAACTTCCGAAGTAGCGGTTATCTCGCTCGGCGGCCTGGTTTGCAAATCATCCGTGCGGGTTGGCGGCGATAAAATGGACAATGCCATCGTAAGCTACCTGCGCCGCACCCACGGGCTTTTAATAGGCGAATCCATGGCCGAAGATGTTAAAAAGAAAATCGGCTCCGCTTTCCCTCTGGAAAAGGAACTGGAAATGGAAGTCAAGGGTAGAGACCTGGCAGCCGGCATTCCACGCACAATAACCATCAAAAGCGAAGAAATCAGAGAAGCTCTGGGCGAATCCGTTTTGCAAATAGTTGAAGCGGTTAAAAAGGCACTGGAAAGCACGCCACCCGAACTCTCCGCGGATATTCTTGACAAGGGCATAATAATGGCAGGCGGTACAAGCCTGCTCAGGGGCCTGGATGCGAGGCTCCGCCACGAAACCGGACTGCCCGTAAGTGTTATAGACGATGCTCCGCTATGCGTGTGCAAAGGCACTGCACGTATTCTGGAAAGTTTGGATTATTATCGCAACTGTAAAGTTCTTATGGCTTCTTCGGTATAATGAACCTTTTTCGGTATATAATAAAGCTATGCAAGTGGGCGCGAGGTTCCCTTGTATTTGCCCTGCTGGTTGCCTTTTCGTTTTACATGCTGCTCATTCAGGTCAAGCACAAGCAGAACATCGCGGACTTTCTTGTTTCAAATATTTTTTATTTGCCGCAGTCCGTTGCCTCATACGTTTTGCACATGGGAAATCTAAGCGAAGAAAACACAAAACTCAAAAGAGAGAATATAAAGCTGAAGCTGGAAGTGGACCTGGCAAAGGAACACGTTATTGAAAACAAGCGNTTGAGAAAACTGCTGAATTTCGAAGACCAGTGGAATTATCCGTATCCCATTTCCCTTACCCAGATAATAGGATATAATCCNGGCACCTACATGACAACGGTTGTTGTGAACAGCGGCGAATCGGANTCNATNTTTTACGGGATGCCGGTATTCACTACCAATGGCCTGGTGGGCAAGGTCTCAAAGGTTTTTTCAAAACACTCAATGGTGCAACTGCTCTCGGATCCGAATTCAAGAACTTCGGTTATTTCGCAGCGCTCCAGGGTTTTGGGAACCCTGTTTTCCAGGGATAACGGCGAAATGCAAATTCAGATTTCCAGCTATGCAGACCTTGTTCCGGGCGACACCCTTGTAACATCGGGGCTGGGCGGCATTTACCCAAAAGGAATTCCGGTTGGAGTTGTGAGCAACCTGGAAAANAACAATTCCGAAGTTTTGAGTTATGGAGAGATTACATTATTGCAGCATATAGAATCTCTGGAAGAAGTTTTTGTGATTCGCAAAAACATGGACTGGATTGTGTGGAGTGGAGAATAAATGCTTAAATTTTTCCTGTATGTAATTTTATTTTTCGTGGCGGCAACCCTGCAATCGGTTGTTGTACCGCAAATTGAAATATGGGGAGCGCAGCCATCCCTCCTTTTGATTTTAACGGTGATGATAGCTCTAAGGCACGGCACCCTTGCCGGCTGCTTTTGCGGTTTTATATCCGGTTTGCTGTGCGATGTTTACGGGCCTGTTGAATGGCTCGGCGCATATTCCCTTTCCTATTGCATAGTGGGCTTTGCCCTGGGGCAAATTGAGGAGAGTTTCATAGACTTGAATTTGCTTCCGGGAATATTCGTACTCGCTTTTGCGGATTTTTTCAAGGACATAATATACTACTTTGCCATAGGAAAAGCCGGAGACGATATTTTGCAGGCACTGATTTCTCTTTCCGCCAAAAACGCTGTTTACACGCTTTGCATTGGAGCCGTCTGTTTTTACCTGTTTTCTCCCAGAAAGCAAAGGAAAATAGAGATTTACAATCAGCAGGGGTTGTTGTAGATGCTCTCGCATTCCAATGAAGAGGAAAATATAAGACATGAGATGAACCTGAAAACGTTTATGTTCGTGTTTGTAAACATAATTGCCTTTTCCGTTGTTGTTTTGCGCCTTTTGCAACTGCAGTATTTTGATTTTGAAAATAATTTAAAGAAAGCGGAAGAAAACCGTATTCGCAAGGTGAATATAAAGGCGAGCCGCGGTTATATTCTCGACCGCAACGGAATTGTTCTGGTTCGCAACAGGCCGTCTTACCAAATATCTCTTCTGTACAATGAATTTAAAACCAGGGAAATTCGTGATTCCGTTTTTAACAGGCTTTTAAAAATAACGCACGTAAATGGAAACCGCCTTCTGGACTCGTCCGCTCTTGCCCTTTCCTTTGAAATGGGCCGGAGGCAAAAATTCAAGTATCAGCGGCTTATGGAAGATGCCGCGCCGGAAGTAGTCGCCCTTTTTGAGGAACGGGCGGAGGAACTGCCGGGCATTGAAATTCTGGTTGAATCGCGCAGGGATTATCCCTTTGGTTCGCATGGTGCCCACATATTCGGCTACACCGGAGAAATATCGGAACAGGAACTTGAAAACCCGGAAAACGATTATTACGTTATGGGCGATCGCATAGGCAAAAAAGGCCTGGAATTCAGTTACGAAAAGGAATTCAGGGGAAAAAACGGTTCAAGATACGTTGAGGTAAATGCAATGGGGCGCGAAATGGGTTCCGTGGCGGGAATGCCCTTTACGGAGCCTGTATCGGGAAATTCCCTTATCACCACTATCGACTGGCGNCTCCAGCAGGTAGCAGAGACTGCAATACCGGAAAATTTAAAGGGAGCAGTTGTGGCGCTCAATCCTCAAAACGGGGAAATTTACGCGATGGTGAGCCGCCCCCCCCTTGACCCGAATATTTTTTCCCTGGAAAAAAGGGAACTCCACAAGGCATGGGCATCCGTTGCCCTGGACACGGCAAAACCGCTCACAAACCGTGCCATAAGCGGAGTGTATCCGCCGGCATCCGTTTTCAAGGTGATTACTGCGGCAGCCGGTCTTGAAAACCATGTCCTTTCCGAGCATACCAAGTATAAAATCTGTCTGGGCGGATTTCGTTTTGGAAGCAGATATGCAAGGTGCTGGCATGCCAGCGGGCACGGAGTGCTAAGTGTTGTAGGAGCATTAAGGGAATCGTGCGATGTATTTTTTTACCAGGCCGGTCTGGACATAGGCAACAGGAGAATCAGCGAGATGGGCAGGCGTTTTGGCCTGGGTTCTTCGCTTGGCGTGGATATTCCGGGCGAGCGTTCCGGGCTTTTGATAGATTCCGCTTCATATGAGAAATGGTTTGAAAGAAGGGGTTGGAAATGGAGTGCCGGCGAAATTTTGAATATTGCCATAGGGCAGGGCGCGCTTTTGGTTACACCCTTGCAGCAAACGGCCATGGTCGGCGCGCTGGCTTGGGGCGGTGGCGTATATAAGCCGCATTTTTTGAAGGAGATAAAAAATCCCGAAGGCGAAGTGATAACAAAATTCAAGCGGGAAAAGGTAGCCGAAGGGCAGGTTTCGGAATATACAAGGCAAATTGTGCTCAAGGGACTTGACGAGGTTGTGAATTCGCCACGCGGCACAGGGCGCCGCGCTATTGTGCCCGGCATTAAGGTTGGCGGCAAAACAGGCAGCGCGGAAAATCCTCACGGCGACAAGACTCACGCATGGTTTGCCGCCGTAGCCCCTCTTGACAATCCCGAAATTGCAGTGGGCGTAGTTCTGGAAAATGCCGGCGGCGGCGGCGCAATGGCGGCTCCCATAGCTCAAAAGGTTTTAAAGGCATATTTTTACCCGGACACTTTGCAGGCGGAAGAACAATGAAAAAGATAGACTGGCTTTTTATGGGTTCCCTGTTCGCTCTTATAGCAATAGGGATCATGCTTGTGTATTCCGCAACAAGCAACAACGATTTATTATGGTATAAAACGGAATGGTTCAAGCAGATAATTCATTTTGCGGTAGGTTCCGTAATCGCCGCGGTTATAGTTTTTATGCCGGCAAAGTTCTGGAAAAACGTGGCATGGATCACTTACGCCATTGCNATTATTTCTCTGATTCTGGTTGTGAATTCCGGGCACGTATCAAAGGGAGCGGGTCGCTGGCTGGATGTTGCCGGTTTCAGGCTTCAGCCCTCGGAATTTGCCAAGGTTGCCTATTTGCTCGCAAGTTCTCTCTGGCTTTCAAAGCACAGGGTTAGCCTTACGGAACTCAAAACCCTGATTGTTCCCGGCCTGTTATTCATAGTTCCGTTTTTGCTAGTTTTAAAGCAGCCGAATTTGAGCACGGCTTTGGTTTTTACCGCTGTGACCCTGGTGCATTTTTACTGGGCAGGCTTTCGCCTGGTTGATCTGTTTTTATTTGTGAGTCCCGTGGCAAGCGTTATATTTTCCGCAGTTTCCGCTCTTTACTGGAATCTGTTGATTATAGGCGTGTTTTTTATTTCAATAAAATTCAAATTCCCGTTATGGCTTATAATCCTGATTATGACTTTTGACATAGGTGCGGGCTATGTTAGCCAAATGGCCTGGAATTCAATGGAAGACCACCAGCGAAGCCGCATTTTAACCTTCATAGACCCCATGCGCGATCCAAAAGGCGAGGGCTATCAGGTTATACAGTCGCAGGTAGCTATAGGAAGCGGCGGTTTGTTCGGCAAGGGTTTTGGCGAGGGTTCGCAAACAAATCTGGCATTTTTGCCGGAAGAGCACACGGATTTCATATTCAGCGTTTTGGGCGAGCAATTCGGTTTTGCGGGTTCGTTCTTGGTTTTGGTTCTGTTTTTCCTTTTGTTTTGGCGAGGCATAATGATATGCAGGCTGTATCCAGACAGTTTTGTGAACCTGCTGGTAGCCGGTGCCTGCACAATATTGTTTTTCCATACCTTTGTAAACGTGGCAATGACCATAGGCTTTATGCCTGTAACCGGTTTGCCCTTGCCCTTTTTGTCTTACGGCGGCTCCTTTGTTATAACCTGCATGATTTTAATTGGCCTGCTCTTAAACATGCGGTTAAAGGGAAAGGATATTTAATCATGACATAAATTTGACTTCCTTTCAAGGCCGGTTTTTTGTATATTTAACTTAATGCACGTAACAAAGCATGCAAAGGATAGAATGAGTGAACGGGGCATAGCCCTTAAGGAAGTAGTTTCAGTGCTAAAGTCAAATAAAACTGAGTATATAGCAAGCGATTCTAAAAAAGGAGTTGTGAAAGCGATAAACTCAGAAAAGAATTTGACTGTAGTTTTTGCACCGGAGAAACAATCGATTATAACGGTTTATAAAACAAAGAAAGCCAAAAGGAGTAAGCCATGAAAAAAAGAAAGCAGGAAATTGAAGTCGTAGATGACGAGGAACTTAATGCTCTTGGTCGTTACTTTGATGANCATCAGGAAGAAACGGAAGCCGAGTTTGAAAGGGCAAAGGTACAGGGTAAAGTTTATACGCTTGCCGGACTTGGCTGTTCAGATGCTTTTGAGGCTGGCCGCAAAATATTGGCTATGGGAACTGCCAAGAAGTCAAAGTCTGAACATAAGACGTACTCTTTCCGTTTGCCTGTTTTTGTGATTAGCGAACTTAAGAAAAAAGCGAAGGCCCGGCGTATGCCTTATCAGCGTTTTGTGAACGAAGTTTTGACACGAGTGGCTATTAACCCCAATGTCTGAAGGGGCGGAATGGCTGGAAGGCTGGCGTTTTTCTATATTTTGAACCGGAGGTAGAATAATGGAAACGGCAACCGAAATAGTCGCAAACGAAACGGAAATAAAACAGGCTATGACCGCTCTAAAGCTTGACGGCTGGATAGATGACCTGTTAGACGAAATAGAGCTAAACAGGAGGCTTAAAAGCAGCCTGGAGCAAGCGGACAGAGGCGAAACCTACCCAATAGAAGAATTAAAGAAGCAAGTAATGGAAAAATTCACAAATGGATACTACAAACGATGCCTGAAATAGGGACTATCTGCCAAAACGGAATGAGGAGATTCAAGCTAGGCAAATTTCGATATAACATCTACTACAGAGTAAAAGAAATGGAAATAGAAATACTTGGCATTTGGCACACGAGCCGCGGAACGGAATTTGAAGAAACCCTTTAATCAAGTGGCCCCCGATTCAGACAAAAAACGTTAAAAAAGCGTCAACAGTTGTTTGCAAAATCATTTTTTTTGAACTTTTTGCCTCTTTTTTCCGTCTAAGTATATAGGAAACCTAAAAAAGGAGTATTAGCCATGGAAACGGCCAAAACTAACCGCAAGTACAAAAGCAGCGTCTTCACCGCCCTGTTCGGTGAAAAAGAGAACCTACTGGAACTCTACAACGCCATTGAGGACACAAACTACGGGAAAGATACCGACATTATGATAACAACGCTGGAAAACGTTTTGTTCATGGAGCAGCAGAATGACATCTCATTTGTCATAAACGGCAAAATAGTGGTATTGATTGAGCATCAATCTACAATCAACCAAAATATGCCCTTGCGCGGGCTTGTTTACGTGTCTAGAGTTTACGAGAGAATATTCGGGGGGAGAAACCTTTACCGGGAAAAGGCTATTTCTATTCCCAAGCCGGA
>JGI24698J34947_10001237_pt1 | contig 13364 bp, 12 predicted proteins | sample TergutMp193P3_FD_34947 | JGI IMG/M metagenome (IMG submission 34947)
TTCTGGATTCGGTGTGCTGATAAGCAACCAGATCACCGGAAGGCGTTTTAGCCAGGCGTCTATCTTTTTTAGACCTGGTTCCCATTAATTACCATTCCATAAGCGGTTTGGAAGTCTTCTCTTAAAGTTTCAATATCATTCCGGCGAGCTTTTAAGTCAGCTTCAGCCCCTTTCTGGGATGTATTATATTTATTAAGTACGCCAAAAAGATCAACATTGCGACCTATACCCTCAATAATGGAAGGCCTGGCATATAGAAAATCTGTCATGTATATAATATCGCCTATTTAGATATGTTAATCAAGCCCTATATTCCGGTCTAGCCCGTTTTTTTCCCCTGTCTTTTCAAAAGATTTCTCGCCATATCAAGAATAAACTCCTGAGTGTCCTCTGTCAGTTTTCCGAAAATTTCCACCAGTTCTTTTTCGTAGGGAGACGCCGCCCCGAACATCTCGCCCTTTCCGGTGCGCAGCCANGCCTCGTTAACGGCGAAAGTGGCGCATATCAGTTTTATGTTTTTTTCGGTGAGGGTAGATTTTTCCAGTTCTATCATTGACAAATATGTCTGTGTTAAGCCCATTCGCCGGGCAAATTCCACCTGACTCAACCCCAAAGTCTTGCGGACAAGCCGGATTCTATCAATAACAATCATTTTTTTCTTTATTTAAGAATATCAACTGATTTATAAAAAAACAATTAATAATATCAAATATTTACTAAAACCATTGACAAAATAGTAAATATTTGATATAATTTCTAATAAGTTTTTACTTTATTGGGATGAACTGTTATGCCTGACAATAAACCCGAAATTCTCAGGATTTACCGTCTGTTAACGCCAAAACACCGAGACGATTTAATAACTTGGGTTCGATTGGCGTACGCAGCGGAAAATTCTGTGAGGAAATCATTGGGTTTTGATGTTTTGGCTGACAGTCTATCTTCCCTCAAAGCACAGGGGTATTCCTGTGAAAATTTACAGAAAAGGAGCGAAAAATGAAAAAATTACCGAGAATTTTGGTACTTTTGCTGGCTATGGGGTTGGTTTTTGGCCTCATTGGGTGTGATGATCTGATTAATGGCAATAATAATCAGAACAACAACAATCAGGGTAATGAAGAAGATGAAGATGGCGTGAAAGTGTCTTTCGAGAGTTTCACCCCGCCGTCAATTTATGTGGGTAATACGACAAATCAAAGGCTTGTCGCTTTCAAAGGATCGTTAAACCCAAATTATCTCATAAGCGGTATTCCGGCTTATGCGACNCAGCACGGGCTGAAAAGAGATCCCGCTCTTTTTANCCAAAACGANGCATTTGTTTTACTGTTGGTTACAGAAGACGATTATAACGCCAATAGCAGCAATGTGGGGGCTTTGGAATCAAAAGTATTTGCAAGGGTATTTGCGTTTTATAACCATACCGGAACCAACAACAATGTTTTCGAGATCAGCATTAATATTGGAGGAGAAGGCAGGCTTTCTATAGTTAATGATACCGGCTATAATGTTGAATTTCGAGACGGCGGGCCTACAGGTCCAATTCTCGGTTATGCCGGAGCCAGAATGACATCGGGGAATCTTATTTACCTTAAACTAAAAGACTATGAAATTTATCCGATTTTCAAATTTTTCAATCCGGTTGATCAGGAATTGTACAGCACAGTACCCAAGTTCCTGGAGGGGAATCTTGCGAATAAAGCATTTTTTCAACCGTTTGCCTTTAATGACAGCGAGCCATATCACTCGTTTAATGTCAGCGAAATTGAAGCCGCGGGTTCTTTTAATCTGTCATCGGGAGGCGTTTATATCAGGCTGATAAATAACTCTTCAATTGCTGTACGAATGTGGGATGGCACTGTTCCCCGGTACTCAACAACAGCGGGAAACGAATATGTCAACTCCCAAAGAGAAGCGCTTTATTGGATGGAATTTCTCAGAGGTAATGATGGTACATATCCCGCGTCGCGTACTTTATCAAATCTTCGTATCGGAGCAGGCAGTAATATGATTACGGTTACTTCAGAAACATATCTGCTGGATCATGAGTACACAATTACGGTAACAGGTACAAATGCGTCAAATTTAGCAATAGGAACTCCTACGGATAGCGGTGTGCTTGATCTGGATGAAATGTTTGGCCTGAATTGATGAAAATAGAGGCCGGTAATTATCTGCCGGCCTGTTTTTTTACGGGGTAACATTATGCTTATAAAGAGAAAATACAGAATTCTAATACCGTTGGGGTTTCTGTTTCTTTTTTCCGCGTGTACAGTTGACAAACAAAACGAAAACACAGACACCGTAAAACCTGCCAAGGTTACTTTTTGGAATACTTCGGCTTTCAGGGTTCATATATATAAGAATCTTAACCCGGAGCATTTTGATCCTACTACTTTGGTTTTGACGCTTAATTCAGGAGAGGACAAAACGATATCGTTATATCCCAGTTATGATCAGGTAATGGGCGACGCTTTCTACCCTCGTTATCAAAAACGAGAGAAAGATATCTTATGGACAGGGACTAAAGATCTTTATATACCCGCAGAACGGGTTCTGTCAAATATGACTTTTGTAATAGAAAGCGGTAAGGCATATACCAGAACTATCCCCCAACCAACCTGGGCCGAAATAAGATTTTTGCATGGGTATATAGAAATTACAAATTTGGGGAATTCCCAAATTCAATTAATCCTGGGCACGTCAATCCTGTCTAGTTATGATGAGGATTCCGTTTACATCAATTCTAATGGAAAAGGTTTTTATGAAATTCAGTTTCCATATTATGGCAATGATGGTATTACGATAAGCCAATTAAAAGCCCAGAGTGATATTACCGCTCTGTTTCCGTCTTTCACCATGGAAAGGGGAAAAAGATATGTGTTTACGGTTAACGGAGTAAATATAACGGGCCCTGTAGTTTTTGATTTACGTGACGGGCTCGGATTAAAATAATATTAACGTTAAAGGAGTGAATTATGAAAAAATTTTTAACATTAGCCGCAATTTTCGCGCTGGTTTTCACAACTTGCGAAGAGCCGACAAACAAAAATAATGTAAGTGACAAACTGCCAAGTCTGACCATTAGAAATGAATCTTCTTTTGATTTGACCGATGTAAAATTCTCAGGCATCTCTTTTTCCGCTGTATCAGGCTCAAATGATCTGCCAAAATCAACACAGTCGGTAAAAGAATTAAAGAAAGAAGATTTAAATAAACCCGGATATATTACATTTATCCGAAAAGATATTGGTATTGCCTGCCGGACGGAGGCGATAACAATTGGCGATGAAGATTATACATTTACTTTTTTAAATGACCGTCAGGTTGAAGAGATTGCAAATAACAACAACAGAAACAGTTTGGCGCAAATTTCTTTTATTTCAAAAGTTACGGTTGAACTTGGCGGATTGTCTGTTCCAAAGAATGACATTGTGGAAATAGAAGAATTCGTTGGTTTTACCAAACAGACCGAATTTACGCTGAAAAATACCGGAGTTGGCAAGCTGCTTCTTACCGGAACGCAGCCGGTAAAAATCACCGGAACTGGAGCGGACGCTTTTTCTGTGGTTCAGCCCACTAGTTCTGAAATAGCGCCTAACAATTCGTTAACGTTCAAAATCAGCTTTAGCCCCGGTGTGATACAGGATTACAACGCCACAGTTACGATAAATTCAAATGATCGGGACGGCGATTTTACTTTTACCATGAGAGCCAGAGGAACACCGCCCAAACCAATCGCCACAGTGTTGTATGAAAATGGCGAAATTGCACAGAACGGGACAATTAACGCGGGCGAAGTGATTATTACGCTGTCAAAAAGCATTACCGTATTTATCAAAAATACCGGTGCGGAAGTTCTTACACTTGATACGGCAAATATCACCATAACCGGCGCGGACGCGGAAGCTTTTATTAAAACAACCAATCCCGGCGGCAGTATTTCAATTGGAGGTCAGACATCGTTTGTTATTGAATGTAAACCGACAAAACAGGGTGAAAACAACGCCATTTTGACAATCCCGACCAATGACAACTCACGCAATCCGGTTGTTGTCTATCTGAAAGTAACTGGAGTAAAAGGTTCCGCTGTTCTGGAATTGAAGCAGGGCAATACCGTTATTGGCAACAATTCCCTTACGCCGTTTAGTTTCGGGCGTGTCGAAATCGGCACTGTTAAAAATTTATCGTTTATGATAATAAATACCGGTAATATCACGCTTAACTTATCGGAAACTTCATTGATAACATCTACAAATACTGCCTTTGAAATTCTGTCGCAGCCGGTAACTAAAACGCTCATTCCCGGAGCAAGCGTAAGTTTTACCGTGCGATTTACGCCAACCGCAGAAGCAGACGCGGCGGCTTTTATCGACATTCCCAATGACAGTGACGAAGGACTGTTTACGCTCAACGTAACAGGAACCGGTTATGTGAAAAGGCCGCAGATAACTATTGCTTACGGTAATACCGCTATTGCTCAAAACGGAACGATTGACGCGGGCGAAGTTCTCCTTACCCTATCAAAAAACATCACCGTAACTATCAAAAATACCGGTGAGGAAGTCCTTACTGTTGATACGGCTAACATCACCATAACCGGCGCAAACGCGGCGGCATTTTCCAAGATTACCAATCCCGGCGGCAGCATTTCAATAGGAGGTGAATCGTCGTTTGTCATAAAGTGCGAACCGGTAGTTCAGGGTGAAAACAACGCCGTTCTGACCATTCCGTCGAACGACATTAACCGCAATCCGGTTGTTGTATACTTGAAATTTACCGGCGTCAAGGGTTCCGGTATTTTGTCACTGAGTCAGGGCAGTACGCCTATTGGCAACAATTCCATTACGCCGTTTGATTTCGGGCAGACGGCATTGGACAGCAGTAAGTCTTTGGTGTTTACCATTACCAATAGCGGCAATATACCGCTTGTTTTAACCGGAACCCCGGCAGTTGTTTCGTCTAACGCTGTTTTTACCGTTACCACCCAGCCGGCGAACACGACCATTAACCCCTCGGCAGCCGTGCCATTTATCGTACAGTACACGCCAACGGCTGAACAAACAGATACCGGAACGATAACCATTACAAACGACAGCAATGACACGCTGTTTGTCCTTAACGTAAAGGCAACCGGGTATACGCGAAAACCGCAGATAACCGTATTTCATGGGGATAACGAAGTTCCTCAATACGGCACGATTAACTTGGGCGATGTGTTACTTACCCAATCACAGGATATTACCGTAATTATCAAAAATACCGGTGAAGAACTGCTTACGGTTAATACGGCAAATGTCACTGTAACCGGCGCGACTGTGTTTACCAAAACGACCAATCCGGCTGCTAATGTTTCGGTAGGCGGACAGACACAGTTTGTCATCAGATGTACACCAACCGCAGAAAGAGAATATCAGGCAACGCTGACCATTCCGACCAATGACAGTTTCCGTACTCCGTATATTGTCTATTTGCAGGCAAACGCCGTTCCCGTTATCTACCAGATAGGCGATACCGGCCCCGCCGGTGGAATTATCTTTTACGATGCCGGTTCTACCATTAACGGCTGGCGTTATCTGGAAGCGTCACTGACTGATTTTAATACCCAATGGGGAGCTTATGCTACTTCTATAGGCAATACCGGACTGTCAATAGGAGACGGTAAACAAAATACCCAACTCATTGTGGCAAAGCTCAATCAATTAGGGGAAACCGGACGCGCCGCGCAGGTGTGCGCCAATCTGAATTTGAACGGCTTCACCGACTGGTTTCTGCCAAGCAGAGATGAGCTGGATTTGATGTACCAACAGAGAAATACCATAGGCGGTTTCTCGAATAATTATTATTGGTCCTCATCGGAGGATACTTACACACAGGCGTGGACTAGGTATTTAGGCAGTGGTAGTAGTAGTTCAATCTCCTCTAGGAAAGATAATACTCGCTCAGTTCGTGCAATTCGGCGTTTTTAGGTAACGGACAGGGGAGTAAACAAAATGAAGAAACTTTTATTGTTAGCCGCAATTCTCGCACTGGTTTTCACAGCCTGCGAACAACCAACAGACGAGACCCATTCCGGCGGTAAACTGCCAAGCCTGACAATACGCAATGAGTCGTCGTATATTCTAACCGATGTTAAATTCTCCGGTATTTCTTTTGCGTCATCCGGTAATGATCTGCCAGTCTCAAGCCAGTCGGTAAAACAGCTTACGGCAAACGATCTCAACAAAGCCGGTTTTATTACTTTTACGCGCAAGGATATCGGCATTGCCTGCCGGACTGAGGCGATATCAATAGGCAGTGAAGACTATACCTTTACCTTTACCAATAATACGCCCGTTGAAGAACAGGCGAATAGCGGCAATAAAAACAGCCTGTCGCAAATTTCTTTTTTGTCAAAAGTTACGGTTGAACGCGGCGGTTTGACTGTTGCAAAAAACGATACGGAAAATCTTGGCGAGGCAGTAATCAATATTGGAAAATCAACAGAATTTACAGTGAAAAATTCAAGCGGTGGGAAATTGCTTTTTACCGGAACAGAGCCTGTAAAAATCACGGGAACCGGAGCGGGGTCTTTTCCGGTGGTTCAACCTTCAAGTTCAGAAATAGCGCCGAATAGTTCTTTAACTTTCAAAATCAACTTTACCCCTGCTACGGTACAGAATTACAGCGCCACAGTTACTATTTATTCAAACGATCAGGATGGAAATTTTACGTTTAACATTACCGCAACAGGCGTGCCTCCCAAGCCAATCGCTTCCGTGTTTTACGAGGAAAATGAGATTCTTCAAAATGGCGCAATCAATGCCGGCGAAGTGGTAGTAAATCAGTCAAAAAATATCACTGTTGTAATCAAAAATACCGGTGTGGGAGTCCTTACAATTGATACGGCGAATATTTCCATAACAGGCTCGGATGCGGGAGCGTTTACTAAAACAACAAATCCCGGCGGCAGTATTTCGGTAGGTGGTCAAACATCATTTATTATTGATTGTAAGCCAACTAAACAAGGTGAAATCTATGCTGTCTTGACGATACCGACAAATGACAGCTCTCGTAATAATATTGTTGTATATCTGAGGATAAGAGCAGTTATACCGGTTACAGTAAGTTATAACATCAACGGTGGCAGCGGGACAACTCCCGGTGCGCAGACGGCAAACGCCGGTTCTATCATAACCCTTCCTAACCGGAACGGATTTTCAAGAAATGGCTATACATTTGGAGGATGGAACACCAATTCTTCAGGCACTGGAACCAATTATAGCGCCGGTTCTTCCTATACTGTCAGCGGTAATATTACCCTTTATGCAATGTGGTATTGTACGGTGACTTATAATATCAACGGTGGCAGCGGGACAACTCCCGGCGCACAGACGGCAAACGCCGGTTCAAGTATAACACTTCATACCGGGAGCGGGCTTTCCCGAAGCGGCTACACCTTTGGCGGATGGAACACCAACACTTCAGGCACAGGAACGAATTACAGCGCCGGTTCTTCGTATAACGTTACCGGCAATACCACCTTGTACGCGAAATGGGAACTTATTACTAATGTCAATGTCCCCGGTGCGAATCTTGCTGCCAAATTAAGCTGGCTGCAAACCAACGCCCTCAGCAACGTTAACTATACCGTTGAAGTTACAGCCAATGAAAGTATAGGACCAACGACTCTTTACTACAGCGGAAAAACCAACATCGGCATAACCCTGAAAGGTACGGGCGCGGTACGTACCGTCAGTCTTTCGTCCATTGGCGCGATGTTTACGGTGAGAAGCGGCGTTACTTTGGTTCTGGACAACAATATTACCTTGCGGGGGCGAAGCGACAACACTGATGAACTTGTTAAAATAGGCTATGGCTTTGATGATGGGACATTGGTTATGAACGCAGGTTCTTGTATTACAGGCAACAATGGCGGCGGGGTGTATCTATCATCCGGTGGAACATTCACCATGAACGATGGAACCATCTCCGTCAATGCCTCAGACTACGGCGGCGGAGTGTATGTGTCCAGCGGAACATTCACTATGAGCGGCGGAACCATCTCCGGCAATACCGCCTCCATCATCGGCGGAGTGTATGTGTCCAGCGGAACATTCACCATGAGCGGCGGAACCATCTCCGGCAATACCGCCTCCTCCGGCGGCGGAGTGGGTATATTTAAAGGAACATTCACCATGAGCGGCGGAACCATCTCCGGCAATACCTCCTCCTTCGGCGGCGGAGTGTATGTGTCCAGCGGAACATTCACCATGAGCGGCGGAACCATCTCCGGCAATACCGCATCCTCCTTCGGCGGCGGGGTGCGTATATACTCAATAGGAATATTCATCAAAACCGGAGGAATCATTTACGGCTATAACGCCAGCGACACTGTCAACAGTAATGTGGTAAAAAACAGTTCCGGCGCGGTGCAAAGCAACCTCGGCCATGCGGTGTACGCTACTGGAAGCAACAGTGTTGTAAAGCGCAAGGAAACCACCGCCGGGACGGGGGTGAATATGATGTTTAATGGCGATAATGGTACATTCAGCGGGGCGTGGGATAATTGATCAGGAATTATAGACAGCTATTACTAAACAGGGAGTAAACCGAAAATGGGAGCGCAAGGATGACAAGTCTTAAGGAGAAACCAAAATGAAAAAATTTTTAACATTAGCCGCAATTTTCGCGCTGGTCTTCACAACCTGCGAAGAGCCAACAACCGAGGACAACACGCCAAAACTGCCAAGTCTGACCATAAGGAATGAGTCGTCATATATTTTAACCGATGTCAAATTCTCCGGCATTTCTTTTGCGTCATCAGGCAATGATCTGCCGGTTTCAGGCCAGTCGGTAAAACAATTAAAGAAAGAAGATTTAAATAAACCCGGATATATTACATTTATCCGAAAAGATATTGGTATTGCCTGCCGGACTGAGGCGATAACAATTGGCGATGAAGATTATCTATTTACTTTTTTTAATGACCGTCAGGTTGAAGAGATTGCAAATATCAATAACAAAAACAGCCTGGCGCAAATTTCTTTTTTGTCAGAAGTTACCGTTATACGCGGGACGTTACCGATTGCCAAAAACCAAAATGTGAATCTTGGGGAAGGCGTTATTGATAGAAGCAAACAATTTGATTTTACGCTGAAAAATACCGGCGTTGGCAAACTGTTACTCACTGCGGGGGGGACAGAACCGATTAGAATATCCGGAGACACGGCGAATGTTTTTTCGATTGTTCAACAGCCCTCAAGTCCTGAAATAGCACCTAATGCCTCTTTACCTTTCAAAATCAGTTTTACTCCCAAAGAACAACAGGAGTATACCGCTACCGTTACGGTAATTTCAAACGTTCAAAGCGGCGATTATTTTACGTTTATCATTACAGCCACAGGTACGCCTCCCAAGCCGGTCGCGACACTGCTGTTTAACAATACGGTTATCAATGATGAGGATACCATTGACGCCGGTGAAGAACTTGGTAATGTAGTGATTACCCAGTCCGGAATTATTACGGTAACAATCAGAAATGATGGAGATATCCCTCTTGCTATTGGCAATATTTCCATAACCGGTACAGACGCAAATGTCTTTTCTATAATAAGCCCTCCCAACCCCAGTATTTCGGCGGGAACTTCGTCGCTATTCCGTATTCAATGCAGTCCTGTCAAGGAAGGCAATAGTACCGCGTCTTTATCAATTCCCACAAACGACGATTCTCGCAGTACGATTTTTGTCCATCTGAAAGTAACCGGAGAAAGAGGTTCCGCAATTTTGGAATTGAGCCAGGGCAGTACCTTTATTGGAAACAATTCTCTTACCCCCTTTAATTTTGGGCAGGTTGAACTGGGAATTAATAAATCACTGGCGTTTACCATAAAAAATAAGGGCAACATTGCGCTGGAATTAACCGGAACCCAGGCAGTCGCATCGTCAAACGCGGCTTTTGTTATTCAAACCCAGCCGACAAAAACAATAAGCCCCAACGCTGAGGTGTCATTTTTTCTGCAATACGCTCCAACTGTTGAAGCCGAAGAAAACGCCAGTATAACGATTTACAATAACAGCGATGAATTGGTATTTACACTTAACGTAAAGGGAACCGGCTATGTCAGAAAACCACAGATAACGATACGGCAGGGGAATACTGTTATTGATCAAAACGGGGAATACGATTTTGGTGCTTTTTTAAAAGGTAAAACCAGTGAAGTTACCTTTACTATCGGGAATTCCGGAGATGCGAATTTAACTTTTGTTACGGTCACCGGCAACAGAATCAATCTTGCGGAAAATACTGAGGGATTTTTTATTGTTACCATGCAGCCTTCAAGCAGCGCATCGGTTGCCCCCGGGAGTACGACAACTTTTACGATAAGATTCAGTCCAACCGTAATCGAAACCAATCTTAACGCTATGGTGCAGATTAAAACCAACAGCCGCGACCATGACGAATTCTCTTTCAGAGTAAAAGGGACAGGAAGGGGCTACCTAATCGGTGAAACCGGGCCGGGCGGCGGCCTGGTTTTTTATGCGGAAGGAAATCAGTTTAAGGAATGCAGCGAGTACCTTGCTTATGGCACATGGAATAATGCCGTAACATATATTGGGACAACTTACAAAGGCGGAGGTTATAGCGATTGGTACCTTCCGGAAATATGGGAACTGAAATTAGTATATCAAAACCTTTATTTAAACGACCTGGGGGATTTTTATGAAGAGGATTATTATTGGTCATCAACAGAGATTGGAACTACAGGCGCTATGATATTGTTTTTTGATGATGGTCTTGATTACCCTGATTACAAGACAAGAAGTGATGTAGATATTATCGCTGTCCGTTCTTTTAGTTTTTAACGATACAAGGATCGCACGAGTATCAGTCGCCGGATTCAGACATGAAATTCTTTATCCGATATGTTGATTTTTTTTAATTTTTTGATATATTATTAGTTTTAAGGAGTAACCAAAATGAAAAAACTTATAACATTAGCCGCAATTTTCATATTGATTTTTGCGGCGTGCGATGAGAAAAAAGAGAATAATGACGACGACGATGATGACACTTTTGTATTATCATTCGAGAGTTTCCCGACAGCATCCGTACTTGTAAAGAACAATACAGGCGAAAGACTTGTCGCTTTTAAAGATACAGTGTCGCCTGCTGCACTCATCAGCGGTATTCCCGCTTATGCCGATAATCACGGTTTAAAAAAAGATACAACTCTTTTTAACTCCGGCGGTACATTTGTTTTAGTGCTTATAACAGAAGCCCAATATAACGCAAATAAAAATAATCTTGCGTCATTCAATGGTCAGGTGTTTGCAAAATTATTCGCATTTTTTAATCCGGCTTCAAGTCCTTTTTTAGTAACGATTAGCTCGAACCTTGGAGGAAGCGGACGGCTTATTGTTAACAACCCAACCAATTACAATGTTGTGCTTCGTCTGAATTACCCGACAGGTGAAACCATAGGTTATGTTCCGGCAAATTCATTAAATACCTCAATTTCGCTGGTTACGCCCGGCTCTTATGAGATATACCCGGTATTTACTGTTTTCAACTCTAACACTCTGGAATTAATTACGATAATACCCACTACAGAAGACGGTGCTGCTGCCGGTAAGCCGTTTAAATGGAGCGTTTCTTTGACTAACGATAATCCTTCAATGGTTAATACATCGGAAATACTTGATCAGGTTAATGTCATGACATCAAACGGCGCGTATCTGAAAATAATTAACAATTCTAATACTGCTGTAGGATTATTTATTGACTCCACACCACAAACAACGTCAACAGGGATAAGTCTTGTAAATCCTTCGGCAAGCACTGTTTATCACCTGTTGTTTGTCAGAAATCCCGATGGTTCAATTAAAGAGTCGCAGTCTTTTCCATACCCGGAATCCAGCGTACTGCAAATTGGCACATCAGCGAATCTGCTGACTGTCCCCACACAGGATTACGAATTGGATTATTTATACGAAATTGAAGTAAGCGGCTCCGATGCGTCAAATTTACAATTGGGGACAGTTACAAAGAGAGATAAGGTTGAGCTTATTCAATTAGACTGATAATGTTGGTTGTTATTATTGAGGAGCGAGAAAAAATACTCTTGCGCTATTCCTCCTTCTTTCGCTCCTCAATCAAAGACGCAATATCCTCAACAATATACTCAGGCCCTGTAGTATGCAAAGCGGCACTGCAGCCGACTATGTACTCAAGAATTCCGTATCTGTTAAAAATATCAATAACCTGTCTGCCGCTTAATTTATTGGCGGTCTTGTAAATTTCTACGCAATATACCAAAAATTTTGTTGTGTTATCCATGTTTCATGCTTCCTCAGGATAATTGATACTTCCGGTTGTAAGTTCCTCTTCGAGCAGTTCGTACAATGTTAGGGGACTTAAATGCCAGAGTTTGCTTTCTTCGTTTTCCAGCATTGCGTATAAATCGGAATTGTAAAATAATGTTACCGCTTCAATGTTGGAGAGTTTTCTGTTATCCATTATCAACTGGACAACCGAAGGATTTAAAATAGCAAGAAGCGCGGATAATTTTTCGGGATTCATTACTTGCTACAGTATATTACAACTCCGCCATTTATTCAACAACAGCTCACGCCTGCTCTTGACAATTCTCAGCGCAGAGTTTAATTTAACTATATGGGTATACTGTTTGATTTTGGCTATGTTTCCATGCGCTGGATTTGGGTCGCGCTTACGATTATTCTTGCCATTATTGAAGTGTTCACTCTCGGCCTTACTACCATCTGGTTCGCGTTGGCGGCGTTGGTCATGGTGTTTCTTTCATTTCTGCCAATTCCGCTTGTTTTTCAAATTCTGATCTTTCTCGCAATTTCCGCCGTCCTTTTGATTTTCACCAGGCCTGTGGCAATAAAAAAATTAAAAATCGGCAGGGTAAAAACAAATGTCGATAGTCTTGTCGGAAAACACGCCCTTGTAACAAAACAGATCAGCGAATTTGACAGGGGAGAGGTAAAACTGAACGGCCAGATTTGGTCGGCGCATACAGAAGACGGCGCAACTCTGAACGAGGGGATCAAGTGCGAAGTGGTGCGCATTGAAGGCGTTCAGGCAATTGTACGCGCTATTGATGAAAACTTAAGTACCGAGCCGTAAAAAATTATTTTAAGAGAGGTGTAAAATGTACGCGATTATTGCTTTAGGTTTTTTTGTTTTAATTTTGATAATTTCCAATGTCAGAATTGTATCCCAGTCAAACGCCTATGTTCTTGAGCGTCTTGGCGCTTACTGTTCGACATGGAGTACCGGCCTTCATGTAAAGGTGCCCTTCATCGACAGGATTGCCGCCCGCGTTACGCTGAAAGAACAGGTAGCCGACTTCGCGCCCCAG
>JGI24698J34947_10001238_pt1 | contig 13351 bp, 11 predicted proteins | sample TergutMp193P3_FD_34947 | JGI IMG/M metagenome (IMG submission 34947)
CAAGGATAAAGCGGTTTCTTTCCGCATCATAACCGGATATGGTCAGATACCCGCTTTGATATAATAACGGTACGGCTTCCATTGTTTCAATATCATACTTGCGGAAATCCTCATACTCGACCTGCATATTGTTCAGACCAACAATGTTTATTTTTTGCTTGATTATCAGATTTATCAGGAAAGTCGGCGTACCCGTTTCATACCAGTAAGGCAGAAACTTGCCGTTTTTATCAAAATGATTAAGCAGGCCGAAGGGATTGTACACCGAAAGAAATTTCTCCGAGAACCTGTAACCGTTGTAAAACCGGCGAATATTTCCCATATATTCATCACGGTTTTTGCCGGTTTCTTCAAGAATCGCATTTATTTCCGGCATGAAGTTCTGTTCTACTTCTTCCTGGGTAATTCCGCAAATATCCGCGTAACGCGGGTCAAGCGTCAGATCAACAAGATGATTTAAATCTGAAAATACGCTTACATGAGAAAATTTGGTAACGCCGGTTAGAAACACAAATTGTAAATCTTTGTCGGAAGATTTTAAAACACCGTAAAAACCTTTTAACGCATTTCGGATTTTTTCATGTATCAGGTGATTATCAATAGTACCAAGCAGCGGTTTATCATATTCATCAACGATAACAACAACCTTTTCTTTNTATGTGTCACGCAGTGTTTCAATNAGTCGAATAAAACGCCCTACACAACTTTCNCCTATCAGGGAAACGGAATATTTTTTTGCGCATGATTCCAGCGCCGTATCAATTATTTCGTAAAGCGTGTTTGTTTCNCCTTCAAGATAATCACCCGGATTTAAATCAAGCATAATTACAGGATGTTTTTTCCACTCCCANTCAAGNGAGTTAATTGCAAGCGCGGGATACCCCGCAATTTCGCCGAATAGCTCCCGCCTGCCCTCAAAAACCGCTCCCAGTGTCGAGCACAAAAGGGACTTCCCAAAACGCCGTGGACGGGAAAGGAAAAAAGCCCTGCCTGAGCCGGATATTAATTGATGGATACTGGCGGTTTTGTCAACATAACAAAAGCCTTCTTCGCGGATACTGGAGAAAGTCTGTATTCCTATGGGCAAACGTCTNGGCATAGTTTGATTATAAGGCAAGGGGGGGCGAGAGGTCAATTTTGTTTATTTGAGGATTTTTTTACATAGAAATGATTNNTACTCACAATGTGAGTNTATGTTTATAAAAAATGCATAAGGTAAGGCATGGATGATGAGGTTATTGCTTGGGAGTGTTACTTATTTTTGGAGCATTAAGTAAATTGAAAGCGCAGCATTTTTGTGATTTATATACTAACAGAAGTTAATTAATAAAATTCCAGATTAAAATTCTATCAACCCGACTGTTTCTTCAATATGTTTCTTGTCAGAAGCGCCGAATACGACAGCCTGTATATTTTGTTGATTGATAAAACTATACGCTTCTTTAGCCGGAATGGCTCCCGATGCAAGAGTTGACATGGCTATAAGCTGATAGTCGGCAGGATTATTTTTTTTCGCCGTCTCCGTATAGCTTTCAACATCAGGAGACATGAGATAACCTATCTTGTTGAATGAGGAACAGACAACTACTTCTCTTATTTCCCATTCATCAAGTTTTTTTAAAAGGAACGGCAAGTTTTGAGTAATAAGACCGGGTAACACTTTGTATTTTTTTCGGATATACTCACAATATTCAAAAAATATCTCCTTTATATTATATCCCAGTATGAGATCGGTGATAATATTTTGAAGAAATATTACTTTTATATTTAAACTTCTAAACATCTTCATTTCTACATCAATAAGCATTTGCATCATTTTAACAGTGTCTTTGCCAAATACCGCCATGCCGCCTTTAGCTGCCATCTCTAACACGTCTTTTGCCGAACTGTCCGTAAACAGGGTTTCTCCAATAGCCGGGAAAATACCTTTTTCCGCAACTAAATTGGCGTATTTATGCGGGTAAGGAATTGACGGGTACCAGGCAATATCCTGATATTTGCCCTTGTTTTCCCGAAAATAACTGCAAATATCTTTTGCCCGGTCATTACTGTTAAGCATAATTGCCTTAATTCCAGCTTCAAATACCATATCATATACTCGATATATTGCATTAAGATCAAAAAATTTTTCAGCTAATTGCTGCGCCTTTTCCTGCGACATATGGTTAATACCGAAAAATTGATTGTCCCCAAATATTATCCTGTCAATTTGCTGCATAATCATACGCTCCCATTTTGCCGATAATCATTGAAAATATTTTCTATAATCTCTAAGGTATTTACGCCGTCTGCAAAAGTACATTTATTTTGTATCTGTTTGTCCTGAATGCAATCTACAAAATGATATAGCTGACGCGTAAATTCATTGCCTCGTACATAAAACGGAACAGCTTTGAAAACATCGGTAATATTAAGTGTATTCCATCCTCTTTTTAGTTTGTACTGCGTATCCGGCTTATTTAAAAATATTTTTATTGAATATTGATCTGCCAGAATACGCCCATTATCGCCGAATATTTCTATTTTGTTCGTCGGCTTTCTATAACTGGTATCACTCCAGTTAATATTCAATTGTCCTGTTATTCCATTTCGATAAATAAATGTAGAAAAGGCTGCGTCTTCCACATTTTTTGAATAGATAAAATTTAAAGAGGAACCAACCACTTTGTCCGGTTTACCGATAAGAAAATTAACTAAATCGATGGCATGAGAAGCCATTTCGAATACCGCTCCACCGCCGTTTTCACGAAAAGCCCGCCATCCTGAACTTTCGTCTGATTTAGAAATTGTACAGCTGAACATCTCAGACTTAAATCTTATAACGCTGCCAATAACCTTATTATCCAAATATTCTTTTACTTTTATAAATACATCATTAAAGCGGTTTACATACCCTACCTGATTAACTAAATCAGTATCTTTATAGCTTTGGGTTAATTCGGCTGCTTGGTTCAATTTTGTGGTAAATGGCTTTTCAACAAAAACATGTATTTTTTTTTCAGCCGCTTTTTTTATTATGGGAAAATGCAGGTTTGGCGGAGTACAAACAAGAACAGCATCCAGTTTTGATTGTTCAAATAATTCGTTATAGTCTTTATATGTTTTTATCTTTATATATTTTTTCAACATAGACAGTATTAATGCCGAAGTATCAACCAATGATTCTATTTCAACATTTGGATTAGTGTTGATAATAGCATAATGGGTAATTCCCATACGCCCCATTCCGATAATTGCAAGTTTTATTTTATTCATCTATCAATTCAATGATTGTGAAATAATATTCATATATTTATGCGTAATTATTTCCCATTTATAACGTCTTTCTGCAATTTCCTTCATTTTATTAGCAATTTGACGAAGTGATTCATCAGATATATTTATTAGTAAATTATATAAATTCTCTGCAGTATCAAAATACAATGCCTGTCCTTCTGTCGTATATCGATTAAATGAATTATTGTAGCAAAATATAGGAAGGCCAAGATTCATTGCTTCAACAAGTCCTGGGTTTGTTCCACCCGCAGAATGTCCATGTATATATATTTTTGCATTAGATCTTATTACATCCAGCTCTTCATTATTGTAAATAGCATCAATAAGAATTATATTTTTAATATTATTATAATATAATTTTAATTTTTTTCCAAATCTACTTTTTTCCCAATTCCCAATAATAACTAATTTAAAATTATGTACGTTGATAAATGATTTTAAAATCATTTCTATATTATTATCTGGTTGAATACGGGCTACAGATAAAATATAATCTTCTTCTAAAAACGAATATTTAATTTTGTATTTTTCATTATAATATATACGTTGTACATGATTACCTCCATATTCAATAAGATAACTATTACGATTATACATTTTTAATAAATATTGTTGTATACCTTCATTATCAGCAATTAAATATTCAGAATTTCTAACGGATGTTCTTTCAGAATATTTAATAATAGCGGATGCCAATATCCCCCATTTTGATCTCTGCCATTCTATACCGCCGATATTTAGTATAAATTTATTCTTATATTTTCCAAAAAATGACATTACTATATTAGAAGATCCCAATATCAATATTTTATTATATTTCTTATATGATTTAATAATAGATAAGGAATCATAAATTATTCCTTGAAAACCGTTTGCACTAAATGGAAGATAAACCAGATTTGAATTATTGTATTTGTCTTTTCTTGTTTTATTTTCCCTGCTACAAAAAACGGTTATATCATATTTTTCTGACAGATATTTAGTCAAATATTCAACCAGTGTCTCAAATCCGCCATATTGAGCTGGAATTCCCTGAGTACCTATGATAGCAAGTTTCACTTTTTCATACAAATGTTTCGTAATGAAACTATTTTATTTCTCATTTTTGTAGATAAAATTAGTTTAAATATATAAACTAGTGATATTATATTTAATTAACTTACTTAATACTAAAAATATAAAAACGAATATTTTATATTTTAAACATATAGTTTTAAAATATTTGTTACTTATAATATTATCTAGATCAGAAATGAAATACTCTTTTAACTTTTTATAATCATCATTTTGCGAATATATATTTCCATAAATATTTGTATATGCAATTTTTAATCTTAAAATAGGGAATATGTCTGTTTTAATATTTTTATCTTTATAAAAATTCTCTACCTTTAAAAGTGCTATAATATATTCCAGAACTTTTTTTTCCTTATTACCAGTCATTGATGACTCTTTTATTTCATAATGATAAAATGCTTTATTAACAGTTACTATAATTTTTGCAAAAATAATTAAACGCAGTAATGCACTAGAATCTTCTCCTAAAGAAATATCCTTATAATGCTCTATATTGTTTAATTTATATAAATCATTTTTTATAAGTTTATTACATATTGAGTTAATTCCCCTTTTTGTAGCGAAAGTTACTAAAAAATTATTAAAATTACATACTCTCTTATATGGTTCTTTCTTTTTTTTCTTTTTATTAAAATATTCAAAATATATATGTGATGTTACTATATCTGCATTGTTTTCTTTTGCTTCTTTATATAATATCTCGCACATATCAGGCTCTATCCAATCATCCGAATCTACATGAAGAATGTATTCACCTAGAGCTATATTAATTCCAATATTTCTTGCTATTGATAGACCCTGATTTTTTTTATTAATAATTTTTATACGGTTATCTTCTTTTGCATACCTTGACAATATTTCCAAAGAATTATCAGTTGAGCCATCATTTACTGCTATTATTTCAATATCTCGAAAAGTCTGCCTGATAATTGAGCTAATACACCTATCAAGATATTTTATTGTATTATATACGGGAACAATAATTGAAATAGGTATCATTTTGTTAAGAAAAGTGATAACAAAAATACATTAGGATAATATATATTGTTTTTTTTGTGATAAAACAGTAATAATTCCTAAAACCCAAAAGAAACTTGAATTAATATGCATTAATGAAAATCCAGATATTAAAAAGGCTAAGATTAAATATATACCATTTGATCTGGTTTTAAATAAATAATATAATAAAATTAATACAAATAATAATGTTCCTATTATTCCGTATTGTCCAATTAGAATTGTAATATGGGTATGCCCCCATTTTGTTACATTAGTAGAATACATGTTTCCTCCTTCAGAAAATCCAAAACCAAATAATACATTAAGCAATGGGTATTGCATCACTCTATCTAATTTGCTAATAAATAATAATTTAGTTATAAAACTAGCGTCATCTTTAATGAAAAGCATATATACAATGCTTGTTATAATAAAAAATATTATTATTAAAAAAAACATTCTTAAATAATTTTTTTTTCTTAACATTTTAATTATATGTTTTAAATATAACAAACAGAATATTGTTATTATTACAGCTCTTGACAATGTCATAATTGCAAAAAAAAGCAATATATAAAAATATATAAACCAAATTTTTTCTTTTGTAATATATTCTAAAAACAACATCAAACACATAACATTTAGTATGTGTAATGCCAATAAATTACTATCTATATATGATATTGTTCCATATTTAAATTGATAAAAACCATTTAAGAATGACCCTTCTTTAAATTCTTTAAAACCCAGATAATACCTAATAATTACTTCTATCAATAGATAGAAAATGAAATATAATAATAATTTTTTAATTAAATTTATTAATAAATTTACTTCTATTTTATTAATCATAATAATAGTAATAAAATAAAATATAATAGGAAAATTGAAAACTATAATATAGTAAATAACATTATCTACATCATTTCCCGAAAATATAAAAAAGAAAATGGCAATGCTTAAAGCTAATGAAATAATAATAAAAAATGAATAATTTAATTTAAAGTTATAATTTAATGATAAAACAATAAAAACAATACCAAAAAATATAAAACTATATGCATGAAGCTGAACTAACAATTGAAACCTTATCAAACATAAAATCGATGTAATTGTAAATATCAAGCATACAATAGAGTATTTTTTTTTGGAGAGATAATTATATTCGTTAATATATGCCATATATAAATTTAGAAAAGCGTCACTAATTTTTTAACTATTGTTTTAAAATTATACTGCTCAATATAGTTATCTTTTGGAGAATAATTTGTATTTTCTCCATTTTTCCAATATAACAAGTGGTTCATAATATATTTTTTCATAATATTATAATCAATTTGCGAATTTGCTTCTTCATAACAACAGCCGGTTTCAGTATTTTTTATTATATTTTTCAATTCACTATCGGCAAGATTTCCACTTATAAAACATAGAATAGGTTTCCTCGCCATTAAATATTCATAAACTTTTCCAGTAATATTACCCTGCTCCTTATTATTATTCCATGATGCCAATAATAAAGCGTTTGATTCACTTTGAAATTTTATTGACTCCTCTCTGGAAACATAACCATGATTTTTTATTATATTTTCAGGAAGAAATAAACGAGCTTGCTTTAAAAAAACATCCGAATCTTTTCCAAGATAATTTATTTCAATATCTTTGTAACTAATTATTTCATCGGCAATTAGCTCCTTTATTATTTTAAAAAAAGTATTAAAATTCATTTTTCCATCATACAGATGTCCGGTATAAGTATAAATATATTTTTTTGAAGGTAGCTGTATAATATTGTATTGTTTATAAATATCATTATCATCAAATCCATTTGGAATAATATATGTTTTTGAGGAAAAAAAAGAACAACAACCGGATGAAACTAAAGTGACTATATCCGCATTTTTTTGAACTTCCCTTTCCAGAAAATTTATATAGTATTTGAATATATCAGGTACCCAAAAACTATTCATAGGATCCCTAAAGTCGGCTATCCATTTAATGTTTTTATATTTCTTTTTTATATATGTTCCAATTAAATGGCTTGATAATGGTCCAAATGACGAAAATATAAAATTATACCGCCCATAATATATATCATTTTTAGAAATTGCCATTGAATAATAATTAATTTCTATTAATTCTAATAATAAATGAACTAAGATATCTTTTATTACCTTTAATATTTTATACTTTTCAATGATATTTTTTAATTGATTCCAGTTTGATACATATTTATTATTTCCATTATTACTTTTTGAAAAAAAATATTTATAAAGAATATTATAAACGCCACTATTATAATTATTAAATACATTATCAAAATATTGTAAATCATTTTTTAATAAAATATCTTCTTTTCTACCGGACTTACCTCTCCTTAGTACATCAACATTATACCCAGCTAATGACAAATATTTACCAATTTTCGTTACTCTAACTGCCGCTATTTCGTTATCAGGAGCAAAATAATCACTAATAATTAATATCCTCACAGCTTAAACACCTTCTCGTCTTCAATCGCCACATGCCTTACCACATTCCGCATATCTACAACCAGCTTTGCTTTCTCTGTGATCTGCGTTGCGTTAAAGCAACTGTGATCAGTTGTAAATACTACACAGTCGGCATTTGTAATTAATTCATCTGTCAAATCTAACCCTTTATATTGATTTCCATGATCATCGGTAACTTCAGAAATAAACGGATCATGATATAAAACTTTTGCACCTTTTTTTGCTACTTGCTCCATTACCAATAATGCAGGACTTTCACGTGCATCATCTATATCAGGCTTATATGCAACGCCTAAAAATAGAATTATAGAACCATTCATTGGTTTTTTATGACGGTTTAAAGCAAATGAAATTTTATTCATCATACGGTAAGGCATTAAATCGTTTATAGCTCCTGCGGCATGTATCATTGAAAGATTAAAATTGTAATTCTTCGCGATATGCTCAAGGTAGAACGGATCAAGAGGGATACAGTGTCCGCCGATACCGGGTCCCGGGTAAAACGCCTGAAACCCGTAAGGCTTAGTCTTTGCCGCTTCTATTACTTCCCAAATATCAATATTCATTTTGCCTGAAAGAAGCGCAAGCTCATTAATCAACGAAATATTGATAAGCCGATAGGTGTTTTCAAGTATTTTTACCATCTCGGCTATACGCGGCGATGACACAATATGCAATTGATGTATAGCAAGACCGTATAATGCTTCGGCGATTTGTTTCGCCTCTTCTCCGAGAGCGCCGACAACTTTTGGCGTGTTGTCTGTTTTATACTCTTTGTTCCCCGGATCAACTCGTTCAGGACTAAAACACAGCCAAAAATCTTTACCTTCTTTTAATCCAGATTCGCGTTCAATAATTGGTTTTATAAAATTTTCTGTTGTGGTTGGATACGTAGTGCTTTCAAGGCTGATAAATGTACCATGTTTCATGTTTTTCCCAATATCAATACAAGATTGTTCGATATAGCTCATATCAGGCTTTTTGAATTTATCAAGAGGTGTTGGTACACAAATAATCGCCGCATCACATTCTTTTATATGAGAAAAGTCTGTAGTAGCGTATAGTTTTTTTATTTTTAATACTACTTTTGATAAATCTGAATCTGTTACATCACTTATATAATTTTTAGCAGCATTCACTGCCTCCGCTCTTTTCATGTTTTTCTCAAAGCCCAAAACTTCAATATTGTTACGCGCAAATGCTACCGCTAGAGGAAGTCCTACATAACCAAGACCAATAACTCCTATTTTAACTGTTTTATCGGATATTTTTTGTTTAAGATAATCTGAATATACCATATTACACCTCTTTGAAATCTATTTTTTTAAGTACAACACTGTTTTTTATCATGTCATCAATTGAATGAGAATCACTTCCTAACCAAACTTTAAAATCTGGAAATCGCCAATAATTCTGCTGAACACATTCATTGTATTTACCAATATTGAATTCTATATGCTTCTTATGGTTGATTGCACTACACCGAAGTTGACAACAATATTCAGATGATTTTTTTTTATATTGTTCTTTTGCTCCAAGCTGAAAAGGGTGTGCTAATATATCAACACATGGATTTTCTAAAGCATTAAATGTCGCTTTCTTCATATATTCAAATATTTCATTTTTATTCAAAAATATAGCATTATCAGAGTTAATATATTCTTCATTACCAACAGGGATACGATGTATAGAAGCCAAAACAAAATCAATTTGCTGTCTATAATAATTGTCAAAATCTATATCTCCATTTAAATTAATTATTTTTGCCTCAACACCACAATTAATCATGATGCTGTCTTTGAACTCTTTTTTTAATTCATGTATTTCAGATATATAACTTTCAAGCCAATCTGAATTTCGGCGTACATGATCGGTAAAAGTAATTTGTTTATAACCAAGCGCAATACCGGTTAACGTCATATCACGCGGACTATCTTTACCATCAGAGAATCTTGTGTGTAAATGATTGTCCATCAGTATCAAAATATACTTCTTCCCAATAACGGCACATTCTTAAACCCCAACGAGGTATAATATTTGGTATTTCTTTTCCAAAACAAAGCAAAATTCCAAAATACGGCAAATTAATGCCTGCAACAGCGGAAATTATCGTTGTTCCTTGTAAACGTGGATTAATTTCAAGAATTTGTGGTATCCCGTTTTCATCTTGTTTGAACTGTATACCGATGTTTCCGTGTATATCAAATAATTTGCATATTTGTTTTGATAAATTAATAACCACATTATCTTCTACCACAGTTGCGTCTATGCTAATCCCTCCGTTCATTTTATTTCTTAATCGTGGAATAGCATATAATGTTTTTCCATGTTCTGCCAGACAATCAACACTCCATTCATTACCAGGCAAATATTCCATTACTATTAATTGCGGCATAATACAATTTGACAATATTCGTAAAGCAGATTCATAAGATAAATAAGTTGTATTTGGTTTTTCGTTAAAAAGCAATACAGCTTCATCTATATCTGATGATATAATACGAAACCCCCTACTTCCATTTGATATTGCAGGTTTGAAGCAAACTGTTTTTTCGGGATAACCTAGCTTTTCAATTGCAATTTTAAATTGTGATATATCACTACAAAGATAAAATTGAGGAGTTTGAATACCTTTTTCTTTTAATGCATTCATTAACAAGTATTTGTTATTAATGACTTCAAGTGTATTTTTATCCTGTACACAAACATGAATATTGTTGTTATTAAATAATTCTTTGTTTTTGGCAAATATACCTAATTCTCTTGTTACAATAGGAATAATCGCTTGAATGCGTTCTTTATGACATATATTCTTTATTATTTCAATGAAAGAAACATCTTCTGCTTTCGGAACTACATAAAATTCATCAGAAAAGACTTGTCCATACGCTTTATCGTTTGTATCCACAGATATAATACGTATTTCTTTATTTCCTTTCCGTAAACATTTAATAATTCCTGCTGCACCCGGAGCACCAGCTCCTGTTAATAAAACATTCATTTAATATCTTCCAATGTAACAAATTCATTAAGTTGTTTGAAATTATCAGACATATCATCATACCGTTTTCGGTTAGCGATTGTAATAAAGGATAGCAATTTATTCTTACACGTTTCATTTTGTTCAGTATACCAAAACGCATGTGTCAAAATATGCAGTTTTTTGTATTGTTTTGATAAAACAATATTTTCAATATCTTCTTTCCAATTATGTCTGGAATCACTAATATACTTGAAGTCTTTGAAAAAAACTGGGCTATATCTGTTTACTACATTTGTAATAGCAATATTTGCTTCTAAAGTAAATTGCGATGGACGATGCATTGATATCGTTCTCACAGGATGCTCAATAATTTGTTCAAGTAAATTTATTTCCTTTTGTATATATCCTGCCATTATAGTTATAGGAGGAGTATAGCAAGCTTCATCAAAATGCAGTCCTATTTCATGTCCCATCTTTATCATTTTTTTTAACATTGTATTAATTGAACTTGAAAATACATTATAAAAATTTGTATTAAGCATTACAAAATATGTTGAACTTATAGAATGAATATCCGATTCAATTCTTGCAAGCTTCAGCGCTTTTTCAATGTCATAATCTATATCATGGCAAAGAATACAAGGATTTGAAATTTTTGCATAGTCATGATAATTACTAAATGTGTATCCATTTTCTATAATGGTGTTAATAAGTTGTGAATATGACCTGTAAGTGAAATCAGTAATCGGCATCAACAATATCCTTTGATTTGGCAAGAAGATTCATTTGCTTTTTACCGTAGCTATTGCTAATAATTCTTCTGAAAACTTTTTATGATTGATCTCCGCATTAAAATCGGTTTCCCATAATAATCTGGCTGATTGTCTCATGGCATTTTTTCTATCGTCAGAGAAATTATAAAAATCAATAATCGCTTTTTTTATTTCAGAGACAGTACCTTCAGAACTCAACAATATGCCTGTATTGCTATTGACAAGTTCGGGAACGCCTCCTACATTTGTCGCTATGACAGGAATTCCGAAAGATATTGCTTCCATCATTGATACAGGCAGTCCTTCAGATTCTGAAGCGGATATAAAACAATCAATTTCATTGTGGTTATCTTTATAAAACTGCATTACTTGATTGTTGTCCATAAACCCTTTAAATTCATAAGATATATTTTCTTTACTTTTTAAGATTTTATCCGCCATAGATACAATATCGTTTCTGTCGGTACCATCGCCGATATGAATCCAGTTTATCTTAAAATCGTCAATTTCTCCAAGCGCTTCAATAATAAGGTTTATACGTTTAACAGGAATTATTTTAGAACAGCTAATTAATGTAAAAACATCGGCATTTTTCTTTTTTTCTTCAATAGTGTGATTATTAAGTATTCCGAGCCGCGCAAGAGAGTATTTTTTCAAATCGCTTTTTGCAAATGTATTAATATAATAGTCGTATCCATGCCGACTGATAAAAAATATTTTGGTTATTCTTTTATCCATCCATGACTTGTATGGTTGATGATTCTGTTTATTTCTAAATTCATATAAATCATATCTGTGTGTTCTTGTAATGCAAGAAATATTTTTATTACTTTTTTGTGAAAGCAACGACCCCATTGTTTCGGCGCTACACCAATAAGTATATATCAGGTTTATGTTTTTATCATGCTTTAGCATTTTGGTTATAGCGGTCCCAAGCATCATTGCCTCGAGAAAAAAAGCCATTGCAAGATACAAAGTATGAATAGATAGTTTTTTCCGTCTAATTAAAGCAAAGACTTCCTCATAAAACGAGCAATAAAATAACAAAATAAAAATTAATAAGAACTTTTTAATTTTTCTGTGTTTATAATCTATAAAGCTTATAGAAACATTTTTGGGCATATCCAACAAATTGTCATTCTTGCTGGATCTTCCCAAACATAGAACATATATTTTATCAAATTTTTCAGCTAAAAAAAGTATTTCGCTTTTTATGAAAGCTGTATCGCCCCGATTTATTGGGTATTCATGTGTAATAAAAAGAAGAGAGTTCATAATATTCAATCTTTTTTTATTAGAGAACCGATGAGTAACAATGTATCTGAAAAAACACTATTTTTGTAAAATTTTTTTAAATGTAATTTTTTTGCAATTCTATTCATAATGGTATATGGCGGGTCGCAGAATAGCAATTCTTCAGGATATATACCTGCTTCAATACATACTTTTGCAATAGTAAAAGGTGTAAACCAATATCGGTGATCCGTATTTATACATTCCTTCATACCGTGTAAATTTCTGAAACGCAACGCGCTTGGTACGGTAATAATTATTCTCCCAACACTTTTTTCCAGATTTTTTCTCACTTTCTCTAAAAATGAAACCGGATCATTTACATGTTCAACAATTTCACCCATTACCGCAAAATCAAAAAATACATTTTTCAGTTGTTCCGGCATTGCATCGGTAATATCTGCATAATATATATTATTCTGTTGCGCATTAGGGGG
>JGI24698J34947_10001239_pt1 | contig 13343 bp, 12 predicted proteins | sample TergutMp193P3_FD_34947 | JGI IMG/M metagenome (IMG submission 34947)
GACTCTGCCGCGTGACATGACCACTTTAGGTGGTCATGTCAGGCCGCGTAAATAAGGCCACGCCACGAGCTGTCCGAATGAGCTTGCTCGGCTCGCAACTTTTATGTTTTTGTATAACTAAAGTTTTCGAAGTGGCACTTGCCCACCCGTTAACCGAGTTTTATATGGGTTTTAATGACAAACATCCCGACAAATCAGAGTTTGTCGTTATCTCCCATGGCAATGCTTGTACTTCTTGCCCGAGCCGCAGGGACAGGGGTCGTTGCGGCCAACTTTGGGCTGGGCGCGTATCACCGTTACGGAGGCGCCCTGGCCGCGTGCTGACTGGTTTTCCATGGGTCTCTGCGCGCCGGGACTCAATGCCCCCTGCGACGCGCCGAAAGAGCCCATGCTGGTATGGGTGGCGCTCTGCTGCGTGTGTGTGACGGCGGAAGGGACAGGCCGCTTTTGCTCGCGGTCTCCTGCAATCTGAATGCGAATCAGATGCAGGCGGGAAGCGATTTCCTGTCGTATGTCGTCAATCATAGACTCGAAAATCTGGAAACCCTCAACCTTATATTCGGTGAGGGGGTTTTTTTGGGCGTAACTCCTCAGATAAACAGCCTCTCTCAAAGCTTCCATGCTTTCGAGGTGATCCAGCCATTTTTTATCAACCATGGAAAGGTATTGATCGCGGATAAAGTGGTTGAGGTATTCCCCGAGTATCTTCTCTTTGTTTTCAATGTCTTCCTTGAGGTCGCCACAGATACGGTTTTCCAGAGCATCGATATTCCTTGTGTCCACGTCCAGCACATAGTTGAATTTTGTTCTAAGGGTTTCGGTCAGGTCTTTGAAGGCGGAGGCCGGATCTTTGCGCTGATTTTCCCGGTAGATGTCCAGATACGAGCCGACCATATCATTAGTCGCGGCGTTTACACGTTCTTTCAGATTCTTGTCATCCAGGATCGCATTCCTTTGCTCGTAGATAAATTTGCGCTGCTGGTTAAGTACATCGTCGTATTCAAGAAGGTGTTTGCGGATTTCAAAATTCCGCTCTTCCACTTTCGTCTGGGCTTTCTCTATGCTTTTGTTAAGCCAGGGGTGGTAGATGGGCTCCCCGCCGCTCATGCCCATTTTTGACATGAGTCCCTTGATATTGTCCCCCCCGAAAAGCCGCATGAGGTCGTCGTCCAGCGAGATGAAAAACCTTGAGCGCCCGGGATCTCCCTGACGGCCGGAGCGGCCGCGGAGCTGATTGTCGATACGCCTGCTTTCATGCCTTTCGGTACCGATTACATACAGGCCGCCGAGGGATTTGACTTCCTCGTAGTCCTTTTTCCATTTCTCATATTCCTCACTGTATATGGCGGCATATTTTTCAGCCGCTTCGGTACCGGCGGCTTCAGTGCCGGCCTTCTTGCGGGCGCGGTGTTCGGGATTGCCGCCCAGCTTGATGTCGGTGCCGCGCCCCGCCATGTTAGTTGCTATGGTCACGGCGCCTTTTGCGCCCGCCTCGGCGATAATCGAAGCTTCCCTCGCGTGGTTCTTCGCGTTGAGCACCTCGTGGCGTATCCCGCGTCTTGTGAGAAGGGCGTCAACGATCTCGGACTTTTCGATGGAAACGGTACCGACCAGTATGGGCTGGCCCTTTCCGTTGGCTTCGGCTATTTCATCGCAGATGGCGGAAAACTTTTCCTTTTCGTTAAGGTAGATCACGTCGTCCTCGTCATCCCTGGCGACCGGCAGGTTTGTCGGAATTACGACGACATCCAGATTGTAGATCTTGCCGAATTCAACGGCTTCCGTATCGGCCGTCCCGGTTCCGCCAGATATCTTTGAGTATAGCCTGAAATAGTTCTGAAAGGTTATTGTCGCCAGCGTCCGGTTACGTTGGGCGATTTTAATTCGCTCTTTAGCTTCGATGGCCTGGTGGAGACCGTCGGAATAACGCCGCCCGTGAAGTATGCGTCCGGTAAATTCATCGACTATCTGCACCTCGCCGTCCTGGACGACGTAATCCACATCAATATGATAGAGCTTGTGCGCCCGTATCGCCTGGCTGAAATAGTGAATGAATTCAAAGTTTTCCTCGTCCACAACCGAACCTTTAATGAGTCCGCGTTTTTGTAAGAGTTCCTCGATTTTGGCTTGACCGGAATTCGTAAAGGAAACGCCTTTATTCTTTTCGTTGAGCTTGTAATCGCCAATGACTTCCTCGCCCTGAACCTCATCGGGGTATTCACCGTTTTCCTTTTTTTTCACTTCCGAAAGAGAGCCGATGAGGCGGTTAACTTCGGCAAATTTGAAGGTATCGTCCTCGGCCGCGCCGGAAATGATAAGAGGGGTTCTGGCCTCGTCTATGAGGATGGAGTCGATTTCGTCAATGATACAGTAGTTGTGCCCGCGCTGTACCCGGCTCTTGAGATCGCGGCACATATTATCGCGGAGGTAATCGAAGCCGAATTCGTTGTTGGTTCCGTAGGTAATGTCGCGGGCGTAGTTATCCCTGCGTCTTTCGTTGTCCATGGCCGAGAGTATGGTTCCCACCGTAACCCCCAGATACGAGAAGACCGGCCTCATCCAGTCCGCGTCCCTTTCGGCCAGATAGTCGTTAACCGTAACGACATGAATACCCTTGCCCGGAATGGCGTTGAGGTACGCCGCAGCTACGACCATGAGGGTTTTGCCCTCACCGGTTTTGAGTTCCGCTATCTTTCCCTGGTGTAGGACGATGGAACCAAGCACCTGGACATCGTAGGGGCGTTCACCCAGGTTTCGCCTGGCCGCTTCGCGAGCCAGCGCGAAAGCCTCAGGAAGCAGAGCGTCCAGGCTCTCTCCCCCCGCGAAGCGCTCCCTGAATTGGGCCGTCATTTTTGGGAATTCCTCCGCCGGAAGAGCGGCTGCCCAGGCTTCTTTCTCGTTGACGGCATGCAGTTTTGGAAGCAGGGCTTTCAAATCCCGTTCATGCTGGGAACCGAAGAGGACCTTCATTAAACCATCTAACATGCTTTTAATTTATCCCTATTTTGAAAGGTTTTCAAGATTCGCTGGAGCTAGGCTATACAAAGGATGAAGAATTTTACCACGAACAACACTAACCAACACGAACAGAAGAATTTTACATGAAGAGAGCACAGAGAAAATGAAAAATATTGTCGGATTTTAATTAGCGGCGCAAACTGTCTCGGCGTTGGCGATTTTTTCACGAACCATGTCGCCGATGACCCGTGACGGCGTTTTGTGGGTCGTCTCGGCTATCGTTATGATGTAATTTCTCGTCACTTCATCAAAGGTGTCAAGCAACTGTTTCTGGCGGGTAAGTGGGCCCACTACTTCGGTGAGTTTCGGATCTGTTTTAGTCAACAACTCGTCAAGAGCATCGTATTCTTCATCGGTCATATCAGGCATGTTCTTCTCCTTTTATGCCATATTTCTTTTGGAACGATTTACGGCATTTCATCGCATGAAAAACTTTCATCGTTTGATTGTCAATGTAATAACACATAATTTCAAGTGTGTTTCCCTTGGCGTCAAACCCAATTATAGCATATTTGTCTTCATATTCGTCAATGAGAAACTCACGAATACTTGCATTTACCGCCCACCATATGTCAGCTTCGCTGATTCCATGCTTGAACGCCGACGGCACGAAAACTATTTCCGGTCCCATGAATGGTATACTGCATGGAGTCGCGGTTTTGCCTTGAAAAAAGTGACAACTGTCATATTTTTAACCACAACCAAGAGAAGACCTCGTACGGGGGACACAGAGGCACAGAAATGTGAGATTGGTGACAGTCACCTTTTTAGAGCGAGGTTATTAAACTTCGCTCTTTTTTTCCTCCGTGTTCTTCCCCCATACCCTCCGTCAAGATTGACAACATCAACGGAGCCTACTAATGTAAGAGCATGAAGCTCAAGTTGTTGATGGTTGTCCTTTCCCTCTCAATTCTTTCGATTCAATGCGACAGCAGCGCACAGATCCAGCAGGTGGAGCGGGAGAACCTTTTTTCCATGCAAATCGGCAAACTGGAGGATCAGATTGCCCTTTTCAGCTTTGAGGGGAACCGCGGCATACGCCAGGCCAATATCGCCATGCGGGACGGGCTGTTTTACATATCCGACGGCAACGGGGGCAAAATACTCAAGTGCAATTCCTATGGGGATATTCTCTTCATGATCTACAACGATGAGACAAATCCGCCGCCCATGACTCTGCGGCCTCTCTCGGAAGGGAGCCTGGTTACCCGCTGGGCGGTCACCTATCCCCTCATGGAACCTGGTGAAATAGCGGTGGATTCACGAAAACATATTTATGTACGCGACAGCCTTCCCTACGAACGGCACAGTTTTGACGCGGAGAGCAGGGCGCTCCTGAGCAATATCATCCTTCATTTTGACGAGGAGGGCAGGTTTGTGAAATACCTCGGCAGGGAGGGTATCGGGGGGAGTCCCTTCCCAAGGATTGAAGGGCTTTACACTTCCATTCAGGACGAACTCGCGGTAATCTGCAGAACGCCCAGCGGCTGGGACGCGTACTGGTTCAACCCCGACGGAATCTTTCTCTTCGTCGTCCAGCTAAAATCCGACGAGCTGCCGGTACCATATGACAGGGACGAGGTGCTGCCTTCCCTGGACGTGATCGCCGTCGGGCCCGACAGCCGGACGCTTTTCGTAAAAATCGACTATTACCGGAACACCTACGATGAATCTACCAACCTCAGAACGGGGATTGATACGGACGGTTCGGTTATCTGGATCATGAACGCCGAAAACGGGGTGTGGGAGAGGTATATCGACGTGCCGTTTTTTGAATACACGTATACCGAGCAGAACAGGAGAATAACAACCAGATTCATCTACTCGCTTCTGGGCATAATAGAAAACGAGCATATCTTTCTTTCTTTTCCGGTGGAAGGGGGATACTCGATCCTCATCATTTCATCCGATTCGGGAACCCACGTTGATCAGCATCAGGGCTTTATACAGGTAGAAGATGAAGAATTGCAGTACAATACGTTCTATCTTTCCGGGGAGGGAATACTGTCGGGGCTTCTGGTTGACGAGTGGCAGGTCAAGCTTGTGTGGTGGCGGACGGACAAATTGCTGGGGGATGTTTCCTGATGGACGCGCAAAGTAACGGCAGTCTGCTATTGTCGGTTGAGGATTCCAGGGCGCTGGACGCGGAGGCGCAGGCGGAATGGGGCTTTAACGCTTTTGCCCTGATTGAAGCCGCGGGCCGCCTCTGCGCGGACGCATTAGTGAAAACATACCCCGGCCTTCTTGAAAACAAGCCGCGAATAACCGTCGCAGCCGGGGCGGGCAACAACGCCGCCGACGCTCTTGTGATGCTGCGCTATTTTTTACTCTCCTCTCTGGCTGAACCGGCTCTTTCCAGCGTCGTGGTGAGCCGCATGCCCAAAGACGGCGAAACCGGTCCTTGGGTGGAATTGCTTCACTCGCTTGAAAAAATGAAGGTTCCTGTGCTTGCGTATGGCGCGGACGACGGCCTTCGCGCGAAAGATGTTCTCGCGCGGTCGGACATCATCATTGACGCTATCGCGGGAACAGGGCTTTCAGGCGCTCTGCGAGGAACTGCCGCGGATATGGCGGAGGCTGTAAACACGACCGAAAATTCAGCGGCAAAAACCGATGAACGGCCTCTCGTCGTTTCAGTCGATCTCCCCTCCGGCCTTTCGGAGCAATGGGAGCCGGGAATGCCTATTGTCAAAGCCGATCTTGCGCTGGCGATAGAACCGCAGAAGTACTGCATATACACCCCCGCCGCCCGTCCTTACGCGGGAAGAATTGTTCCCGTGAGAGGGGTCTTCCCAGAGGAACTCACCGCGGCTTACAGGGGGGCGGATCTTCTTGAATGGGAGAGCGCCCGTGAGAAGATCATGAGGATACGCCCCGACGCCTACAAGAACGAGAGGGGAACGGTTGAGATAAGGGCCGGTTCCCCCGGCGCGACAGGCGCAGCCGTCATTGCCGGGCGTGGCGCCCAGGCCGCCGGCGCGGGGATGATCCGCCTTGTCGTGGACGACGGCATCTACCCCATCGTCGCGTCACGGGCTTCATCCGGCATAATGGTAGTGCCGTCAGGCGCCGCGCCGACGACTGCGGCTGAAACTAATCAGGCCGCGGACGCGGTACTCCTGGGGCCGGGCTGGGGCAAAGCGGCATCGCGGGCGAGGGAATTCGAGAGGGCATTGGCTCTGGAAAAAGAGGGCAGGCCCCTCATCCTGGATGCCGACGCGATTGGCCTTGCCCGCGGCGTGGTCTTTGGCGGGAACGCGATCCTGACCCCCCACCCGGGAGAGTTCAGTAGTTTTTCCGGCATAGACAAGGAAGAACTGCTCCGTCGTCCGGCGGCTATACTCCTTGACCACAGCCGGAAATGCAACGCGGTAATCGTCTTTAAGGGGCACGTGATCACGATAGCCGCGCCGGACGGGCGTTTGGGCGTGGTGGACGGAATGCTGCCTGGACTCGCATCGGGCGGAAGCGGCGACCTTCTCGCGGGTCTCACCGCCGGCATCGCCGCGAGAATGGCGCGGCTTGGCGGCTTTGACGCCTATGCCTGCGCCGCTACCGCCGCCGCTTTGCTCATCGCCTCCGGCGGACGCTTTAAAACACATTTCACCGACCCCCTTGAGATCGCAAACGAGGCGGCGGATCTTGCTGGAGCAGCGTGGTTGCAATGACGATAATATATTGGGAGGCAGAGTAAATGAGCGATAACGAAAAACCCCGTGAAGACGACGGGACTGAAAAAGATATTGTGTTTTATTACTCACGGGAACACCGCCTGAGCCGCGCTCCGGCGGCGGTACGGGCCCTTAACGATGAAAATTACGGGAAAGCGAGCATCGGCAAAAGACTCTTCGGGACAAAGAGCAACATCCTTATCCTCATGTCAATTGTTACAATCTGCGTGATGTTCACTATTACCTCCCGTTATAACTCAGGAACCAGCGTGAAGCTTGGCGCCAATACCCTTGATTTAACCATCGTACGCGAGGGTGAAGTTCCCGGTTTAAAAATACTCAAGACCGTTCCGAAAAGCGGCGAGTTCTACATAGGAGCGGTGGACATCGTGGTGTCCCCGGTAATTCTGCAATCAAGTGAAGGGGAAGCCTCCGGGGAAATTCCGGAGGTAACACCGGGGGTTACACCCACGGTATTCAACCACCGCTTTTTCTTCAATCCCGCCGATAAAGAGTCCTTCTACATTTCCCTTCCCTTTGAGGGGGAGAGCTTTTTCATAATCCTCAGTACCGACGATGAGCAGAAGGTCGTTCGGGTCAGATGAACTCCTGACACAATAATTTAAATTACCTATTTTATGTCCTGTCCTTTAAAAAAGGCTTTTCTAAAAGCAAAAAATATGCTATACTAAAAATGGGGGATAATATGCTGCAGTTCTATTTTTTGTCGGTTTTAGCGAACGCCCTGGCGGGTTATATTTGTTTCTTCGGGTCTTCCGGCGATGTCATGGATTTCAGATGCGGGTTTTCCGTGAAGACTGAAACCTTCCGGTTCGTGGTAGGCATTCTTTCGGCTTTTACAGGGCTCTTCAAGCTCCTTTCTTCGATTCAGGGAGATCTGCCGGTGATTGGGGACATTATACCCGCAGCCGCCGGTTTTTTATGCGGCTTCATTCTCATCTTTGACCATTTCAGTAACCTTTCCGCTGACGGAGATTTAGGGCAGGAGCCGGAAGGCGGCAAAAAAGGCGGCGGTTTTCTTGTTGCCAATAAAAAGCTGATCGGAGCGGTTGCAATGATCGCGGCCATTCTGCATTTCCTCTTCCCTACGGTGCTGCTGCTTTAGCCGCGGCCTTTAAGGCGGAAATTTACGGCGAGTTCCAGATCCAGAGCCATGTAGCCGGCTCCGGCTTCATCTTTATAGCGCATGGATTGATATAATGTATCTCCCCGCGTGCCGCTTATGCGTTTGTATGAAGCGGAGAGGGAAAGGCTGGTATTTAGGGAAGGGGAGAGTGTCAACTCGCCGCCCGCTTTGAAATAATTGCCGAAGGAAAGATAATCCAGAAAGGTTTTTTTGCCGACCAGATGATCGTCCCTGTCGGCGCAGTAAATAAGGGGGCTGTAACTGAAAAACGCTTTCAGGGAAAAGAGCCGGTTCATGTCCCAGTCGAGGGAAACACCGGGGGAAAGAATAAACCAGTCTTGCTTATACTGTATGAGTTCCCCATAAACATAATTCCTGGGTAGATTACTGTTCCAGGGGAGGTAAAGACCTGCCGAAGTCTCTGTGGCATATTGTATATAGCCATCTCTCCCTGACCAGGAAAAGTGCATAAATGAAAATTCCCCATAGACATTTAAGGCAAGGGAATCAAAAAAGCGCCGGAAATAGCCTGCCGAAATGTCCAGCAAGATTGCGGTTCTGGAATACGCGTCATGCCGGGAATAACGGGTTAAATAATAATTAGGAACGAGATTATCCCAGTCCGAGTCTTCAATTATCCCCGTTTTTAACGGGAGACCGGCTTTGAACGACAAGGCGGCGGCAAATCCCTGTTTCTTCGAAGAATCCAGTGGAACGAAATCCGCGCCAAGACCGACGTAGAGCAGAGGTTTCAAGTCCCAGAGGAGCTCGCTCTGATAAAGGTTCTGATTGGGCGCCGGTTTATAGACAATCTCCTCTGAATGACCGTAGAGAATGCCGATATTAGGGGAAAGGGTAAAACCAGAACTTCCATTCACGGCTTCCGCAAAAGCCGGGGAAAGGAAGAAAGCGATGAGGATGACTAAAACGCCAATTTTTTTTATAGTTATCACAGGGTGCGTCACATTATGAGAGTACGACATTTCGCCCATACATTTCAACTCCTTTTTCTCCTTCTTTTTGTGGGCGTTTTTGCGATCGCCTCAGCGTCCTGCCGCCGCGGCTCTGAAGAACTCCCGGTTGTTCCGCCGGAGACCCATCCGCTGGCCAGAGAATACATCGGCTTCGGCGTGGTCAATATTTCCTTTGCCCATCTCCTTGACGAAAGCAGTTCAACGGCGGTTTCGCTTGGGTACCTGCGGCGGGGCACGGTGGTTCGTATCATCGAACGGCGGGTCATTGTGAGCAGTGGCGGCGAGGAAACATGGGTTTTTGTGGAAGGCAATTATCAGGGGCCCGGCAGCGTTTCCAACGGCTGGCTTCCTGAGACGACTTTGGTAATCTATGACAGCGAAAGCCGCGCCAATACGGCTTCAAGAACGATGAGCCAATGAGAGATATTTTATTCTGGGTGATCCCGCCTGTGGTGGGCGCGGTAATAGGCTATGTAACGAACGCCGTGGCGATCAAAATGCTGTTCCGGCCCCTCAACGAAATCAGGCTTTTGGGGCGGCGCCTCCCATTTACGCCGGGTATACTTCCAAGGGAGCGGCATAAACTCGCGGACAGTATTGGCCGCATGGTGGAGCAGGAACTTCTCACCTCCGAAGTCTTGCGGGAACGCCTCGCGAAGACGGAGGTGAGAGAGAAAATAAAAGACACCCTGGGCGCGTATACCGGTCAGATGCTGACAAGGCCATTGTCATTCTACGTTGAAAAAAAACCGGATGATTTACCGCTTGCCGAGCTCGTAAGTGATTTTGTCAATTCCAATGTCTTCGACTCCTTTCTGGAGGAGATAATAAAAAACTGGGCGCTGGGTCCGGAAACCTCGTCTACGAAGGACACCACTTACGACACCAGCGAAACCTCTATAGGGAACGAAGTTTCCGTGTGGCTCAAGTCCCGCTTCAGGGACATCGGCGGCATGCTCGTTCCGACGGCAAGGGATCTGATAAAAAGCGGCCTCGTAAAGGAAATCAGGAACCACGCCCGAGGCCAGCCCTCGTTTTACCGGCGCGCGCTGGAGGGCGTCATCGAGAGATACCCCGGGATAAGCCTTGGCGAATTCATTTCCCTTGGGAGCGCCAAAAAGAAAACGGTGGATTCTTTTCTCGCGGAAAAAGCAGCGGACACGCTTGACGAAAATGTCGATGGCGCGCTCTCTTCGGTTAACGTGAAGGTTCTCGTCTCCGAGAGAATCGACTCCCTCGATATGCTCCGGGTTGAAAAAATAGTCCTTGACGTCATGGCCGGACAGTTGAAGTGGATCAATGTTTTCGGCGCGATTCTCGGTGCGTTGATAGGCTTTGTGCAGGTTATTCTTTCGCTGTTTACAGGTTAGAATTTACTTTAACATGTATGAATTTTTTTACCACGAATGACACAAACAGAAGAAGAAGACCTCGCACAGGGACACAAAGGCACAGGGGACTGCGAGTAACTTGTTAACTACTCGCTACCTTCTTCATTTTCTATAGAATTAATTTAAGAGGAAGACGATTAGCTTTCTAATTTCTAGTGGTCCCCTGTGTCCCTGTGTCTTTGTGCGAGGTCTCTTAATTTGCCCTCGTGCGAGGCTGTGGTATTGTCCTAAAAGGAGAAAAAGGGTAGAATATCCAAGATGGATGTTTCTTTTAGCGAAACGGGTAAGGATAACGCTGCAGACGGCGTAGCGGGAAATTTTGGGGCTTTTCGCATTGTAGACATGCCGAGGTCCAGGCTGAATAAATTTGAAGGGCCCCTCGATCTTCTCCTTTTTTTGATTAAAAAAAACGATGTGAATATATACGATATTCCCATCGCGAAAATAACCGAACAGTACCTTGACTACCTGTCCGCGGTCTCTGAACTGGACATGGAGGAAATTTCGGAGTTTCAGGCAATGTTGGCCGATCTCCTTTTAATCAAGTCCAGAATGCTGCTTCCTCCTGAATATGGCGCGGAGGATGATGAAGAGGATCCAAGGCAGGAGCTGGTTGAACGCCTCATTGAATACCAGAAGTATAAAAAACTCTCCGTCTTGATGGAAGAAAAAGAACAGGAAGCCGAATGGATCATCGAGAGGAAAAAGCTTGAGCGCCCGCTCCCTTTTAGCGATGAGGACCTATGGGAAAAAATGGACGTCTGGGATCTGCTCAGGATCTTTTCGGAGTATACCCGCGGCCTTTCACGAGAGCGGATCATCGATCTTTACGAGGAAGTTACAGTTAATGAAAAGATCGCCCTGCTTTTTGAGATTCTTGAGGATCGCGGGGAATGCCGTTTCGCGGACCTGCTCATCCGTAATGAATCAATACTCGACTTTGTCTGCGCGTTCCTTGCCCTGCTTGAAGCGGCAAAGCAGCACATAGTTTTGGTTTTTCAGAACCGAATGTTTGGCGACATCGTTATTCGAATGAGCTCTAATAGTGCCGATTGCGCGGAACGCGGCAATCTTGCTGACGGCAATCTTGCCGAGGGAAGCCGGGATGGGTGATTTGAAACAGGCGACGGCAGAACTGTCGACGGCAAAATTACCGTCGGCAAATTTGCCGACTGAAACGGCGCTGATCGAGGCGATTCTTTTCCTGGAAGCCGACCCTGTCGATGAGGCGGCCATCTCCCGAATCTCGGGCCTTTCGACTGAGGTGGTGAAAGCAGCCCTTGAGAGCCTTGCTTCCCGTTACGCGACAGATGAATCCGGCCTGGAACTGTCGCGCATCGGCGGGGGCATCGTAATTTCACCGAAGAAGGCGTATTGGGACAATCTCAGGACGCGGTACGGGAAAAAAAACGAAAACCGGCTTACCCGTGCGGCAATGGAAACCCTCTCGATTATCGCGTATTCACAGCCGGTCACCCGCGCCGAGGTGGAAGATATCAGGGGCGTTAAGGTTGATAGCTATATTCGTATGCTTCTGGAAAAAAACCTTATTCATAAAATGGGCACAAAAGACGTGCCCGGCAAACCTGACCAATACGGAACCACAAAGGAATTCCTGAAGATCTTCCGTCTTGCCAGCATCGCGGATCTCCCCAAACTTGACGAAAGTGAGGCTGAGCGTTTTGAGCTTGAAGGAGAACACTGAGATCCCTCTTGGGATCCGGCTGCACGTCTTTCTCGCCCACGCCGGGGTAGCTTCCCGGCGGGCTGCGGAAAAACTCATCGCAGAGGGCAGGGTCACGGTTAACGGCCGGACGATTTCAGGTCCCGGCGAGAAGGTCCTGCCCACAGATGTGATTTGCTTTGACGGGAAAGAGGTGAAGATTGAAGGGCGCCTGCTCTACCTTGTCCTGAACAAGCCGCCGCTTTACATCTGCAGTTCTTATGACCCGCAGGGAAGGCCCCTGGCGCTGGAACTGCTTCCGCCCTTTATTGATACAACGGGCCGGCCGGCAAGGCTTTACAATGTCGGCCGTCTGGATTACCGTTCATCAGGGCTGATAATTTTCACAAATGACGGGGCTTTTGCCGCCCGGCTCGGGCATCCGAGTTCCGAAATCGAAAAGGAATACCTGGTTGAGTCCACGGTTCCGATTCAGGACAGGATGATTGAGGAATTCTCAAGGGGGCTGGTGATTGAAGGAATTCTTTACCGCGCCCGTGAAATCGAAAGGACGGGGAAAAAATCCCTCAGGGTGGTTCTCGTGGAAGGCAAAAACAGGGAGATACGCCGTGTTTTTTCCCATTTCCATCTTCACCCGGAAAAACTTGTACGGGTTCGCATTGGACCCGTTTGTCTTGGTTCCCTCAAAGAAGGTGAATCACGGCCTCTCAGCGGGGAGGAAATAAGCGTCTTTATGAGGAGTGAACATGATAATAGCCATTGACGGACCGGCGGGTTCCGGGAAAAGCACCATCGCGAGGCTCCTGGCGGAAAGATTTAAGAATCCGGCCACAGGCGCGAAATTTATCTATATCAATTCCGGTGAGCTCTACAGGGCGGTGACGCTGGGCTGCCTCAGAAACGGGATCGGGATTGACGAAGAGGAACGCGCCCTGGAATACACAAAAAACGCCCGAATCGACTACGGGGAAAACTCGGTTTTTCTTGATGGGGAAGACGTGACCGGCCTCCTACACACCGACGAAATCGACAGGTTTTCGGCTCCGCTTTCGGCCATTGTCCCAATCCGGCACGTCATAAACGACCTCATCCGCAAGATTGCCGCGAGAGGCGACGCCGTAGTAGAAGGCAGGGATATGACCACGGTGGTGTTCCCCGGCGCGGAATACCGTTTTTACCTGGACGCTTCTGTAGACGCCCGCGCCGGGCGCCGCCTTAATCAGGGGGTTTCCACCCTCGGCTTTGAGGAGATTCGGGACGCCATTGTTAAAAGGGACGAGATTGACAAAAATAAAACAGAGGGGAGCCTCGTTCTTGCCCCCGGGGTTTATTATCTTGACACATCGGGCTTGACTGTTGAACAAGTTTATGACAGATTAATAGAGAAGACTACTTTGGAAGGAAAAACAATGACGCAAATGGAAGTGCAATCGGACACTAATCTGAAAGAGGGATCGG
>JGI24698J34947_10001240_pt1 | contig 13334 bp, 14 predicted proteins | sample TergutMp193P3_FD_34947 | JGI IMG/M metagenome (IMG submission 34947)
TACCGCCGCTCCATACCCCTTCCCTATCCCTGGTAAGGCCGTATATCCAGGGAGTACCCGCGACAGGCATGACGCTGACTTTTCCCGAAACCGGAAAACCGGAATAGCTGTCCCTGCATCTGTAAGCCAATACTCCCTTTGGGTATGTTGATATCGATAGAATTTTCCCGTAGAGCTTCCCGCCTTCCTGATATATTTGCCACCCGGCGGTCACCTTATTGGTTTTTTCATCGACACTCAGCCAAAATCCCTCAACTGGGTCAGCAAAGCACAATGCTGTTCCTGCCAGGAAAAAAAGTAAAACGATTAGTTTTTTCATGGGAATTTCCCCTTTCGTATAATACTATACTATACAACAAATTAACAATAAAATAAGTACAAGAGGAATAATATGACCACAAAACAAAGAGCCGAAAAATTATATAAAAGCGTTAATACTTTCATTCTAACCTGCGTGGGGACAGACGGTTATCCACATACCAAAGCGGTGGTTCCGGGCAAATACAGGGAGTCGATAGATGAAATGTATTTCTGCACAAACACATCATCAAGATTTGCCAACGAAGTAAGCAAGAACCCCAGGGCAAGCGTTTACTTTTACAGCCGCAATTTGATTTGGAAAGGTTGTTTTCTTAAGGGCAAAATGGAAATCGTTTCCAATCCGGCTATCAAGGAAAAATACTGGCAGAACAAATTCAGGAACGCATACCCGGAAAGATCATACACCGATCCGGATTTTTGTGTGCTTAGGTTTATCCCCGAGGCAGGCAGGTTTTATTCGTGGTATAAACCTGAAGATTTTGAAATTATATAAGCAAAATTAATTCTCAATTTCTCTCACGGGGGGGACACAAAGTACACGGAGTTATTATTCGGGAATTCATTGTTTACCAATCCGTGGTTTTCTTCTTCCGTCTTCCTCTGTGCCNCTGTGCCTCTGTGTGATGCTCTTCTTCCCTTCTTATTTCTTGCTAATGCTGCCCAGCATTCCCCGCACAATGCTGGTTGCTGCCGTTTTCGCGACGGTTTGAACAAGCCCGTCTTTCTTCCCGCCACGAGGGCCCGTCGAGCCAAATACAAACTCTTTCATTTCCTGTGAAAGGCTCTTTTCGGCAACAGGCTGTTTTGAAGCCTTTGCGGCAGGCTGCTTCGCGGCTTCGGGTTTCCCGGTAGCTGCCTTTTCGGCCCGCTGCGCGAGCAACTCGTAAGCGGATTCCCTGTCCACGGCCTTTTCGTATCTTCCGTAAAAAATAGATCGCTTGACCAGATCTTCCTGTTCGGCGGGTGTAATGGGCCCAAGCCGTGATCCGGGGGCTATGACCGAACATTTTTGCACGACAGACGGGCTCCCCTTCTCGTCAAGAAAAGAAATCAACGCTTCCCCAGTGCCCAACTCCTGAATCGCCTGCTCGGTGTTAAATGCGGGATTTGCCCTCATGGTTTGCGCCGCAGTTTTCACGGCCTTTTGATCCCTGGGCGTAAATGCGCGCAGGGCGTGCTGCACCCTGTTGCCAAGCTGCCCCAGCACTTTGTCCGGGACATCAAGGGGGTTTTGGGTAACAAAATAAATCCCCACCCCTTTGGAGCGGATCAGGCGGACAACCCTTTCGATCTTCTCAAGCAGAACAGGCGGGGAATCGGCAAAGAGAAGATGCGCCTCGTCAAAAAAGAACACCAGTTTAGGCTGAGGGAGATCACCCACTTCCGGCATTTGCTCAAAAAGTTCCGACAGCATCCACAGAAGTGTTGTTGCGTATAACTTTGGCATATTGTAGAGCCTGTCAGCCGCAAGGATGTTTATGACACCCTTTCCCGAGCTATCGGTTCGGATAAAATCCGCTAAATCAAGCATTGGTTCGCCGAAAAAATTGGACGCGCCCTGTTCATCAAGGGTCAACAAGCCCCGTTGTATGGCTCCGGCTGAGGCAGTCGTTATGTTTCCGTAAGCGGTCTTGAAATCATTCGCGTGATCGGCAACGTATTGCGTCATCGCCCGCAGATCTTTCATGTCCAGCAGCAGCATATTATTGTCATCGGCAATCCTGAATACTACCTGTAAAATGCCCGATTGCACATCGTTTAGGTTCAAAAGGCGGGACAAAAGTAGCGGCCCCATGTTGGAAATCGTGGCCCGCACCGGGTGGCCTTTTTCCCCGAATACATCCCATAAGGCAGCCGGATTGCTTTGGGGCTGCCAGTCCGTCACGCCAATTTTTTCCAGCCTTGATCTGAGTTTTTCGCTGGGCTCGGCGGCCATTGCGATGCCGGTAAGATCCCCCTTAACATCAGCCACAAACACAGGTACCCCTATTGATGAAAACGATTCCGCCATTTTCTGAAGCGTCACTGTTTTACCGGTTCCCGTCGCGCCGGTAATAAGGCCGTGTCGGTTTGCCATTACCGGCAGCATGACGACATCTTCCAGTTCGGTATTTTTCGCTATACACAGCGGCGTACTCATTGAAAGCTCCTAAAGGTACCAGGCACTATTTTTGCCTTGTGTATATATAGTGTAGCTTACAGAAAAAAAATAATCAACCACGGAGTACACGGAGGAAAGCACGGAGTTTCACGGAGAAAATTTTATCACAAACCACATGAACAATAGGGTTGCAAAAGAGCGAACGATACTGTTAACTATATAATATTTGGAGGTAATGCATTTTGGATGAAAAATACGTCAGTTATTGCGGACTCTGCTGCGAAAATTGCGCTGTCAGGGCAAAAATCAACCCTGCCTCAAAAGTCCTGTTCAATGAAATGAAAAATGCGGGATTTGCCGAAATCATACACTTCATTCCGAATGGCGATATTTTTTGGTCATTCCTGAAGGATATGGCGGAAAATGGAACCTGTACTTCATGTCGTGAAGGAAGCGGTAATCCGGGCTGTACCGTAAGGGTATGCGCTAAAGAAAAGGGCATTGAAATGTGCGCGTTTTGTGATAATTACCCTTGTGATCGTTTCGTTGATTTCTTTAAGGGATATCCCATGTTACAACAAGACAATGCGTTACTGCGTGAAAAAGGCATGGACGCATGGTTAAAGTTGCAGGACGAGCGCCATGCAAGCGGGTTTACATATACTGATGAAAAAGACAGACAAAAAAATGATAATTAGTTTGGTATATTAACAAAGGGTGAAACATGGCGGACAATGAACTGGATTTTTCAGTCAATAAACTAATCCTCGGTGATAATCTTGAAATCCTCAAAACCATAGCCGACAACAGTGTTGACCTCATCTACCTTGATCCACCCTTTTTTAGTAACCGGAATTATGAAGTAATCTGGGGAGACAGCGGGGAAATTCGCAGTTTTCAAGACCGGTGGGCTGGGGGATCGATCATTACATTGAGTGGCTTAAAGAACGGGTTGTTGAAATGCATCGGGTGCTGAAATCCACAGGAAGCTTGTTTCTGCATTGCGACTGGCACGCCAACGCCTATATCCGGGTGCTTATTCTGGACAAGATTTTTGGGGAAAAGAATTTCAGGAATGAGATTATTTGGTGTTATGCCGGACCAGGCAATGTCAAGAACCGTTTGGCGCAAAAACATGATACCGTCTATTTTTACTCCAAAACAGACACACTCTATTTCGACGCTGACAGTATTAGGCTGCCTTACAGTGAAGAAACCATTGCGAGAACCAACAGGGGTGTAAGCAATACAGGCATTATGGCAAATGTTAAGGGTGATGTTTCAGAAAGGCATAAAAACCGGTTAAACGACAGCGGTAAATACCCAGAAGATTATTGGGTCGATATTCCTCGTTTACAAGGCAACAGCAGCGAGCGTATTGGTTATCCCACACAAAAACCGGAAGCCCTTATGGAGCGGATTATTAAATGTGCCAGTAAGGAAGGCGATGTTGTACTTGACCCCTTTGTCGGCGGTGGAACGACAGTTGCTGTTGCTGACAGATTAAGCCGTTTATGGATAGGCATTGACCAGTCTCCGATGGCGGTAAAGGTCACGGAATTCCGTTTGCAGCAGCAGACCGATTTATTCACTGCTCCTTATTGCCGCAGGCGACAGTCCTGCCGGAATTGAATTTTACAGTTGGGATTTCAATTATAATCCCGAAAAGAAACAGTTTAAAGCATCTGTGATTATGGACAAAACGGGAAAACAAGTTGTTTCCCTAAAAGCAGGAACACATTATATTGCAGTCAAGGTTATTGATAATGACGGTCTTGAAAATATGGAAACAGTAAAACTGACAGTAAATGGAAAGGTAAAAAGGCTCAATAAAGATGTACCGTAGGCATATACAACAAATACAAAAAAAGCGAAAACCCTCTCTATGATCCCCCGTGCGAGGTCTTTTTCTTCTTTCTTTTCCCCTGTGCCCCCGTGCCCCTGTGCGAGGTCTTTTTCTTCTTTTTTCTCTTTTCTCTCTTCTCTTTTCTTTTTTTACCCCCCGCCACAAATTGGCAAAAACGAAACCTCGTCCCCGTCTTTCAGGGCAGTCTTGAAGTGTGCGAGGTGATGGACGCTCTGCCCGTTAACCGCAATGAGCATGGTCTTTGCCTGTTTTTCGGCCTCGGCGCCAAAATGCGTCTTGATATGTTTCAACACATCTTTCAACGTTGCCGCTTCAAGCGATTCGGAAGCTGTCTTGGTAAGTTCCGCCAGATACGAACGGTATTTTACAGTCACGCTCATTTCAGTTTACCTCCGGGACGGCCTCAATCGCGAGGCGCTTCAGGGTTTGCTTCCTGGGTACACCCGCGCCGTCCCAGCCCCGCACCTTGTAATACAGTTTGAGCATTTTCTCCAGTGGAACTACATGATTGGCATTTGCCGCGCCGTCCCTTGCGGGCTGCGGCGTTTTGGTCAGGCGTTCAGGCAGGGAATCGTCCGCAGTGCTCAGGCCCTCACGCAGATTAAACAGCCGCTCCATGTTAAAGCTCCGCTCCCCCAAAATAAGGAAGCTGCCTGTGTACATGGGGAAGCCTGTGGCAAGGCGCAGGGCTTCGGCATGGGGCAGCAGGAAGAACGAGTTGAAACGCAGAAGCGGCTTCATCCCAAGCATCATTCGGACGGCCGCCCCGGCGTAAGTCGCAACTTTCCCGGTAATGCGCGTAACGATGTGATGGGGGCCAAGGTAGAAGAAGATCGCCGGCACGAAAGTCTGCGCGGAAAAAAGGCAAAAGCCCGACGCGGACACCGCCTCAAGGGCATCCTGCATAAACACGGTCAGTTCCGCTTTTGCCAACGGGCTTTGGCTGTCCGTGGAGAGGACGCCCACGGACTCCAGCAGCGCAAGGTAGCCGCCGTTGAGGTGGCAGCCGCCTCGGTTACTTGTCGCGTAACCCAGGCCCATGCCCACCGAGCGCCTCGGCTCATACGATGCCATCTCAAGCCCCTTGGAGTGCATGGCAAAATCTTTACCGCCATATTTTTCGCTCATCCACTTGCTGCCATTTGCCAGGTCGGAATAAATCCCCTCGCGATACGCTATCTTGCGGAGGACTTCCCCCAGGTTGCCGGTCTCTCCAAAGTCTACGCCGAAATCCGCCATGCCCTTTTCCTTCAACTCCATGGCGAAAGCGATGGAAGAGGCCGCAGAAATAGTGTCCATCCCCAAAAGATCACAATCGTAATTCAGCTCGATAATTCTTCGCAGATCCTTCGAACCTATATTGGGGCCGAAGAAACCGGCGGTTTCGTATTCCGGTCCCTTGATCTCACCGTCCTTGTTGATTTGATTTGCGTTATGCTCCACGTCTTTTTTGACCCGCCTCTCGCAGCGTATAGGACAACTCACGCAGCCTGAGTTGCGCGTAAGCTCAGTTTCAGCAAGCGTCTCACCACTCACCGCGTCAGCGTCCGGATCGAAGCCGTAACGGAAGTTGAGGCTGGGTAGAGCGCCATTGGCATTTGCCTTGTTCACGAGCCCCACAGTCCCGAAGCGCGGCAGGGCGTCCCCGGTCATTGGGTGGTTGCGGATAAAATGCACCCATTTCTTGATAAAGCGGTGGAGTTTTTCTTCATTCTCAACAACAGGCATTTTGGTTCCATAGGCGCTCAAGGCCTTTATGTTCTTTGAACCCAGGACAGCGCCGCTCCCACAGCGGCCCGCCACGCGCTCGCCGCTGGTTGCGGAGGCGTAACGAACTAGGTTTTCACCCGCTGGACCAATAACCAGTTTGCCGTGGAAGGCGGGCAGTTTTTCCTGCGCCGCTTCCGTGTCAAGGCCCCAGAGTTCTTCGGCTGGAAGTATAGCCACAAGGCCGTCAACGATTTCAATGCGCGAAGGCCCTTTCGCGCGGCCCGAAATAACGAGGCCGTCAAAGCCCGCCCTCTTCATCATGAAGCCGAAAGTGCCGCCGCAGTTGGACGAGGCGATTCCCCCGGTCAGGACATTCTTGAAAGTGACGTTAAAGCGGCTGGAAGACGGCGCACCTGTTCCGTTAAGCGGGCCAGTGTTTATGATGATCACGGCGGCCGGATCAAGGGCCCCTGTCCCCCTGGGCATGACATCCAGAAGCAGCCTTGCTGCCAGCGTCTTGCCGCCTATGTATTTACGGTAATGATCCTCGCTTATTACAAAGGGCTCAACCTTGCCGGTATCAAGATCGATCCTGGCATAAACGGGCAGTGTCATGAAGCTACCCCCATGCTGATAGCGCCCATTGGGCAGTGCGCCTCACAAATGGCGCAGCCGACGCAGCGCTGAGGCTGGGCAAGCTCCGCATACACCCTGATGTCCCCCCTGAATTGCGGCATGGAAATTCGCAAGGCACCAGGCGTGCAATCATTGACGCAGATCGAACAGGCGCTGCAAATCTCCTTGTTTATCAGGGGGCTAAGCCACTGGGCGCGTTTTACCTGAACGCAAGCCTTGCCCGCGCCGTCAGTAATTGCGCCTTTGGGGCAAACCCTGCCGCAGACACCGCATTTAACGCAGCGTTTTTCGTTGACGATATGCCGCTGGCCTTTTTCCCCGGTAATCGCAAAAACCGGGCAGAGCCTGGCGCAGGCAGTACAGCCGATGCAGGCCTCGCTGATGTGATATGCCATTCATATCTCCGGTAGCCGCAGGCTTTCTATTACTCTGCGGAAACGCTCTTTACTGTAGATAACCGGCACGGGGTAGATGGGGTTGCTTTCCTTACCCGCCCATTTGACCATCTGCGGAATGTCTTCGCTTTTTATGCAGTCAAAACCTTTTGGAATCCCCATGCGCCCATTCATGGCATAAATCGCGTCTATGAAGATGCGGGCTTTTTCGGCAGTGGTCTTCGTGTCTGTCACTGTAACGAGCCCTGCGGCCTCCGCCAACCTGGCGAGTTTTTTGTGTACTTTCTCGCCGTAATCATCCAAAACCCTGGGGAGGATGACCGCATTCGCAAGGCCGTGTGGGGTGTTGTAAAGGCCCCCAAGTGTATGGGCGATGGCGTGGATGTTGCCGACACCGGCGCGGGTAAAAGCAAAGCCCGCCTTGTATGAGGCGAGCAGCATCGCCTGCCTGCCCGCGATATTTTTTCCGTCGGCATACACCGTCTCAAGATTCGCGAAGATGATTTTTACCGCGTCCAGGGCATACTGGATGCTCTCCCTGGTGTTGTAAGTCCAGCAGAGAAATGCTTCCACCGCATGGGTAAGCGCGTCCATGCCTGTGGTTGCCGTAATTGCCGGCGGCAAGCCCACCGTCAGCTCCGAATCAAGTATCGCGTAACGGGGGATGATACTAAGGTCCATGATGGCGTACTTGTGATGGGTTTCCGTGTCGGTGATCAAGGCGGCGATGGTGGTTTCGCTGCCTGTCCCGGCGGTTGTGGGTACAGCGATGAATGGCGGTATCTTTTTCAAGACCTTGAGGAGGCCGCCAAGCTGGTTCACGCTTTTTCCGGGCTTTACCACGCGGGCAGCCGCCCCCTTGGCCGCATCCATCGAAGAGCCGCCGCCCAGGGCAATAAAGCCGTCGCAGCCCTCCGCCAGGTAAAGCTTCTGAATGATGTTCACGGTGTTTACAGACGGGTTTGCTTCCACATCACTGAATACCACATGGGGGATTTCAGCTTTTGCCAACACATCAATAAGGCGCTGCGCGATGCCTGCCTTGACCAACCCGTTATCTGTTACCAAAAGCGGCTTTCTTACTTTTTGCTTGAGCAGCAGTTCAGGAATCTTCCCGATACTACCGGGCCCTTCGACCGGAACCGCCTTTCGCCAGGGAAGAACCCTTGCCCCATAGTTAAAGATAAACTGGAATACCCTACAAAAAATTACTAGCATATTTGCCCCCTAAACTCCGCCCGCCGGTTTAACAGGATGCCCACTATTACAAGATACTACAAAAAGGGTAGAATTACATCACTAAAATTGAAAATTTCCGTATTGTCTTGACCATGGTTTTGTATTATCCTGAAAAGCACAGGATTTTTGGGAGGGTAATGAGTGAGTGAACATATAGTTGTGACCGGCGCGAATTTCGAGACAGAGGTAATTAAATCTCAGGTCCCGGTATTGCTTGATTTTTGGGCTTCCTGGTGCGGCCCCTGCAGGATGATAGGGCCCTTTGTTGAGCAATTGGCGGCCGAATACTCAGGCCGCCTCAAGGTGGGCAAGGTTAACGTGGACGAGGAAGGAGACCTCGCAAGCCGTCATGGCGTGGTCTCCATCCCAACCCTGGTGGTCTACAAGAACGGCGAAATCGCGAACCAGGCAATAGGCGCTTACCCCAAACAGACCATCGAGGCCCTCTTCAAAGACCTGATTTAAGGCGCATACCGCTTGGGATTATTCTGCGCTCCCAGGGTAACGCCGCTATTTGCAGTGACGTACCAGTTTTCGGCCCGTGGGCTGTGAGGAATAGTCTCATCCCGGCAGATAGTACGGGTATTGGTGGTTCCGGAACTTTTAACCGCGTTGGCAGGATCCGCGGAAGGAAGCCACGCGCCGTTCCGGCCCAGGAATTCCGCCGCTTCAGCGGAATTGTACTTGCCCCACTCGTTTGAGTTTTCATATAATAACACTGCGTCAATGATCCTGTCATCCTGATCCATGAGCCAAAGGGCGTCGGTTTTATGAAGTAACTTTGAGTTTCCACCGAGCCAGAAATCCCTGGCCGTGTCACGGGCATCGGTCCCGCCGGAAAGGGCAAAATCAGGGCCGGTTTCGTCCTCGCATCCATCTTCCGTTGTCCGAAGGTGAAGCACAATATACTCCCCGGCTTTAACTTCTGCCGGCGGGAATTCGTAAGCCGGTTTTGTAAGGGAATACCCCGCGATAAAAAGCCTCAAGGCGCCGATATTTCCCTGCCCCGTGGTAAACAATTCCACAAATTCCGCCTTGGGTTTTGTATTTTCCGTCCTGAGTTCATTGAAAATAATACCAGGCATACGGTCGTTTCTGGCCCTGAAAGGAATGATGTGATTGAGGGTATTTCCGTTTGAATCCTCAACATCAATATTGGCGGTAAACTTTTTTCCTTCTTCCAGCGGCCTGGTAAAGGTGATCTTTAGTTCCCGGCCTTCCTTTCCGGATGCGGTTTCCAGGGCAGGGTCAAATGAAAGGGAAATAACCCGAACCGGCAGGGAAAACTCAAAAATAACTTCGGTAGATGAAACCGTGTGGTATCCAAGGAAGGAATGCGTCTCAACAGGGGGCGGGGCTTCAATTGGGGCCGGGGGGTTATTGCCTGACACGGGATTCTGCTGGGCGCCGTCATTGTTGGATTTGTTCTTTTCCCCAGGGGTTAGGCCGTTTGTGGCGGTAATGTACCAGTTGCCGGCACGAGGCGCCGCCGGAATGCTTTCATCCCGGCAGATGGTTCTTGTGGCGGTAGTCCCTTTGCTTATGAACACATCATCGGGACCGGGAATCCATTGTCCATCCCCGTCATCATCCTTTGAAAGCGGCCGCCACGCATTTTTCGCGCCCAGCAATTTTGCCGCCTCGGCGACCTTGCTATTGCCCCAGGCGCCGCCGGCATTTTCGCTGATTATCACCGCGTCAATGACCCTGTCATCCTGATCCATGAGCCAGAGGGCGTCTGTCTTGCGGAGCATCTCCGAAGAATTCGTAAGCCAGAAGTCCCTGGCGTTGTTATGGGCATCGGTTCCGGCGGAAAGCGCCAGATTCGAGCCGGTTTCATCGACGCATCCCTCTTCCAGCGTTCGAAGGTGAAACACGATGTACTCACCGGCCGCGACTTCCACCGGTGGGAATTCGTAGGCCGGCTCTGACAGGGAATACCCTGCTATGAAGAGCCTCATGGCCCCCAGGTTTCCAGCCCCCATGGCAAGAAATTCCACAAATTCCGCCCTGGGTTTTGAATACTCTGTTCTCAGCTCATTGAAAACAAGTGCCGGCATTCGATCATTTCTTCCCCGGAAAGGGACAATCACATTGAGGGTATCTTTTTTGGAATCTTCGACAAGGATATCGGCTGTAATCTTCATCCCCGCATCAATGGTCCCGGCAAAAGTAACCTTTACTTCACTGCCATCCTCAACAGAGTCGATTTCAAGGGAAGGTTCAAACCCTAGGGAAACCACGCTGACAGGATGGGAAAAGCTGAAAACTACTTCCGTTGACGAGACCGGGCGGCAATCAAGAAAAACCGGCGATTTAGTCTCCGAATTCAGCCCCAGAACTTCCTGGAGCTCTCCCTCGCTTGAGCATGAAAAGACGGCGATAACCAAAACGATAAGCAAAGAAAAGAAATGGTAAATTTTCATTCTTAGATCCTCCTGGCCCATAACTGCGCGAGGATTCCCTGTTCTTCGATTTATATTACAAATGTCACATTTTTTTGCTTTTTTTTTGCTTTTTTTTTGCTTTTTTTTTAATAGAATTTAATCTATCATAATACAAAGTGTTGTGAAAATGGAAATTCAAAGGCTCCATTTGCTTGCCCCCCTTTACTATTCCCCCGAAGCCGAAGGCGATCCCTTTGCTTACCGGGAAGGAAACGGGGAAAAACTATATTGCTTCGAGATTGACGAAACCCAGCGCCTGAGCATTGAACCGGATGCAAAAACACTTATAAAAAAACTGGTCTTTGGCGGTATTGCCGCAGGGCCTGATTCGGGGCCTGCACGGCTGGAACTCCCCATCGGGGAATATCTCTTTGCGCAGGAACGGGAAATTTTAAGCAGGGATGAAATTGTCGCCGCGGCAATTGAGATCCAGGCGGAAGGACTTTGGCAGCGGCTTGTGCCGGGAAACAGGCTTTACCTTCGCTACCTTTATGAAGATCGTAGCCCTGTTACCCAGCTTATAAGGCCATACCAGCACGTCTTGAGCCCACGGCTCAAGACTTGAGTTAGGCGCCCAAATAGTTTATCCTAAGGCATGACTCTTTCGGTAAGGAATAATTTTTTCAAAGGCGGGATTGTGCTTGCTTCCCTCTGCCTTGGCCTTGTTGTCGTTGCGGGCTACTTCGCCTATCCTGCCTTTCCCGTAGCGGCCTCGTCCTCCGCAATGCGTTCCCAGGGATTGATTCAATCACTCATGGAAGGCCTCGCCGAATCTTCTGCGTATATTCCCTTTTGGGCCATGCTTTGCGCGGTATTGTATTCCCTTATCAGCATGATCCTGATATTATATTACTTTGAGAAAACCCAATCACCGGAAATCCTCTTTATTGGCTTTTTTATCTTTTCCATGTCATTTGAATTCATGCGAATCGTGATACCTTTTAGAATGATTTTTTCCTTTCCGGCAGAGTATCTGGTCACGGCTTCCCGTGTTCTGGTTTTTGGGCGGCACTTTGGCCTATTCTCGCTATTTGCCGCCAGCGTTTATGCCGCAGGCCTTGATTCGCAGAATCAGTACAATATATCCAGCGTGCTGGTACTTGTCGCATTGGTCATTGCCTTGAACGTACCCATTGACAGCCTCATTTGGGATTCGACTTTTATGCTGTGGAACGGTTACAGATCCATGTTCTCCATGCTGGAGCTAGGAATCCTGATTGTCTTAATGGCTACTTTCTTTATTTCTGCCTATACCCGGGACTCCGTAAGTTACGTGTTTATTGGAATTGGCGCCTTGCTGATGTTAGCGGGAAGAAATATGCTCATCAATTCCGATACCCTGGTCGCACTGATCACGGGAGTCGTGATCCTTATAACAGGATCATTGCTCATCTGTGAGAAACTGCACAAAGAATACCTTTGGCTTTAGTGTAGCATATAAAGCCGTGATGTACCGGGAGATCTTGAAAAAAACGAGACAGCAGAAGCAAGGGGGCCTTATTTATCAAAACAAAGCCCCTCCGCGTTTGTCTACTCGCTCTTGGGTTTCCGGCCCCTGGGTTTCCCTGTGGCCTTGGGCTTTGCCGCTGTCTTGGCCTTGGCAGTCTTGGGCGCCGCCTTCTTTTCAGCAACTTTTTTCTCAGCGGCTTCTTCCTCAATCGCCGCTATGGGCGCGTTTTTTTGTATTGACGCGATCCCTTTCAGACAAGCTGCTTTGGTTGGATAGCTCTCGCCCGTAGCTATGGTTTGCCCATTCGTTGCCAAAAGCCTAAAGCGAAACTCCCCTTTTTTGTCTTTGTAAACTTGAAATTTTGCTGGCATGATAATCTCCTTATCTTATAAAATTATCTTATTATAAACTGATTGTAAAAAAATAACTAGTGGTTTTTGCAAGATGTTTAAAAATAAAAGCTTGGGAAATTCGATAAATCATATTACAGTCCGGATATGGGGAAGGAAGCACGGCGATTGTTTACACGGCGTAAGTGATGCCGACATGGCTGCCGTAGCAAAGGCATTACCGAAAAATTCTCACAGGGGCACAGGGCCAAGAAAAATCTCGCACGGAAGCACGGAGGCACTGGGGAAGAAAAAGAAAATTTTCCACGAACGACACGAACCATCACGAACAAAAGAGAAAAGAGAACCACGGAGTTTTGCTGTCCTAACGGACAGCTTGGAGTTTTACACGGAGTGACACGGAGAAATTCTCGCAGAGGTGCGGAGGTGCAGGGGAAAGAAAAAACCTCACACAGAGGCACGGGGGCACAGAGGGGAACGCATTATTTCCAAATTGCGCGTCCTCTTCTAAATTTTTTCCATTTTTCATGACAAGAAGCAAGAAAAAGAGACCTGGATTTCTAATTACCTATAATCCCCTGTGCCTTTGTGCCTCCGTGAGATGAAATTTGAAATAAAGTTAATGCATTTGGTGTCAGGCACACGCTACTTTGCATTATCTATCCTGGCGGAATGTATATGCCGTCACGCAGAATACTATTACTGCGTATATATTTATTTTCATCAAAATAGGACATATAAGGCAACCTTTTCCCTTCTATATAATTTAAGAAATTTAAACTACATTGACTTATTATGATGCCCACAAGATAATTATG
>JGI24698J34947_10001241_pt1 | contig 13334 bp, 19 predicted proteins | sample TergutMp193P3_FD_34947 | JGI IMG/M metagenome (IMG submission 34947)
TAATGGAATAAATTAAAACCTGGCACAAAATCATAAAAAAGTTTATGAAGAATAAAATTATCTCCTAATATAAGAAATATTGAAAGTAATGAAATGCCAGCTAAAAATTTTACTATCTTTTTTTTCCATAAAGAAACTATTGCAAATATTCCAAAAACTAATGCCAATAGTCCTACATATATACAGTTCTCTACATACAAACCATAATTTTCATGTCCCCAATAAAAAAGCCCATGATTTATTGCACCATAGCTTCCAAAAAATTTTGGAGAAAATAGAGTGAACAAATCGTGATAATTTAAAGACTCTAATGAGCTTTGTTCATAAGACATTTCGGCTCTTTCAGATAGTTCTGATAGTGTCATTGTGGGAAGAAGCTGAATAGCTCCCAACATTACTCCTATTATAAACGGAATAGCTGCTATAGCAATAAATCTAAATAGGGCAACATCTATCTTACAATTATTTTCTTTAAATTTAAAAAATATTTGATACAATCCAAAAAGTAAAAATGTGAAGAACATATATAAAGTAATTTGAGGATGACCACATAAAATGACTATTCCCATAAATAGCCCTGTTAAGAGAATATATTTCAGTTTGTTTGTAGGTGGCTCTATAATTTCATTCTTATTAAGTTCCGTTTGACTTGCGGAATTTACCCCGTCTATCAAACAGTATGGATATATAACAGACCCCGACTTGTCGGGGATAAAATCGGGGACAGATTTAAGATTGAGATTGTCATAAGGTCGCGAAGTGTTTAGAACCTTATTATAAAACATAAAAATAAGGGGCATATAAGCTACTTGAGTAATTATGGTTTCATGAATTGCATGTGTTACCATAAAACTACAAAACATAAAAGTTATACCACTTAAAATTGAAGCCCACTTGTTTAAATATAACGATCTTGCCAAATAATAACTAAAAACTCCTGCCATAAAGTAGTGGAAAACGAGTAAATATTCCGAAGCTGCAAAAGGTAACTTATTCTCTGTTACAAAAACTGTTAACAACAAATGAAGTGGATAAAAAACAGAAGTTTGAATATCTGCTATAAATGGCATCCCTCCAAATGTATATGGATTCCAATAAGGTAAAGTTCCTTGTGATAAAATAACAGCAGCAAAGTTTCTAAATGGGTAGTATTGTTCCACAAAATCTAACCATAAAAACTTTTGCTGTAGTAAAATCTCCCTAAAAAATAAAAATGTTATTACAGCAAAGAAAATAATAATGTAGCTATCTTTTACCTTAAATTCGTTTAGCTTAGTTTTTATATTCTTATTCTCTATAGCTCTTACATTTTTATTTTGTACAACTTTTTTATCTTTACTCTTTTTCATTATACCTTCACTTTTTTGTAAAATAACAAAAAAAGAAGATACTTTCAATGTAATTTAGAATGAAAAATATATGACAAAAACATTGTTCTTTAAAATTTACCCATTCCCAAAAACCTAATATCCAATCCATTTGCAATGTGATTGCAAACGAAACGATTATTTTTTTATTATATTATAAACAATAATATAATTTTGTTAATCAATTTGTTAATCAATTTACTAATCAATACAAAAAAAATGATTAGTGAAAGCAATATAAACTAATAAAGGATATTAAAAAAATGGAACCATTAAGAAAACAAAAGCCAAAGATTTATTTGAGTAAAAACAATAAGTCAAAAATTTTCTATGTCTATTACCCGAATTCAAAAACGGGGAAGATGACTAGAAGTTCTACGGGAACAAGAAATAAAAACGAAGCTATTGCTATATTTGTAAAATTCAAGAAGGAGCGAGAACTCAAAATTAAAAATACAGATATAAAATCTTTACCTATTCCTGAATTTGCAGAGTTGTATAAAAATTATAAACTAACTTATACAAGTAGAACAATAGCTATCGCTCACGAAACAGAACTAAAGACACTAGATAAATTTCTTTATTGTAAAGTGCCAATGGATGAACTAACTCAAGCCGATGTAGACAACTATACAAATTACTTACGTAATGAGAACTATAAAAACGGAAGTATAAAGACAAAGGTTAGTAGAATTTTAAATAGTGTAAAGTATGCCAAGAAAAACAAATATCTTGCTAAAGATGTTGATATAACCATGCCACCCATGCCAAAAAAAGTTGAAAAAGAAAAAGAATTTTTAACCAAAGAAAAGTTTTTACAACTTTTGAATAATTGCAAGAATCAAGATTTATGCGATATAATTACTGTTGGCTTCCTGACAGGAATGAGAAAAGCAGAACTGCAAAATCTTAGATGGGAACAGGTAAATTGGGAACACAAAATTTTTTCTTTAGACAATAAGGAACATGTAACAAAAACAAGAAAAGTTAGGACTGTACCATTAAATGATGATGTACTTACAATAATAAAAAACCGATTTGATAAAAAAATATGTGAATATGTTTTTACCTATAAATTTAAAAAATGGACTAATCGCTTCCTGCATAAAAATTTTATTGCATTAGTACAACAAACATTTGGAGAGGATACAAAAGTTACTTTCCATACACTACGACATTCTTTTGCAAGCAACTTGCGTAATGATGGAACAGATATCTCTATAGTTAAAGAACTGTTAGGACACGCTGATATAAATACAACTATGATATATACTCATTTAGCACCTAACACATTACACAATGCAGTAGAAAAATTGAGTATAAAAAAAGAACCAGAATTTAGTAAAAATTAAGTTTAACAAACTAAGGAAAAGAACTTGCATCGACAAAAAAATGAAATAAAAGAGATTTTTGATTTATTTATTAAGTTGGGAGTACCATCGAATATATTAAATCACTGGTGCAACGAGATAGATATAGACAGGACGCAAACTGAAGCTCGCATTGTTGATTTGGCTCTGTGTGTTTTAATTTATCATGGATTAAAACCAGAGCATATTCATCGTATGGCTATTCGGTTACTCCCTCGCCGATGCAGGCCTAAGCACTTGATAGATAGAATTAATTATTTAAGTGAGTATGTAGTAAATGTAGAACCTGATGATGAACCCCTGTAATATTACGGGGGTTTATCATTTAAGAGTCACGGGTTACAATTTGTAACCGTTTCGTTTAACCAAACTATGTTAGTAACTTATGGAAATGGGTGGGAAGAGTCACACCGCTTGCCGTCCCGCTGGGTGGGGATATAAATAAAAGCAAACTTTTAACTAACATAGTAACAATGTGATAGGCTTGAATCTTTAATTGGTTTTATATTAGTAACCTTACTGCCTTCCTCACCTAATTCAAATACAATATCGTTCTTTTGTGATGGTAGTTTTTCTGTGTGTAGTTTGTTGTGTAAATCGTTAGGTATACCACTGGGGAATGCCTTGCAGGTCGTGTAGCTCGTACGATGTTTGCAAATATTACATAATGTTGATGGTGTCAATCTTATGCCAGGCTGGTCTCTTATTATTTGTTCTTTCCGTTTTTCTATCACCTCAGCAGTGAGGATATAACTGTTTAGAAGTGCTTCATAGTTTGTTAATTCCCATCCCCATACTACAGCTTCTTTATAATGAGTTGTAAACTCCTTAAAAAAATCATATCCTAATTGCCATTCTTGAACTGTAAATTTGTATTTATATGGACCCATTTCACATGATAAACGGACATCGTTGGTAGATAATATTACTTTTACAGTATCAAAATATTTAGATAATATATCTTCGTTACGTTCAATTAGTTCGTTACATTCCACTCTTTTTTCATCCTTAACCATTATTTTCTCCTTTTTTAAATCTATCAACTATTTCATGTGCTTTTTTAATTAACATTTCATGTTCTTTTGTATATTTATCAGCATTAGCATAATTTTTATTATTTAATGTGCCACTGTAATATGCTGCTAAAATCCTAACGTGAACCTCTTCTTCTAAATACGAACGTCTTCCAGGGACATTATACTCTGAAATAAGTGGGAAACGGTCATTGATAAATTTCCAATTATCCTTTACAAATTGTAAAACCTCTTGATCATATCTCATTGAGTTTTTCCAAAAGAAATAATGCCATAACTCATGAATAAGTACTTCGCCGAACTCATTAGGAAACCTGCTCTCTGTGAATTGACCTATAATAGTTTTATTATTATTATTTTTATACGCACCATAATAATGTGTGTTCATACTAACCGTTACAGTGTCTTTATTACTTCCCCCTTNTTTACAAAATTCTCCACCAGTGCCACTTTCTAGTCGTCTTGCTTCGATTTTNTCCAGTTTATTTAACGCTGTNGCACCTATAGTCTTTTTAATGTAGCTCAATGCTATATATGTTTGCTCTGCATAATTTGCTGTTATGTTATCCATTAATTGACCTCTTCCAAGTATAGGGTCCTTGTAGCCCGTAATATTATTCAACTTCTCAATATCACTAAAGTCTATCCATTTAAATTCTTCTTTTAGCTTTTCAACATAGAAATTCTTTTTAGGTCTTCTATTATACTTTATTATTTCCTCTTGGGTTGCTTTTTCTTTAAGTTCTTCTTGTTCTATCTCTGGTTCATACCTCTTATGTATACCTGTGTCATTCCTTTCCCTTATATCTCTTGTTCTATGCGATTTTATTTTTACTAAATCACAACAACAATTAGCATAGCAACCCTCTTGCCTATGCCCTGGCAAACCCTCTTCTCTCCATTCTTCTATGCTTTTTATTTGTCCATTCAACCTACTGCATACCTCGCAGTGCTTAGCACCAGGATTCATTTGCCATTGGTACAAGTTAGCCATTGGCAACGAATTATACAAGTTATTTTGTGATACCTTTTTCATTGCTTGCCATAAGTTAGTTGCGGACTCATTTAAGAAACTCTCAAAACCATGGTCTTCTGCATAATTTGTTAGTCTGTTTATAATTCTCTGTGGTGGCATTCCAGCTGCTTTTTGTTCATCAACCATTTGCAACATATCTTTTGTTAATTGTATTTCAGCATCTTTGACATTCTCGAACCACATTGCAAGTTGTAGCTGTGCATATTTATTACTTATATCTTTACCTTTTAGGTGTATTTCTGCATATTCAGCGTTGTTTATTTTTTTAGAGTTCTCTATTTCTGTTGTTGGCATATATTACTTTCCATTTACCGTATCAATTATTACTTTATTTATATTTTCTTTTATATTGTTGCCTACTATTGGCATAGCCATTTTAACAAAAGTATTTTCTAGAGACAACTCATCACTTTTTGATATTCCAAAAAAATTAGCACCAGCATTACCTGCCTTTACCCAACCAGTACTTTTTAAATTATACATTGCTATATCTTCATGGGTAACTACTACACCTTGATTATTTGTATATTTAGGTTTAGGTTTTTTCATATTGTAACCTTCCCCTTTTTTTGTCTCATGTGCTTGTCTTGTGTTAGCTGTTTTTTCAAATTTATGTGGCAGTCGAGATATGGAAATTGTAACACTACCATCATCATTTACAGTATACATAAAAGCACGTTGCAAAAAATCGTTTGTTGCTTTCATTCGCATTGTGGCATTACCTTGCACACCGCATCTGCTACTCTTTTGTTTAGCTGCAATGGTAGAGGCTTTAAGTGGTGCGAACCTACTACCATCTATATTTTTCTGGTCGTTGATGTGGTCTTGTTGCAACGTTACCGCTTGCTTGCCTATCTCCTCAAGTATAGGTATTAGTTGTGCCTGTGTTATTAGTTCCATTGTCTACTCACCTTCTTTTGTCTCTTTCCTTTCTTCTACTAACTCATTAAACTCCTCTAGCACCTCTCTTGCTACTTTACCAAATACCAACTCAGGACTACCAAAAACCTTTTGAATCAATTCGCGTTGTTCATTTGCAGTTAGTTTGCAAAAAGTTAAATAATCTATATTAGCAAACACTTGCATAAACATTCTTGCTAACTTTTTATAGTTATAGATATTAGCAAACTTTTCTTTTATCTTTTCTCTATTTTCAAATATCTCTTCTTTGAATTCTTGTTGGTTCATTGTTTACCTTTTACTCTACAAATTCTATTTTAGCCTCAGCAACAATCTTAAATAATTTTAAAATAGCATCTAGTTCAGTATCACCAACTACTTCGAGATTTTCAATTTCCCTAATACCTACTATATACAATCCATCATGTGTTATATTACAATATAATGTAATACCTAACTTTTCTTTTAATTTTTTTTTTAATTGTTCAAATTCTTCACTATTTTTCTTCGTTGTTTCTTTAAACCCTTTTTTAAATCCTTTTACAAATGGTATTACTATTTTTACTAGTATTATTGACACTATAATTGCTATTATAAAATTTTCCATTATTCATTCTCCAGTATTTGCTTAAACCTTTCTGTTTCGTTTCTTATCATAGATTCGTGTAGTTCTAAGGGTACTTTTTCAACAAGTAAAAGAGCAACATACTGCCTTATATGTTCCTTTATCTTTTCTTCTTTTTCTTTTGTTTCTTTAAGCCTCGCTAACACGGGGTCAATTGCTTCTAAAGGACAAAATATACTTTTCATTTTTTAATCTCCATTATTCCTATTAAATAATCTTCACCTAAACTTTCAATTTCATTCATGGTTACAATCGTATTTTTCATAACTATTGCTATATTTATTATATGTTCTATATCTTTGCTTTCGAGTGGGACTTTGTCTTTCTTTCTATACTTTAACCATTTTTCTATTGGTTTGTAAGAGCCTATTTCAAAATCATGTATCTCTTTTGATATACCAGTAATTTTAATTAGTTCTTTTGTTGTTGTATGTAAATAAAAAGTATCATCTTCATATACAATTTTATCTATTACAAAAGGAAACGTAAGATTAGAATTATACTCGGCTCTGATTTTTTTATCGTCTGGTATATACTTCATCAAATGCAAATCTATTAGTTGCTGTCCTAACTTTGCATATTTAAAAAATATATCTTTGTTCTTTGTAAATGGTACAGAAGGGAAATCTACTTTTAAGAATTCAAGATACTTTTTTCTGTAAATCGGTGAATGCATAACAGCATAGATATATGCCATAACTTCCTCTGGAGTAAGTACAAAATCTAAAGCCTCTACGAACTTCATAAAATTTGGTGTAAAGTTTGGTACTTTTTCTATACCATTTACTACATAATCATATTTCAACATATTTATTCACTTCTTAAAAACCCTAAATATTTCATGTGTTCCAATTGTTTTTCTAGTTCTTCTATACTGCTTTGTTCCCATTGCTCTTCATATAATCGCTTCCATACAAAATAATCACCTGGTGTATATGTTTTATACAACAATGTAATTTCGTTGATTAACTCTTCTTTAGTCATTGATTTTTATTCCCTATCACGTGATGCTGACCTATTAATACCATATCATGGTTTTCTTTTTTTTTTATTACAAAACTATAGCTACGGTTTCCTCGCTTGTAAGTAATTTTAACATTACGCGAAAATGGTAAAGTATCATAAAACCTTTCCCATGCTTTTGTGCATTCTGTTTGTACATCCGCCTGAGGTATAAATAAGAAGTCTAATTTTTCTATTTCTTCTTTTTTCATTTTTTACTTTTAAATTTAATATTTATTAAACATTTATCTTCGGTAATTTTAATTGCTTTTATTTTTAGAGCAACTTTATCATCACATTCTTTCAATGTTACTTTAAAATTTCCTAGTTTAGCAAGCATATCATCGAAATACTCCTCAACACCTTCTAAATCATCATCATTACTAACAATAAAATGTTTATTGATATTTGTTTTTTCTTTTTTTTGATTCATTATATTCTCCAGTTATATTTATTAAAATTTTTTAATGATTCTTTGTTTTATCGAGAACGGCTATATTTGCTTAGCAAATACCTAAGCCTCTGCATCAGAAGCCGTCACTCGTACCTACTACCTACTCTCTACTCCCTAAAACCTAAAAGCTACTCCCTAAAACCTAACCTATCGCCTCCGTCTTATTACTGCTATACGTTACAGGCAACCCGTAATATGCTATACCTATATTATAAATTTTGTTGCCTTGTTTGTCAACGTCATGCCATCGCTTTTGTAACTCCTCGAAAGTAAGTTCCCTATTAGTCAAGCTACTTGGATCTTTTAGTTTTATACTAGTATCTGTATATCCGTACGCTGTTACGTAATGGCCGTCTTGCCATTCATTGCTATAATCGTATTCTTGCGGAGTATCAAAGTGCCATGCCTGAATATCCAAAATGACAGGTATATTGTTGTTAATGTATTTCTTTATATCATCAACTGTCATCTCTTTTAAATCAACGGTTAAGCCGTAGCTTTCAAGAACACTTTTTATACTTTCAGGTTCTGTTCCCCAATCTACGGTGCTACCTAAATCAGTGATTAAAGATTCGGGATTAGGTTCAATTCCAAATCTTGCAAGAGCAGAGACAACAACCGCGTCACCACAATCCCAGTATGAAAATTGTCTATCGTTTGGCATGTCAATTTCATTATATTTTGTTCCCTCAACAGTAGAAGCCTCAACCTCATTACTGTTCATTTGAGAATCGAAAAGAGCTTGCTGTGCATCACTGCCTCGACCACCTTTACCACCACCACCAAAAACAGAACCAGTATTACCTAATCCAAAAATAGATTCAAAATTTTTATTAATTCTATAATTCTCTTCTAGCTTTTGTTGTGCCATTTCATTGTCAGTAATGTCTATATTGTCTTCCTTTATCAAATCAAGATATGAAATAGTATTCTGTTTTATTTTCATTTCCCGTTCTTTTTGTATTTCCTCGATGGTGCGAGGGAATTGAGGTTCGACATAGTCTATACTTAATTCTGCTTCTTCAGGGTAAAACTCTTCTATATCATTTTCAAAATTCAAAAGTATTTTTATCAATTCAAATAAATCTTTTTCAAATTTACTCAATATAGGAATGTGTTCTTTTCGTATTTCCATTAAGCCGACCGATTCTGCAACAATACCAAATCCTGATGTATATCCTCGTTCGAGAACAATACTATTCAAGTCAACACCTGCGTCCGATAAACTATTTTTTGTCAACCAGTCTATCTCGTTTCTTACAATGGATAAATCTGATTGTAAATTTAAATATTGCAACTCTGGACTCTTGCCCTGATAGTGTTCCTTTATACTCAAAACAGAATCAGGCGATATTTCTATTTCTGACTCCTCAGCCTCATTCATTTTTACAAGTTCACCATTTACCATCACTTGGTCAAGTGGTTCTGGTTTCTTTGTTTTACCCAAACCTAAATTTTTTGCAATGAGTATACCACCTATATTATAAGGAACTAGAAAATTGCTGTAAGTTAAATTCACACTTGCAGCTAAACAAGCCTCCACCATCCATTCCATACCGCAACCTTGAAAATCGTAATTGTCTCTTTTCATTCGTAAAACAACAAAAGGTATAACACCATAAGGATTTTTCTTTTCTGAATTTGTATTTACAATTTTAGAATTTAAATCGCTTGTAATGATATAATGTTTTTCTTTTGTCCATACAATTACAGAATTCTCAAAATTGTCAGGCTCTACTTCTGTTCTATTAAGCAATAGCAGAGCCTCCATCCTTGATTTGTCATTGTTATTAGGTATTACGATGTACTCAAAAGGTAAATATGTTCTCAAATACAACTCGCCATTTTCAAAATAGGGTCCAATCAGAATGGTATTAAAAAACGTAGCCAGTTTATGATTGTCATTCATCAACACATCTAAATTGCATTGTTCAACTCTTGCATTATACAATGCTGTTAATTCCTCATCAATCTCGCCGTTGATTCGTATAGTTCTTTCTGGTGGGTCTTTGTAAAGATTGCAAAGTCGAAACAACGTTTTGGGAATTTTATTTATGTAAGGATACCCTTTAATTTTATGTAGTATTTTGCTTAATAATTTAACAATACTTTTATACAATCTTTTTTGTATTTGTAATTTAATTGAATCTTTATTGTTGCAATACCAAGCATAGAATTCCTTATATTGAAGTATTTTACTATCCTTTGTAGGAAAAAGCAAATCACTTGCTCGTTTTTTTATTATTTCGTAACTTACCATTTTTTATCTCTTTTTTTTCTTTAAATGATTTTTTAAATTTTTCGTATGCTGATTGTCGTTCTGTAAATTCCCAATACTCTTTGTTGTCGTTACATGATTTACATTTACACTCTAACATTTTGCTTGCTATTTTGTTTGCTATTTGGTTTATCTCATCTCTTGAGTATGTCATAAAACCACACGTTTTGTCATTCATAGGTGTAACGTAAAAACTCTCTTTTCCATATCCATCTATGTCTGTTGAAATTAACCAATCAATATAATAAGGACTACCTCTACGTACCGACCTTACAAATTCATATTCTTTACTACCATTTTTAATTTTCATTTTTTACTTTCCTTTTATTAATTTTTTTTTAATAATTCTATGTTTTATCGAGAACGGCTATATTTGTTTAGCAAACTAATACCTAATAAATTGTTACTTCATTTTCATATCTACTAAATAGTGCATAAGTAAGATAATCAACACAATCAGTCGCGTGTGTCCTTTCACCTCGTGCTTTATCTTTTGTTTTTTTATCCTTTTCATGTTTGTTCACTGCCCACATAGTTTTTTGCATGTCTTCGATAGTGTATTTCATATTACTTGTAAATAAAATATTTCCATTTTCAAGTTCTTTGTTGACCGTAACAATCCTATCTTTTACAAAAGGATTAGGATAAACCCGATTATCGTAGTTAGGATAGTTTGCAAAAGCGTTATCTATCAATTCCCAATCCGAGTAACTGGCCGCAGTATTACGAATGGATAAAGAAGTTGAATCGCCGTACATTAGTAAAGCTGCATATTTAGGACTTCTATTTATCAAGACTTTTGATTTTAGTTCTTCTATCATTAGTGCAGTTCTTGCACTCTCCATATATATTTCATCGAAAAAAATTAGTTTGCCTTGTACCGTTTGTGCTAATAACCAAACACAGGGATTGCGATTAAAGTCGCAACTTACTAGCACAGGCAAATTTGCCAGAGGTTTAAAATTATTAATCACATTTTTTAACTTATTGAAACAATAATAAATGGCATCTTGAAATAAATCAATATATTCACCATCAAGATAACGTGCTTGCCTTTTAGTATCATATTGTTCTCTTTTATCGCTTGCATAAGCAGATTCTAAAAAAGTATTCTCATCTGTTCTAGCATTTATATAAAGTTTTTTTTCTGTTGTTTCAGGTGGGAATACTTTTTCTAGCCAATCATAATCTCCTGGTGTTGTTGTTACAAGTATTTGTTTTAATTTTGCACGCGGGTCTCGTATTCTAGCCTCAATTTCCAAATAACAATCGTAACTTATTACACCAGCCTCATCAAGTATTGCCCATGCTAAGTTAGAACCTCGTAATTTGTCGGGGTTGTCAGCATTAGAAAAGTAGATTTCACTATTCCATTGTGGAAAATATACTCGTTCTTCGCTTTTATGAAATGTATGTCGAATTCTATTAGTTGAAATTATATGCTTACCGTTCAATATATCTAACATTGCTTTTTGACAAATTCTGCTCGACATTTTGTAAGTAGGTGAAACAATAACACCACTACAATTTTTATTTATTCTACTCAAGAAAATAGCACAGAGCATTCCTACAAGTGTTTTACCACTTCCTTGTCCACCTACAAATGCCTTATAAAAGTGTGTGGTATCAAATAAAAATTTATGTTGTTTTTGTAGTAGTTCCATCTTTTATTTTTGCATTTAACACTTCATTAAAAAAGTTTTCTTCCTCTTGTATTTGTTCCTCATTTGTATTGTTGTCTCGGCCTCTTGCTATCTCTACTTTTTGCAACTCTACCTGTGATTTATTGGCAATGTACATAGCTTTTATTGTGTCCATAATCTTTTTAAAACTACGACCTTTCTTAATGAAATTTTTAAATGAATCAGATGCAGTCTCAAGTATATCATCAAACATTTTGATTTTTGTTAAGTAGTCGAGAGCCTGCTTCTCACCCTCTTCAAGGGCTTTTTTTTTATGGCTTTGTCAAAACCAATATTTTTTGCTTTATCATAAATCTTAGCTTTCTCACTACTCTTCTTTACCTTTAATTTTATATAAGCATACCTATAGTTTAAACTTTTTAACTTACAAAAATCTTGTAACGTTTTCTCTCTATTTTCTATTTTATATAAATTAAATTCTTCTTGTAGTTTTATCCAATCGTTTCTTTTACGTTTTACCGTTTTTGTTCTTGTTTTACTTTTCTTTACCATTTTTCCATTTATATTTTATTCCAAAAATACAACAAAATTATGACGAAACAAGGGCACTTAAATATTGTTACAACTGCCCTTGTTTCGTCATCTGTACCATATTATATTAAGTAAAAAAATTTTTGTAAGGTAAAATATGAGTAATGAAGATTTAACATTGAAAGAAAAAGTACAAAGATTGGAACGCGACAAAAGAGAACTCGAAGACAACTACTTCATGACGATAAGCCCTTCAGGTAAGGTAGGTAAAAAGCTAAAAGAACTTGAGAAGAGAGTTATAGCTCTTGAAAAGGAATTAGCTAAAAGAGGTACGAGAGCCGAGGCACGAGAAAATAAACAAACTAATAAATAAATGGAGAAAAAAACAATGGCAGAAGTAACGAAAATTAAAGATGGTTACTATAAGGTAGAGGACGCTGAAGGCACTCCTTATATACTTGTAACTAATGAAGGTACAGATACAGGTTGGGAAGCACAAATCATTCTTGAATCTGAATTTGGCTATGGTGAAACAGAAGAGGAGGCTATTGAGGATGTGCTTAGTCAATGGAATGGTAGTGAAGAAGAGTAGGGATTAGGGAGTAGAGAGTAGCTTTTTAGCTCGTAGCCAGTAGTCCGTAGCTCGTAGCTCGTAGTCAATAGAATAAAAACAAATAAATAGTAAGAAATAAATAGGAAATAGAAAAATGTCAGAATCAAATCAAACTTCTGAAAAAAAGGAAAATCAAGCCGAGACGGCTGATAAACTTCAAGAGCGGGATGCTCCTGTGAAAGAAGGTGAAGAGACTAAAACTCAAAAAGCTAAAAAGGAAAGAAAGATTAGTAAACTTTTAGAAGATGATGGAACTAAAAAATCAACTGATAAAGAATCTAAAAAAGAATCTAAAAGAGAAAAAAAGATAGCTGAACTTAACAAGGAGAATGCAGCTAAACGTTTTAAACTTGATGAGTTGAATAAAACATTAAAATCTAAAGAGGAGCGAGAGGCTCAACTTGAGAAAGAAATCGAAACTTTAAAACTAAAAGGTTCTGAAAAAGAAAAGTTGTCTAGTGAAAAAGAAAAGGAACTGGAA
>JGI24698J34947_10001242_pt1 | contig 13329 bp, 13 predicted proteins | sample TergutMp193P3_FD_34947 | JGI IMG/M metagenome (IMG submission 34947)
ATCTTGAAAAGCGACAAGGGATTTACTTTTATCGAGACGATTGTCACCATCGCCGTCATTCTGATTCTTTCGGCGGCGGTTGGATTTTCGGCAATCAAGTATATCGAGAGGGCGAAGGCGGCCGCGTGCCGCAGTCAGATCGAGACGTTTCGCCTGGCGCTGCAATCGTATTACCTCGATTGCGGCCGGTATCCGACGGAGGCCCAAGGGCTCGATGCGTTATGGGAAAAGCCAGTCATGTCGCCGGTTCCGTCCGGATGGGGCGGACCGTACACCAACCGCCGAATACCGAAAGACCCGTGGGGCGGCGATTATGTCTACAAAAGCCCGGGCGAAAATAATCTGCCGTTTACGATTGCGTCTTATGGCGCCGACGGAAGAACAGGAGGGGAGGGAGCCGATGCGGATGTTTTTTCATGGGATTGATACGGGAAACGCGACGATTACGGCGCTGGTTCTCATCACGGTGTTGTCGTCGGCTTTTATCGCCTTTACCGCCCGCCTGGGCGCCGCCGAGAGATTCGCCGCCGAGTATAAGGCCGGCGTTGTCGCCGCGATTGAGGATTCGAACAGGGAGGTACTAAGCAGGTATGACATTCATTGACACAATTACCGCGGTGGTTATTCTGGTTGTTTTCTTGAGCGGCATTTCGCAGTCCTTCCTTCCGGCCTGGCGCGCGTGGGAGAGGGCGGAGACCGAATACAGAACGGCGCATACGTTACGCTTCATCTCAGAGACGTTTAAAAGCGAATGCGCGAGACCGGACAGGAACCTGGAAAACTGGAAGAAAAAGATAGACGCGGCACGGGAACTGGAAAGCCTTGAAATAATCGAGATGAGAGAGGGCGAAGTGCTGCGGGCAATCAAGGCAAGGCTATTTATTGGCGGCGAGTATATTGAGATTATAGGCTTGTGTTCGCCGTAACAAACCAAAGGAGGAACCAATGAAAAAAAATCAAAATGGTTTTTTTGTTTTTATCGTTTTCGTGATCGCCGCGCTTTCTGCTGTTTCGTGCAAAACCGCAGAATTTGGCTACAAGATTTTTGATATCAACGGCATGATCTATGACTTCTCCAACAGGCCTGTGGCGTATTGCGAAGTTATCCTGGGCGGAAGGGGACTCACCGGCACAAGCGACATTAACGGCAGATTTTCCATCCGCGGGGTGCCGTTGGGAAATTATACCCTGACGGTTCAAAAAGAAGGTTATGAAAAATATACGGAAGTTTTTTTTATCAGGCAGAGGGGACAGATTATTTATGTCCGGCTCCCGTCACAAAACCAGCTCCTTGATTTGGTCGATGAGGCGCTTACGGCAAATAACTTCATCCTTGCCGAAGAGCTGGCGGAACGGGCGTACCGGATCGACTCCGGCAATATAGAAGCGTTGTTTTATTACGCCACGGTCAAGTACAGGCGGCGCGACTATGAGGCGGCGTTGATGTTTTTGGAGGCGGCCTGTGAGCTTGGCTCGAAGGACCCATACATCGATAAATTCATGGCACTGTTAAAGGAGGTACATGATGCGGATTCCTGGAATTAGCGTCCTCGCGGCGGTTTTTTTAATGGCGTGTGACGGCCTGGGCATGGTAATAATGGACTTGCCGCCGGCGACGCCTATGGAAGTACCGCCGTTTGTAATAACAAAACCCGTTATGGAGATAAGCGAAAGGGAATATCAATATAATTACGCAGGTATAGCGTTTAAGTTTATGAATAGTTCCGTGAAGCATATCGACAGCATCACAGTATCTTTTATGCTCTTTGATGTGAAAACCCAGGGCAGCGCCTTCATCGGAAGCAACAGGTTTGAAATCACCAAATTTGACATGATTTTCCCGGGAGAAAACAGGGAGGTTTTTATTTCTCTTGATCGTTATATTTATACCGCTCCGACCGAGCCGTATTTGATTGATTTCTTTTATGTGTCGCAGATTCACTACACAAACGGCGGAATCTGGGAAGATAAACAGGGAAAATACAGGGTGAGGTATTAAAATGAAAAATATATTTTTATTATTCGTGGCGCTTATACTTTTCACGGCCTGTGAACAGGTGGTTTTAAACGACACACAGGGTCTCCAGGATGACGATAAATGGATAGAGGATATCCAGGTCCCCCAGGAACCTGAGGAACCTGAGGAACCTGAAGAACCTGAGGAGCCTGAGGAGCCTGAGGAGCCTGAAGAACCTGAGGAACCTGAGGTTAACAGGGAGTGGACTTTCATCGTTTACATGGCGGCGGACAACGACCTGGAATCAGCCGCCATTGCCGATCTCAATGAGATGGAAGCGGTAGAATTAAACGGTAGTATTTCGATCCTTGCCCTGGTGGATCGTCATCCCGGCTACGATATGACCAATGGAAATTGGTCGGATACAAGGCTCTTTGAGATAGAAACCGATCCCGCCGGGGTCAATTCTACAATTATTTCAAACCGCCTTGACTGCCCGGAACTGGGCTTACTGAAAGAAACTGAAACCGAGTTGAATACCGCCGACCCTCTGGTATTGTCGCATCTGATTGATTTCGCCAAACGCCAGTATCCCGCCGAGCATTACGCCCTGTTTGTCTGGGGACACGGAACCGGCTGGAGAAGCGGCCCTCAGGCGGAGAATTCGCGGGTGTCGGCGGTGAAAGCCGCGGCCTTCGACGATACCCACGGCCAGTACATGACCCTGCCTTCTTTCGGGAGGGCGATTGCGGGCAGGGGGCTCTCGCTTATCGGTTTTGATACCTGTTACGCGGCGGTGCTGGAACTAGCCTATCAGATCAGAAATGACGCTGAACTGTTTGTCGGCTCGGAAGGGGAGATCCTTTCAAACGGCTGGGATTATACATCCCTGTTTACGGACTTTCTGGGTAAGCCTGATCTTACGGTTAATGATTTGGGCGATTCAATACAGGATAGCTTCGCGGCGCAATACGCGACTATGAACGGCGCGACAATATCACAGGTACGCCTGGCGGAAATAGGGAACCTCTTCGCGAAATTCGATGCTTTCGCCGGGATCGTCGCGGAGGCCATCACCGGTGAGCCTGTCAGGAATGCTGTACTCGATCAGGTGTTGCATAACGTCGAAGGCTATCATTTCACTTCTTTCCCCTCGGATTTATATATCGATATCCTTGACTTCAGTGCGAAAATTTCCGGCATTGCGGCTGACATAACGCCTGACGCCGACAGACAGGAAGCCATCATCATGGCGGCGGAAGAACTGGAGAGCGCCCTTGCTGGGGCGGCGCCTTCGTCATGGGCGAAAAACGGAACCACGCGAAAGATTGGGGTTCACGTTATTCCCCTGCAGGGCATAGCGGTCCCCGCTTCTTCCCATGAATTGGCGTATGTTAGGGGCAGCATGTCCATCGATAAAAGCGCTTTTGTGGAAAATTCCCTGCATTGGGTTCCCAACGCGGTTCCCCAAAATGATAGTCTGCTTGATAAGCTTTTTTATTGGACATATTGATCTGGCGCGGCGAAGCGGGCTAGACATGATGGCAGCTAGATGGCGCATTCTTTTATTAGCTATTCTTACTTACTAAACAAGCAGAGCTTTTTTTAGATCCGCCATAGGCTGCCCTCATGTCTCCCCGCTCTCGCCGCGACAAAGATATGTCAGACAACAAAGCGATCAAGCAGACAATCAGGTTTTTCCGGTGGTGGAATTCTGTATTTCACCTAGCGAAGCCGGCCAATTACTCTTTACTTTATTTTTTATTACGAAATAAGGGAAATGCTCTCTTCCCCATGTAAGAAAACACTAATTTATTGTATAGTTGACATACTTAAAATCGAAATAATGCTGGTAATGGGTGGGCAAGTGCTGCTGAGAAAACATTTTTGGGCTCTCCGGCGCAGAAGACGAGCGGAATATGCAAAACCTTGAAGGGGAAATAAGGCCTGACTACTTGAACGCTAAGCTTTGAAGGTCAATCTTTGCTTGATGGTCAAGTGGTCAGGCGGCTTCGCAGCCGGGTTCCCCAAACGTTTTCGAGGCAGCACTTGCCCACCCGTTGTCCAAGGTTTTATTCGGGTTTTTTCGTAGCAAACTGCCCGGTAAATCAGGGTTTTGGAAAACGATAGTGAGAGTAATTTCTGATTTGCATATTCATTCCCCATATTCACGGGCGGTAAGTCCGCGGCTGAGCCTTTCCAATCTGGAGATGTGGGCGCGGATCAAGGGAATCGGTCTCCTTGGGACAGGGGATTGCACCCATCCGCTTTGGGTTGGGGAACTTTGCGCTCAGTTGGATGAAGCGGGCGAAGGCATTTATACCGTAAAAAAGAACGGTGAGCTGCCGTGGGCCGTGCCTGTGCCCGCGGCTGAGAAGCCCCGCTTTGTCCTTACCGGGGAAATTTCGACGATTTACAAGAGGGACGGCAAGACGCGAAAGGTTCATCACCTTGTCATGCTGCCTGATTTCAGCGCCGCCATGGCATTTAACGCGAGGCTTGAAGGCATGGGCGGCAACATACGAAGCGACGGAAGGCCCGTCCTGGGAATGGACTCAAGGGATCTTCTGGCCGTGCTTCTGGAGACCGACGAGAGGGCTATCCTCGTCCCGGCCCATGTCTGGACGCCCTGGTTTTCTGCCCTGGGAGCGGAATCCGGTTTTGGCTCAATCGAGGAATGCTACGGGGATATGGCGGCTGACATCCCGGCCATTGAAACGGGGCTTTCCTCAAACCCGCCCATGAACTGGGCGCTTGAGAGCCTTGACAGGTTTTCGATTATTTCAAATTCCGACGCCCATTCGCCGGACAAGCTTGGCCGTGAAGCCACTATTTTTAAGATTGAAAACTCCTTCTCATCGCTCAGAAACGCCCTGTTTTCACGTTCGCCCTCGTCTCCCGCGGCGATACTCGGCACGATTGAGTTTTTTCCGCAAGAGGGGAAGTACCATTACGACGGGCACCGCAAGTGCGGTGTCTGTCTGGCGCCGGAAGCCGCGAGGGCCGCGGGTTTCCTTTGCCCGATCTGCGGCAAGCCTCTGACCCGTGGGGTAATGAGCCGCGTTTTGGAACTGGCGGACAGGCCGGTGAACGATATGGAGCCATTTTCGTCAAACTGTGAAGGCGGCAACAGGCGGCCCTATTATTCTCTCATCCCTTTGAGGGAATTATGCGCGGAACTCCTCGGCCTGGGGCCTGCTTCCAAAAAAGTTTTGGCCGCTTATAACCATCTGATAGAAAAGGGAGGAAGCGAATTTTCTATCCTGATGGACATGAGCAGGGGCGATTTAGAACGGCTTGAAGCGCCGGGGCTCTCCGGTGGAATCCTCGCCGAAGCAATAATGAAAACGCGTGCAGGGGAAGTCTCGGTAAAACCGGGTTATGACGGAGAGTACGGGCGCCTTGGTTTGACTCATGTGGGAAGTTAATAAAGTTTATTGCGTTTGTTTAGTGTAAGAGCTTTTTCATGATGATCTGTTTTGGTAATGAATGGTGGTACGACAAAAGAAAATAGAGTATTATTTCCTCCATTACTTATCGAAAAATCTCCCTTAGAGATTGCATTCATTCCTATAATAAAATCAAAATCAGGGTTTAGGTCGCATATCGCTGTCTTTATCATTTTTATAAGTATTTTACCTTAGCCATTAATATATGGAGAAAGATAGTTCATTTCTTCTTCTATTGCCACATGGCGGATCATAAAAGAGCCGAGAGGGATAGTTTTTACGGTTTCTTGAAATGCAGTTTCTTCGTCATCATAAGCGGATATAACTTTATTCCCTGATATAACGATATATTTACCACAATATTTTTTTACAAGTTTATCCCTGTTATCTTCATAAAATTTCCATTCAGTATTAAGAATGCTTTCCTTTACGGACAGCGGTTCAGGGCTCTTTTTATAGGTATGAAAAAAATTATTACTTTTTGAATTTTCTGTTTTAACATAAGAATGCAGATGATCAAGAAAATCAATGAAAAAATTATTATAGTATATGTATGATTTTTCCCCTCTGGTAAAGTGTTCCATGGGGTAAGGGCTTGATAATTTTATTAGATCTGTTTTATTATGCTCATCGAAAATTGCCTGACTGATAACAACTGGTTTTTCGAGTGTTTTTTCCATACCAGATACAATACGAGTAAAATCATTTAGCGCTTGCTTTCCATTTTTGTTGTATTGTGTTAAAAAGAGTTCATAATAAAAAGCGAAATGACACATCTGATGGGCAAGAATGATTGATGAAATTTCCTTAAATAATTCCCCGTTGATTTTCGATGTGTCAATAAAAATCATATATATAAAGCCATCATTTTCTTTTTTATTGGCAGATTTTTTTAGTAAAATTCCAAGTACCAGTAAATCATGCGGCAAGTTTTCAGAGGTGATACAGAGGGAAAAAAATTTTCTGACATTGGAGTCTATCCTGGCACCAAAATCCTTGCCGGTACACAGAGCCGATTGTGTATTAAAAAACTGGCCTGCCAGGCAATCAAGCGACGAAAAAAAACAACTCGATCTTATCATTTTTGGGATTTTCGCCTTTCTTCAATTTCTTTGCATAAAGCGGGAGAATGCTTTCTCACCAGCTTTACTGCGAGTTCAAGAGTGTCAGGGCTAAAAGCATCGGCTGACGCTTCAATATCAAGAATTCCTAGCGATTCAGAATCAGGTAATGCCGCTTCTTTGTATTCTTCAAATGTGTACTCGGACCTTGCCATTTTATTCAAATCCCACCTTTATCGTCATTAATTATTATTGCCTAGAATTAAAGATAAGTCAAGGGTCACTTAGACAGGGTCACTTAGATAGTATTTTGATAAATTCTCTAAAAGCTCTATTCCTTCGGCATGATCTCATAAATAGCACCAGGCTGGCATGTAAGCAGGCGCATATTTCCTTCAAATGAGACAAATAAAAAAATATTCGTTATAATATATATTGCCATGTTTTCGGGTGCGCAGGGAAGAAACCGTGAAAAATCAAATTACTAAATCTGTCAGAAAGACAGGAATCCCTGCGCTGGTTTGCGGCCTTGTTTTATCGCTTTTGTCCTGCTCAGGCAATCCGGAAGCGTACAAAGACATTGATGACGCGGTGGTGTACTCGAACGATTTTGATAAGGGGCTCGAGGAGATCAGGAAGGGGCAGGAAGGTTACCCCCCCGTGTATCCCGCAAGGAACGCTATTTCGCTTTTCCTTGACAGGGGGCTTCTTGAACACTACGCCGGATATTACCGGGCATCGTCGCTGGACTTGCAGGAGGCCGAACGGTTAATCGAAGAGGCTTATACCAGAAGCATCAGCGAGAGCGTGGCGTCGTATATCGCGAATGACAACACTAAAACGTATCCGGGCGAAGATTATGAAGACATCTATATCAATGTGTTTAACGCGTTGAATTACTACAGCAGGGGCGATCTTGAAGGGGCCATGGTCGAGATTCGCAAGATAACCATAAGCAGCGGGAAACTTGATATGCTTTCAAGGAAATATGAAAACGCGCGGCCGGAGATCCAGGATTGGGTTATGGATCAATTAAGAAACTTCGGCATTTTTTATTACCCGGAATTTCCACCGGGGCAGGCGGTTAATTTTTCCAATTCCGCGCTGGCCCGGTATTTGAGCCTTCTCTTCTATCTCGGCGACGGGAAAGACGACGACGCCCGCATTGAGTTTGAGCAGCTCCGCGCGGCATATTCCGACAACCCCAATATATACAAAACGCCGTTCCCGGTTTCCGCGGCCGACGCGATGAACGTTCCTCCGGGGAAAGCGAGGCTGAATATTATCTCTTTCATTGGATTATCCCCGGTAAAGGAAGAGGGGATTTTCCCCAACGCATTCCCTTTTTTGCGGAATTCTTACCTGCGATCGGCGGTTTTTAAGCTTCCCAAATTCGCCGAAAGAAAAAGCGGCATAAGCCGGATCGAAGTTGTTGTTAGCGGAGGCGGTAATTTTTCTCTTGAGCTTCTTGAGGATATGGGGGCGGTAATAAAAGAAACCTATAACGCCCGTTTTTCAAACCTGTTTTTTAAAACCTATATCCGTACCATGTTAAAATACGCGGCCGCCGACGCTTCGGCGGTAAGAGCGGCCGAGAGGAGATCTTCCTCAGCGGCTATGTTATCTGCTATAATAGCCAAATCCGCCATTGATGCCAGTGAAAGCGCCGATATCAGGATGTCGCGCTACCTGCCCGATAAGGCGTACATAGGCGGCTTCAATCTGGCGCCGGGAACCTATACGGTCACCGTTAATTATCTTTCGGGCAGGAGGATCATTGCAAGCGATGAACACAGGAATGTCATGGTTCGTCCGGGCGTTTTAAATCTGATAGAGTCCGTGAGTTTAAGATAAGGAGAAGCGATATGAAAAAAGCATTCGGCCTTTTTGGAGTTCTGGTTCTTTTGGCTTCCTGTTCCTCTTCCTCTTCCCCGGCTCCAAGCGTCAGCAGGGTACCCGCCGAGGAACAAATAGACTTAAGCGGTTACTGGAATGACACCGATGTAAGAATAGTCTGTGAATCACTCATAAATGATTGTCTCAATTCTCCCAGGGTCGCCCAGGCGATAGCGGCAAGGGGCGGCAGGCGGCCGGTGGTGCTTGTCGGCATATTCAGAAATGACAGCGCTGAACATATTGATACCGCGATAATCGCGTCAACCATGGAAGTTACGATTTTTAACAGCGGTAAACTTGATTTTGTCGCCGGAGGCCGCACAAGGCTTGAACTCCGCGAGGAACGTCAGGATCAGCAAACTAACGCGAGTGAGGATACCGCTTCGCGGCTGGCCAACGAAACCGGCGCGGACTTTCTGCTTACCGGCACGGTAACATCGATAATTGACAGGGCGGCTAACCAGACCGTCAGGACTTATTTTGTGTTCGCGGAAATGACCGATATTGAAACCAACGCCCGTATGTGGATGGCTCAGAACAGCGAGATAAAAAAAGTGATAGTACAGCCCAGGTACAGGTCATAACGAAGCGGCAAAACGGTTGAACAAATAACCGCAATCTGCTATAGTAAAACCGCCTTGGGGATATAGCTCAGTTGGTAGAGCGATAGGTTCGCAATCTATAGGCCGGGGGTTCGAATCCCCCTATCTCCAATAATAATCCCCCTATCTCCAAAACCTAATAGCGGCAGAGCAGGTTGTATAGTTCCTGTGAATTCTCTATCCCCCTGATTTCGCCAAGCGCCGCCGAATTGATCATTTCCAGAAGCCGGCCCAAAACCCGTAAATGCTGTTCCCTGGACGCTTCGTCCATGAGAAGCATAAAAAACAGGTGAACCGGGTCCCGGTCTTCCCGGTCAAATTCGATTCCTTCACGGGATAGCCCTATCGCCCCGATAATGCCGTGAACGGCGCTGCAATACCCGTGGGGTACGGCCACTCCCGGCAGAATGATTGTGGCCATTTTGTTTTCCCGCATGGTAATCGCGTTAAGCAATTCCTGCCTGTCCAGGGCTGAATCGGTCTTCTTGACTGTTTCGACCAGTTCCCCCAAAACATCGCTTTTTGTTCTGCTTAATAAATTCATATTGATCCGCCTGGGATCGAAAATTGCATCTAACATCGTTTACTCCTCATGTTAATAAAATTGTCAGGCTGGCAGGATAGAGGAAAATTAGATTCTGAGTTTTATTTGAATCGCGCTTTTATTGTCGAAAGGGTTTTCCGTCAAATGGGACTGTAAACGCGAAAAACAGGAAGCGATTGCGGAACCGGGGATTCCAAAAGGGTCTAAAAAACGGTGATTCGCGTACCGGACGAATGAAAAATCGGAATCATCCGTATTGTTAAGAATGGCCTGTTCTACGGCCTGTTCGGGGAAATGATACGCAAGTTCAGAAAGCGTGTCTTCTCCCTGCGGAGACGCGATTGCCGCGGAGGAAAAATCGGTTTCAGTCAGGGAAAAACCAGTCAACATGGCGAAAACACCGAATAAGGCTATAATATGGGCGGCGTTGTTTCTCACTATCCATCGCATATATTAACTATACAATTAACGCAACAATATTCAAGTACCAATTCCTTGAAAAAAACATGTTCCTGCGTTACAAATAAAGATAAGGAAAGAAACATTTTGATTGAGCCTGAGCTTGTATATGCTATTCTTCGCGTCTGTTACTACGTGATCTTTGTCGGGCTTCACCTCGCCCTTATGCTGGGGATTTTTCTTGAATGGCGGCGGGAGAAAAAAGCGTTAAGCGTTGAACCGGGCGAATTGCCCGCTGTTTCCGTGATTATGCCGGTTCACAACGAGAGCCGCCGCGTTGGAAGCCTGCTGCAAAGTCTTGAAGCCCAGGATTACCCCAAAGCCGAATATATTTTTGTGAATGACAGGTCCCGGGACAACACCGCTGAAATTCTGCGCGATTTCGCCGCCGAATTCGCCAAACAGGGGCTGGCGGTAAAAATAATCACGCTCAGGGAAAATCCCGGGCCAAACTACAAACAATACGCGCTTGCCAGGGGCATCGAGGCGGCCTCTGGGGAGTTCCTTCTTTTTACCGACGCCGACTGCATAGTGCCCCCGCTCTGGATACGGGGTATGGTAAGGCGTTTGTCTGACGGGAAGGTTGGGGCCGCCATCGGGCCGGTGTTGAAACGCCTGGGCGGGAAGGGGTTTTTCCACCTGTACCAGTGCTATGAGCACGGGGTGCGTTATGTGTACCTCGCCGGGGCTGTCGGCCTCGGCGCGGCGGGCGGGGGCTTCGGGAATAACATTATCCTGAGCCGCGCCTGCCTGGACGCCGTGGGCGGCTATGACGAGGTTCCGCCTTCCCCTACCGAAGACGCCGCCCTCGTCTCAAAGATTCGCTCTTCGACCGGCTATAAAATCCGCGCCGCCCTTGGCTCGGACGTGCATGTGATCACACAGGGAGAAAACACATGGAAGGACCTTATCAGCCAGACTCTCCGCTGGAACAACGGGGGCCTTTTCAGCCCCGATCCCGCCACGCGCCTAAACTATAACTTTCTCATGATAACCATCAGCCTGGGTGTTTTGGCTTTTCCCTTCCTGCCGTTTTTCCCCTCAATCTGGCTGCTGCCGCTGGGCCCTGTGACGGTCATGATCTTCAACACCATCGCCAATCTCGTTTTTTTCGGGGTTTCCCTTCCCAAATGGAAGTTTGCCTACCTGCTCACCCTGCTCTTTATGCCTGTGTACCTCACCCTCATGACGATACTCGGTTTTTTGGGGATCAAGCCCAAATGGAAGGGTTCGAAAGTGTAATCCCAAACTCTGATTTGTCGGGATGATAAGCACATAATAAATTTATAATTACATAAAACGGGCCGGGCAATGCCTTAGCGAGAGCTACCTGTAGAACCCGTCTCCGAAGCCGCCTGACCATTTAAATCATCAAGCGCAGATTGTACAACAGAGCTAAGCGTTTAAATGGTCAGGCCTGCTCCCCCCGTTAGGGTTTTACCTATTCCGCTCGTCTTCGGAGCCGGAGAATTCCAGAGGCTCTCGCCAAGGCATCACCCGCGCCCGTTCATGAATATTAACCAAGTTATTTTTGTATCACCCGCCCGATAAATCAGGTTTTTTCGGTGGTGGAATTCTGCATCTCACCCCGCAAGCGGGCATTTTACTATGTTTCCAAAGTTGTTTTTCCGTAAATTATCAAAAATGCCTTCTTCCCCCATCTAAAAAACATTGATTTGTTGGATTGTTGGTACACTTTAATCGGAATAAATCTGGTAAATGGGCGGGGAAGTGACACGGCGAAACCCTTTTTGGGCTCTCCGGCATAGGAGACGAGCGGAATAGGTAAGACTAAAGGGAAAGAAGGCCTGACCACTTGAACGCTAAGCTTTGTAGGTCAATCTGTGCTTGATGGCCAAGTGGTCAGGCGGCTCCGGCGCCGGGTTCCCCAAACGGTTTCGCCGGTGGCACTTCCACGCCCATTAGCCGAAGTTTATTCGAGATTATTGTAGATCGACTTCCCGACAAATCAGAGTTTGACATTGTGCATCCACCCCTTCGTGTCGGGGATAACCCCGTACTGAATGCCTTTCAGCGTGTCGCGCAGAGTGACGGTCAGATCTCCCGCTTTGCCCTTGTTGAAAACCACCTTTTTTTTGTTATATGTAATGGCGGGCATTGGCGTGGCTCCCGCGGCGGTACCGCAGACGAAACATTCCTGTGTTTCGGCCATGGCTTCCTCAATTGAAATCTTTCGTTCCGAGACCTTTATCTTCCTGTCATGCGCAAGTTCGATGATGCTTGCGCGGGTTATTCCGGGCAGAATCGTGTCGCCTAACGCCGGAGTCACGAGTTCCCCCGACTTGAGATAAAAGAAGATATTGCAGGAGGAACCCTCCTCAACGTATTTCTTGTGCTCCGCGTCCAGGAATATCGCTTCTACATAACCGGCTTCAGACGCCTCATGTTTCGCCAGCGCCGCCATCGTATAGTTGGACGCCGCTTTTATCCATCCCGTCCCGTTAGGCGTTGCCCTGATACGGTTCGTTACTACCGCGCCGCCGTCTTTATCGGAAAAATAGCCGCTTACCGTGCTTGTGACGATTATCACATAGGGTTCTCTGGAGATATTGACGCCTATTCCGCCCTCGGCATTGACAAAGGGGCGTATGTAGACGGATTCGGCGGTCATGAACGAATCATTTTCCCATTCTTTTTTGTATTCCGGACAGAAACCGAGCTTTGCGTTCTTTTTGACTGTTTCGACAACCGCTTTGACAAAAAGGTCCTCGGGGAAAGGGGGCATATAAAGGCCCTTCATCGATTTGAAAAAACGCGCCGCGTTCTGGTCGGGGCGGAAAATAGAGTACCCCCCGTTTTTTTGGGGGAAGGCTTTAAGTCCCTCGAAACAGGAAAAGCCGTATTGGGAAGTGTAACTGACCAGGGGCATGTCATCGAAATAGTTACGCGATGCAATCAGCGCGTCCCTCTCGGCCCCCTTCATGGCCGCTTCTTCTTTGGGAGTCTTATGGGGTTTTTCCAGGTATTCGCCTTTCCACTTGTCCTTTTTGAATTTCGCCCGGTAAATCACAGGATAACTATTCAAACTAAACGCCATAAAATCCCCCAAAACATAAAAACACCGGCGTTGCAATAGCAGCCGGCGCGAGAAAATTAAAACGGATGTAATCCGACGGGAGCGACGGGGCTTGAACCCGCGATCTCCGGCTTGACAGGCCAGCGCGATAAACCAGCTTCGCTACGCCCCCAGTGTAGGGTTATCCTATTTGGAACAGCAAAAAATGTCAATAGCGCGAAAACTCTGATTTGTCGGGATGCTATCATTTCTATCATCCATGATAAAATCTGAAAAACTCATCAGGCGGCGCAGGTGTGTCAGAGAAAACTCTGGGGAACCTGC
>JGI24698J34947_10001244_pt1 | contig 13317 bp, 10 predicted proteins | sample TergutMp193P3_FD_34947 | JGI IMG/M metagenome (IMG submission 34947)
GCCACTAACGCGCCCCTTGCCATACTGGTTGACGGGTGTTCCGCCTCAACGTCAGAGATATTCGCGGGCGGTATGCAAGACCTCAAGCGCGCCCGAATTTTTGGCGCGCCCACTGCCGGAGCGGCCCTGCCCTCGGCTTTTGTCCGCTTGCCCAACGGGAGCGGTTTTCAATACATCCTCGCCAACTACATCTCTGAAGGCGGCAAACCCCTGGAGGGCTTAGGGGTTACGCCAGATGAAATAATCGCGCCGGCGCAAGCGGATTTGTTGGCAGGAAAAGACCCTGCCCTGGACCGCGCCATCGCTTGGATTAAATCAAATTGACAGCCTTTTAGCCCTTTTTTCATAAGGAGAACGCCATGCTTAAACACTCCCTTCTCGCCTGCCTGACAGCGCTGAGTATCTCGATACTATCCGCCCAGGAAGAAAAAACAGCCCCAAAGGCTCAGGAAGAAACAGCCGCCAAGGCGGAATTGCCATCAGGCGAATCCATCATGGACAAATACGTTGAGGTAACCGGCGGTATAGATGCCTATAAAAAAATCAAAAATACAATCGCCAAAGGAACTTTTGAATTGGTTGCCATGGGTGTTAAGGCGGGCATGACTATTTACAGCGCCGAACCCAACTTGCATCTCATGGAATTAGAAATACCGGGTATGGGCAAAATGCTTCAGGGTTGCGACGGCACGATAGCCTGGAGCTATAGCGCGATGACCGGCCCATCCATAAAGGAAGGCAAGGAGGCGGAAGAGGCTCTGAACGAAGCCATTTTTCATGATTATGACTGGAAAACTAAATATACAAGCGCGACAACCGAAGGCATAGAAAAGGTGGAAGGCGAAGAGTGCTACAAGGTTATAGTCACGCCAAAGGCAGGCAACCCAAAGACGCATTACTATTCTAAAGAAACAGGCTTGCTGATAAGGATTGACGCAATATCAGAATCACCAATGGGAAAACTCGCCATAAAAATCGTGCATAAAGACTACAGAAAAGTGGACGGCTTAATGGTTCCCCACCAGGTTATTAATAACGTCCCTGGGCAGACGATGACCATGGTAATTACTGAAATTAAAAATAATGTTGAAATTCCAAAATCCACATTTGAGCCGCCAGAGGAGGTTAAGGCGCTGTTATAGTGATTCAACTTGAGAAGCGTCTTGCAGTAACATCCCAACGCACTCAACATGCGCCGTCATTGGAAACATGTCTATCACGGCTATCTTTTTTATCTTCCAAACCTGGCTCAATCGTTTTATGTCCCTGCAAAAGGCCGCGCCATCGCATCCTATCAGCATCAGCGCGCTGGCCTTTGAACCGAGCAGCTTTTGAACGACTTGGGCGTCAAGTCCGGCCCGGGGAGGGTCGAGCAATATAACATCGCCGGTTTCGCCTAAATTATCCGGCATCCAGGCAGCCACATCGGCCTGGATACATTGATGTCTCAAGCCCGCGTTTGTCAGGTTTTGGGTCGCGCACAATATGGAATCGCCGTTAGACTCTACCAGGACGCGGTTTTTGAACCTGTCGCCCAGGATTACAGAAAATAGCCCTGCGCCGCCATAGAGGTCGTACAGCGTATTGCCGCATACATTCCATTGGGTCAGAACATTGTTGAAGGATTCCATGGCCCAGACAGCCAAAGCCTGGAAAAAGCCGCCGGGCTTATGCGTGAGGCTATGGCCCAAAAAGTTGTGAACAACCGCTTTTTCTGTTTTTTGCCAGCCGTCAGGCGCTAAGAGCCAAGCCCTTTGTTTTTCGTCAATGGCAAAGACGTCTATTGGGGGCGCGCCTGTGGCCAGCTCCCACCTCTGGGGCCTTGACGGAAGTATTCGAGAGGCGAGGGCTTCTTCAAAGCGGGGTATGGATTGGGAAATGTTGGGCGCTGCGGCGGGGCATGAGGCTACCCGCACAATAGTATGCTTTTTCCGCTGATGAAAGCCTAAAGATTTACCGTCCCAATGCAGCTGTATGCGATGCCGCAAGGCGGAATTTGATGATCCGACAGGCGCTGGCAGCCACTCCCAGGGCTGGTTTGGCAGCATGCGGCGGAAAAGGTCTTCCACCATGGATAGTTTTAAGTCTGAATAGTGAGCGCCCGCGCCCTGCATATCGCAGCCGCCGCAAATTCCGGCCACAGGGCATTCCGGGGCTGCGCGAAGGGGGGAAGGCTTAATCCATGAAATCACATCTCCTTCGGCGTGCCTGGACTTTTGGTATATATTCGCCCTTACAACTTCATGGGGAAAAAGGGCCATGGGGGCGCTCAGCAAGAGAATTCGCCCATCCTCCAGACGTGAAATCCCAAGCCCGCCCCAGGCAAGCCGCTCAATTTCGCCTTCCCAAACCACCCTGTCGGGCGGATTTTTTCTGCGGCTCTGCGTATGGATAACGCCCGCTGATTTGTTTTTTTCATTCATCGTCTAACCATTATAGTTCCGCTTTTGAAACGCAATTATATAGCTCAGAAGGCGTTATGCCTAAATGACGCGCTAAGGGCTTTACGGCTTCCCTCAATGTCATGCCGCCTTCCCTGGCCGCGCCTAAAAACCTGATTGCCCAATCGGGCAGAGCATCCGGCGCGCCTGGCGCATCAAGCGCCGTTTCGCCTTTGCCGCTGTCTATATCTGTAATTACGCGCCTGGCGTCCGCGAGAGATGCGCCAAGGCGCATTACACCAACGGCTTCGTGAGCGTTCCAGACCTCGGATACGGCTTCGCGAGCGTTCCAGACCTCGGATACGGCTTCGCGAGCGTTCCAGGCTTCGGATACGGCTTCGCGAGCGTTCCAGGCTGTTCCGGCAATTACCATTACAAACTCGCCCCGGCGCTCCTGGCCTAATTGGGCCAAAACATTTTCAGGGCATCCTCTGTACCACGTTTCATGGAGCTTGGTCAATTCGCGCCCCAGGGCTAATTCCTTACCTGGCATTATCATCGCCATGTCGCTTAGCGCTTTTTCAATCCTGTGGGGCGTTTCAAACACAATGGCGGTTTCAACCCTGCCCGCCAGATTTTGCAAAAAAGCCCGCCGGGCTTTTTGTTTGGCAGGCAGATAACCCAAAAAGCTGAAGGCGTGGCAGGAAAGCCCCGAAGCCACCACAGCAAGTGTGACTATCGAAGGGCCGGGCAGTACGGTCACGTCCGTGCCCAAAGCATTTCCCAGCCTGACTAATTCAAAGCCCGGATCATTGATGCCCGGCATACCAGCGTCTGAGCAATAACATATTGTTTTTCCCGATGCCAACAGGCGGGCAAGGCTATCGGCGTCCCGCTCCCCGGCGTGGTCGTCAAAGCGCAGCAGGGGTTTATCAATGCCCAGATGTTTGAGCAGCGTTCTGGCGCGCCTTGTGTCCTCGCAAGCAACTAAATCACAGGCGGAAAGAGCCTCGGTTGCTCGAAAGGTAATATCCCCCAGGTTGCCCAAGGGGGTGGGGACTAGGATTAGACGGCCTGGCATTTCACCAAAAGAGACTCTCCGCCATTAGGACACTTGCCCTGTTTTATGTGGGCTTCAAATTCGGGGCGGAATTTTTTCAATATAGATTCCAGCGGCCCGCAGGCGGCGTCCCCTAAAGGGCAGAGTGTGTGGGCGCTGATTCTTGAAACCAGGCTCTCTAAAAGCTCCAGGTCGCCATTACGGCCCTGGCCGTTTTCTACGCGGCTGAGTATCATCTCAGCCCAATGGCACCCTTCCCTGCAAGGCGTGCATTGACCGCAGCTCTCGTGGGCAAAAAAGCGTATGGCGCGTAAGGCGGCCTGAACCATGCAGGCGGATTTATCTATGACTATCACGCCGCCGGAGCCGCACTCGCTTCCCGCGCCTTTCATGGAATCAAAGTCCATGGGGGTGTCCAGGTCGGCTGGAGTGAGCACTCTAGTGCTTATGCCGCCGGGGATTATCGCCTTGATGGGCAGCCCGGACAAAGTGCCCCCGCCTATGGTTTCTACCAGATAGCGCAGCGGCGTGCCCATGGGCAGTTCGTACAATCCTGGGTTTTTGATATGGCCTGAAATGCCAAAGAGCCTGGTGCCTGTGTTGTTTTTTGCTCCGATGGCGCTGTAAGCCGATGCGCCGATTCGCATGATTACAGGCACGTTGGCCAGGGTTTCTACATTGTTGACGTCTGTGGGCTGGCCGTAGGCGCCTTTGACGGCTGGAAAGGGGGGCTTTTGCCTGGGTTCGCCCCGGCGGCCCTCTATGCTATTAAGCAGGGCTGTTTCCTCGCCGCAGACGTACGCGCCGGCGCCTCTAAAGGTGTCCAGGTCAAAGTCAAGGCCGCTGCCCAGTATATTTTGGCCCAGATAACCGGCCTCCCTGGCCTCTTTTATGGCCGCGTCCAATTTGTCAATGAGCCATTTGAACTCACCGCGAAAGTAAATAAAACCTTTGCGGCACTGCATGGCCCAGGCGGCGATTATCATGCCCTCTATTAGCTGGTGGGGGTTGTATTCGAGGATGGCGCGATCCTTAAATGTGCCAGGCTCGCCCTCGTCGGCGTTTGCCACCAGGTAGCGGGTGTGTTTTTTTTCGGGCGTATCCTGGGGAATAAAAGACCATTTAAGCCCGGTGGAAAATCCAGCGCCCCCCCTGCCCCGCAGGCCGGAGGATTTAATCTCGCCTATTATATCGCCAGGCGCCATTTGAAGGGCCTTCCGTAGCGCCTGATAGCCCTCATGGGCCTCTTGATAGACGCCGAGCCGCCAATTGTTTAGATCCCCGGCGCCCCTAAGCAAAAAATTGGGATATTTTTCAGTGCCAAACCCTTTAAAGGTGTAGCAATGCTTGTCCGGCTTTGTGCGAATACCGCTGTTTTGAGTCATGAGGCGCTCCCCTTGCGCAATCCCGTTTTAGTTTTCAGTTCACAGTTTTTGAAATGCGCCGGATGGCGCCTGAACGGTTTTCAGTAAATATCGTTGCGCCGCGCGCGGCGCGACGATAGCTCCACATTCCACACTCCAAATTTCATCAAGCGACTCCGGCGTCTTTGCCCCTGCTTCCCCACTCCGGAACGCCGCCGCTTTTGCACGCCTCAATTACGGCGTCCAGTCCGGCGTCATCCAGCATTTCGTCATAGATGTCATAGTTGACCTGCAGGCACGGCCCCGTGCCGCAGCTCCCCAGGCATTCAACCTCAGATATGCTCCACATGCCGTCATTACTCACTTCACCCGGCTGAACGCCCAGCCTCTGGCGCAGACGCTCAAAAATCTTTGCGCCGCCTCTTAGGGCGCAACACAGGTTTGTGCATACTTCTATGTGAAAGCGCCCGACCGGAGCCTTGCGAAACATGGTATAAAACGTGGCCACGCCATAGACGTGAGACGGGGGTATGTTAAGCGCCCTGGCCACCTCCTGCATGGCGCCAAGGCTAACAAACCCCATGTCGCTCTGGGCTGCGTAAAGCGCCGGAAGCGTTGCCGCCAGTTTATCGGGGTAGCGCGATGCCAGCGATTGTATTTCCGCGATGGCGGATTGGCTCAATTCGGCCCTTTTAGCAACCGCCAGCCTCTGCCCCGGGGCCTTTGGTCTTTCGCTTGTATTTGGCGGATGAGGATGTGTCATTTTGAAGTACCTCGCTTTTTAGTTTAATGCAGAAAGGCTTTTGCTGAATAGTCACTTTATGAGTGCGGAGTGTGAAGTTGTGGTTGCGCCGCAGGGCGGCGTTGAGGTGAAGTGATTTGGAGGAAGCTGGAAAAAATAACGGTACAAGCGCGTTTAGGAACCGCTGACGACATGCAGGACGCCAAAGGGGAAGATGTTTTGACCTATCCCCAAGCCCAGACCAAGGCCCTTCATTGGTTTTGCAAGTGGCTCGCACGAAATAATCATAGACTTCTGTAGGGTGAGTAATATTGGGATACCGCCTGAAATACTGAGGATGACAAGAAAGCATAATTGATATGTTCAACCGAACCTACGAAATTACACATATTTTTCAAGATACAATTTTAAATGGTTTTGATCTGTCGGAACATCAAGGGAGAGTTGCTGTATGACGCCTGAAACGAAGGCTCGCGTGAATATAGACAAAATGCTTGAGGATGCGGGCTATGTCCTGCAAGACATGAGTGAATTTAACCGCAATGCCGCGCTTGGCGTTGCTGTACGCGAATATCAAACTCTGAGCGGTCCAGTGGATTATCTCCTGTTTGTTGATGGCAAACCTGTTGGTGTAGTGGAAGCCAAAGCTGAGGATAAAGGCGTTTCTTTGAGCAGCGTCGCGGAACAGTCGGAAAGATATATCGCCAGCGGACTGAAACACTATGCGGGTATGCCGGATATTCGGTTTGTCTATGAATCAACGGGTGCTATCACCAAATTTCGCGATACGCATGACAGCAAAGCCCGCTCCCGCGAATTGTTCTCGTTTCAAAGACCAGGAACCCTTGCTGAGTGGCTGAAAGACAATGACACGCTACGCAATAGAATGAAGGTGTTCCATGACTTCAACAGACATGGCTTCCGAGATTGCCAAGTTACGGCTATTTTAAACCTTGAAAAGTCGTTTGCCGAAAACAAGCCTCGCGCATTGATTCAAATGGCAACGGGCGCGGGCAAAACCTACACCGCGATTACTTCTGTTTATCGTCTGTTAAAACACGCTAAGGCGAAACGAATACTGTTCCTCGTGGACACAAAGAATCTCGGCGAACAAGCGGAAGGCGAGTTTTTGAACTACAAGCCGTCCGACGATGGACGTTTTTTTTCAGAACTTTACAGTGTGCGACGGCTCAATTCGTCGTATATCCCTGCTGACACTAAAGTTTGCATCAGTACGATCCAGCGTATGTATTCAATTCTGCGCAGTGAGGAATTGGATGAGTCTATAGAGGAAACTTCTCTAAATGAACAACAGATCGCGGGCAGTCCGCGCGATGTAGCCTACAACCCAAACTACCCGCCGGAGTTTTTTGATGTAATCATAATTGATGAGTGCCACCGCTCTATCTATAACATCTGGCAACAAGTGCTTGATTATTTTGACGCTTTTCTTGTGGGTTTGACCGCAACGCCGGATAATAGGGCGTTTGGCTTTTTCAATCAAAACATCGTCAGCGAGTACACCCATGAGCAGGCGGTATTGGATAACGTAAACGTTGGACGTGAGGGTACTTATATCATCGAAACGCAAATTGGGAGTAAAGGCGGCATTATCTTTAAGCAAACTGTCGAGAAGCGCAACCGCTTATCCCGCAAAAAGCGTTGGGAGCAGCTTGACGAAGATTTGACTTATGCGCCAAATCAACTTGACCGCGATGTTGTCAACCCATCCCAAATTCGGAACGTAATCAGAGCCTTCAAGAACGCATTGCCAGAGATGTTTCCCGGCAGGGTGGATATCAGCCCCGGACAGACGGAAATCCCCAAGACGCTTATCTTCGCCAAGACAGACAGCCATGCGGACGACATCATCGGCATTGTCCGTGAGGAATTTGGCGAGAGCAATGAGTTTTGCAAAAAAATTACATATGCCGCCGCAAATCCAAAGAGTGTGCTTAACTCGTTTCGCAACGACTTTTATCCGAGAATTGCGGTAACGGTGGATATGATAGCAACTGGCACGGACGTAAAGCCGATTGAGTGTCTGGTATTTATGCGCGACGTTCGGAGCAAAAACTACTTTGAGCAGATGCTCGGACGCGCCACTCGAACACTTGACCATGAGAATCTGCGCCGTGTATCCCCCTCTGCGAAGCAGAGAAAACTAGGCTATATCATCGTTGACGCAGTGGGCGTTACCAAGTCCCAAAAAACGACCTCGCGGCAGTTAGAACGCAAGCCAGCCGTGCCTCTTAAAGACCTGATGATGAGCGTAGCCATGGGGGCGTGCGATGACGATACCCTGACATCGCTTGCCAGCCGATTGTCAAAACTGGACAAGGTGATGACCACTGCCGAAAAAGAGAGATTTACTACCCTCTGTCAAACTGAGGACATATCGCTTGGAACAGTTATTGAAGGCGGTATTGACGTTCCTTGCTCCAAAAGTGAGATTTCCGTAATTGCCATTGCAGAAACCCTGCTGAACGCCTTTGATGAGGACGTGGTTGAACAAGTTGCGCGGCAAAAATTTGGTATTACAGAAACTCGCGGAGTAACCAATGGACAAATGGAAACAGCTAGCGAGCAAATGGCGGTTGCCGCTGCCGAACCGTTCAATAGCCCAAAATTGCGCGACTATATTGAAAACATCCGTAAAAGCCACGACCAGATAGTTGATAACATCAATATTGATGAGGTTACTTTCAGCGGCTGGGATTCCGAACACATCGAAAAAGCGGAGGAAGCAATAGAAACTTTTGGCCTCTTTATCAAAGAAAACAAGGACAATATTGAAGCCCTGCAAATCATTTACAGCCAGAGCTACCGCAATCGGCCGCTTACACTGCGAATGATTGAGGAACTTTACGATGTGTTGCGAAAACCGCCCTGTTGCCTGACCAACGAAAAATTGTGGATGGCCTATTCCATTTGCCGTCCCGACAAGGTGCGGGACAAAAACGTAATAAACAAGCTCGTGGACATCGTTTCTCTGATACGTTTCCAGTTGGGACAGGCAAAAGAATTGCGCCTGTTTTCAGATGAAATCAATCTGCGTTTCCGTGATTGGATGTTGATAAAGAACGCCGGACACGGGCAATTTACTGAGGAACAGACTGAGTGGCTTCGTATGGCGCGCGACCATATCGCCACATCTATGAGCATTACGGTGGACGACCTTGATTATACGCCCTTTGACGCAAGAGGCGGGCGCGGCAAATTTTATCAGCTTTTCTGCAACGACTATGAGGATATCTTGAATGAAATGAACTATTCGCTTCTTGAAGCGGTATAGGGCGGGAGAAATATTATGGCGGATGTCCCAAACGTCGGGCAAAAAATATGGTCAATGGCGAACGCGCTCCGAGATGACGGCATCGGCAAGAGCGATTATCTCGAACAGCTTACCTATCTTTTGTTCGTGAAAATGGCGGACGAGTATTCCAGGCCGCCGTACAACCGGCAAATTGACATACCGCAGGATTGCGGTTGGGACAGCTTGCGTTCAAAAAGCGGCGATGAACTGTTCAGGCATTATGATTACATCTTAAAGACCCTCGCGGGGCAGTCCGGCACGTTGCGGCAAATTTACACTGGGGCGCAGAACAAAATCTCCAACCCCGCGCAACTTGCCAAAGTTATCAGTATGGTGGACAGCGAGAAATGGTCGTCAATGTCGTCCGATGTAAAAGGCGACGTATATGAAGACTTATTAGAAAAAATAGCCGCCGACACCAAGAGCGGCGCGGGGCAGTATTTTACGCCGCGCGCGCTAATCAACGCCATAGTGAAATGCGTCCGCCCCAGACCTGGCAAAACAGTTGCCGATCCCTGTTGCGGAAGCGGCGGTTTTTTGCTCGCCGTGAAAGCGTACATTGAGCGCGAGGAAGGCAGGCGGCTTGACCGAAATCAGAAAGAGTTCCTGAAATTTCATACATTTTGGGGATGGGAAATTGTCCCAAGCACTTATCGCCTATGTTTGATGAACCTATTTCTGCATAACATAAGCGACTTTGACGACTCCGCCAATAGAAGCGAAAAGAGCCGGATACCAATAACCCGCGCCGATTCCCTGCTTGCGGACCCCGGCAGCAGGTTTGACTATATCCTCACAAATCCCCCGTTTGGCAAAAAATCCTCTATGACGTTTACCAATGAGCAAGGCGAGCAGGAACAGGAAGATTTAGTTTATAACCGCCAGGATTTTTGGGCTACAACCTCAAACAAGCAACTTAATTTCGTCCAGCATATTCGTACCCTACTGAAAACGACAGGCACGGCTGCTGTCGTCGTGCCCGACAACGTGCTGTTTGAGGGAGGCGCAGGCGAAACAGTGCGTAAGAAGCTGCTTGAAACTACTGATCTTCATACAATTCTGCGCCTGCCAACGGGTATTTTCTACGCGCAGGGCGTTAAGGCAAATGTCATATTTTTCGATAACCGCGCCGCCGCGCCGTCGCACCAGACGAAAGAAGTCTGGATTTACGACTACCGCACGGGCATACACCACACGCTGAAAAAGAATCCGTTGCGCCAAAGCGACCTTGACGATTTCGTAAAGTGCTATAATCCCGAAAACCGCTGCCTCCGCACGGAAACATACAGCCCGGACAACCCCGAAGGGCGTTGGCGCAAATTCAACTATGAAGAGATAACCGCCCGTGATAAGACGAGCCTTGACATCACTTGGATTAAATCTGGCGACAGCGCCGACGATTACACTCTTGCCGAACTGCTAGACCTCATAAAGAGTAAGTCGGCAGCAATCGTGACCGCGGTAGGCAACCTTGAACAACTGATAGGCGAGGTGGACGATTGATGGATGAGAACGGGGTTATTGACTTCAATAACGCGGCAAAGCCGATGGGCGTGGCCACTTATCGGGTACGGGACGAAATGCCTGAGCAGTGGCAAAAAGCCCTGCCGGATTTCGACGACATGAAGAAACTGCTTGACAGCGCCGCTGATGAGCAAGGAAGCGGGGCGGACAAATGAACACAAAGCAGCTCCGCCAAAAAATCCTATCGCTTGCCATTCGAGGAAAACTTGTGCCGCAAGACACTGACGACGAACCTGCTAGCGTCCTATTGGAACGCATACGGGCAGAGAGAGAAAAACTGATTAAAGAAGGAAAGATCAAGCGAGATAAAAAAGAGCGTAATATATTTCGCGGCAATGATAGGTTGCGCCATGAGAGGGTTGCTAATAAGACCGCCTACATTGACGAACAAATACCTTTTGACGTGCCAAGTGGATGGGCTACGTTTAATCTTGGTGATTTATTCTGTATTGTTGGCGGCGGGACGCCTTCTACAAATGAAGCAAGTTATTGGGGAGAGGGAACACCGTGGTTTTCAAGCGCAGATATTGATGGAAATGGCAAAATAGTAACAAGGCGTTGCGTGACAAATCTTGGTATAAAAAACTCGACAACTAATGTCGTGCCAATGGGAAGTATAGTGGTCGTAACCCGCGTAGGTTTAGGTAAAGTTGCCATGCTAACAAAAGATATGTGTTTCAGTCAAGATACTCAGGCGCTTATTCTATTTTACGAGGGCGTTCTTTTCAATCGCTTCGTGTTTTATTTTCTGTTTTTTATAATGCAATCATTGAAGCATTCTGGGCGTGGAACGACAATTTTAGGAATAACAAAAAAACAATTAACAGATATTTGTTTTCCAGTACCGCCACTCCCCGAGCAACACCGCATTGTCGCTGCCATAGAATCAGCCTTTACAGCCATAGACGAAATTGAGAGCAATAAGGCTGAACTTAAGGACGCCATCGCCAGAACCAAGTCAAAAATCCTGTCCCTTGCCATTCGGGGGAAACTTGTGCCGCAAGACCCCAACGACGAGCCAGCGTCTGCATTGCTTGAGCGCATACGCGTTGAAAAAGAAAAGCTGATTAAAGAAGGTAAAATCAAGCGCAATAAGGGTGTGTCCGCTATTTTCTCTGGTGGTGATACCTCTTATTATGCAAGTTTGCCAAAATCATGGGCATGGGCGAGGATTTGTGAAGTTTGCGAACATCAGGAAACCAAACACCCAACAGGCGACACATTCCGCTATATTGATATTGATTCGATTAATAACAAACTGCATCGCATAACAGAGCCTAAAACCATGCCAACCCGTCAAGCGCCAAGCCGTGCGGCAAAGGGGGTTCGCGCTGGAGATACACTTTTTTCAATGGTTAGGCCATACCTTGAAAATATTGCTTTTGTCACAGATGATTTGGGCGACTGCATAGCCTCTACTGGTTTTTACGTTTGTCGGCCTTATCAAGAGATAATGTTTCCACGCTATCTCTATTACTTTCTTACATCACGTCATGCGATTGACGGAATAAACGCATATATGCGCGGCGACAATTCACCTGCTATACGCAAAGATGAAATGGACAGATTTCTTGTCCCGATCCCGCCCCCCACCGAACAGCAACGAATCGTTACGGCGATAGAGACAACCTTTGAACAATTAGATAAAATATCAGGGAGTTTGAGTTAATGATAAAACAACAAGAAAGTCTGCCAATGACCAACAGGACGCACGCCGCAGGGCAATTACAGGGCTATATGCTTCAAGCGAGGCATATGCTCTTTGAGTTGATTTCTTTAGATATGATTTGTCCTATTTGTGGCGAAACCCATAATGAACCCAACAAAGAATTACATGAGCTTATAGATGGCGAATTAGAAGGGCAACTCTCCTTATTGAATGAGAAAATAGAAGGCTTGAATAAGCTATTATTGGCAAGCCAATAAGGGTAAAGGACGGTATCCGGTGATTAAAGACATAGACGTCATTCTCAGGAACGGCGAGAGCTACACGGTAGAATTCAAAGAGAGCGCCGACAAGTCACTACCGTCCGAGGTTTGCGCTTTCGCCAACGCTTCAGGGGGGCGCGTCTTTATCGGCGTAGATGACCACGGAATGGTGGTCGGCACTGATGTTAGCAATGCCGCTCGCTCCCGCATTCAAGATACCATCAACCAGATTGAGCCGCGCTTGAATGTGGATATTGAAATTATGGACAACATAATCGTGATAACCGTTCCCGAAGGAACTAACAAACCTTATTCTTGCGCCAGGGGCTTTTACCTGCGCTCGGGCCCCAACTCGCAAAAGTTGGAACGCGACAGCATCATTGAGTTTTTCAAAAGCGAAGGACGTGTTCGCTATGACGAAATCGTCCGCGAGGATTTGCCCGTAGCGAAACACTTAAACGAGTCGGCTTACAAGCGATATGTCAAACTTGCAAAAATCAGCGAGGTGCTTGATAAAAAAACCATTCTCAAAAATCTCAACTGCGCGGACACGGTTGGCGGCAAATTATTTTTTACGAATGTTGGCGCTCTGTTTTTCAGAACTAACGATGAGGACGTATTATTCCGGCACGCGGGTATTGTCTGCGCCTTGTACAAGGGCGCGGACAAAGCGTATATCTTAGACGCCAAGGAACTGAACGGCGATATTGTCAGCAACATTGACGACGCGATGGTGTTTCTCAAGAAGCATCTCCGCCTAAGCTACAAGATAGAAAAACTGCAGCGAGAGAACATTCTGGAACTGCCCGAGGACGCGCTTCGTGAGGCCATAGTCAATGCTGTGTGCCATAGGGACTACTTTGAAAAAGGCGCGCGGGTAATGGTGGAGATTTACGATGACCGCGTGGACATCGTCAGCCCGGGCGGCGTCTGCAAAGGCATCACCCGCGAGAACTTCGGCACGGTAAGTATTGCGCGTAATTCCGTGCTTGCCAGTATGC
>JGI24698J34947_10001245_pt1 | contig 13310 bp, 13 predicted proteins | sample TergutMp193P3_FD_34947 | JGI IMG/M metagenome (IMG submission 34947)
AGGATACAGTGGTCATGCGGCTCCGGAAGCAGGTTCCCCAGAGTTTTCTCTGACACACCTGCGCCGCCTGATTATTTTTTCAGATTTTATCATGGATGATAAATATGATAACATCTCGACAAATCAGGGTTTATATGCGAAAATGAGCGCGAAAATTTTATCGAGAGGTGGATATGCTGTACATAAAAAACGCGATGATTAAGACCATGGCCGGGAAAGAAATAAAAAACGGCTGTATTCTGGCGGACAACGGGAAGATCACCGCGATAGGTGAAAACATCGCCCAGCCGGAGGGGGCCCGCGTCATAGACGCCGGCGGCAGGCTCACGACCCCGGGGCTTATTGACGGGCACAGCCACATCGGCATGTTCGGCGAAGGCTGCGGCTGGGAGTCTTCCGACGGAAACGAGGCTGTTGACCCCGTCACGCCGCAGTTACGCGCAATCGACTCGATCAACCCCATGGACGAGGCTTTCGAGAACGCCGTGAAAGGCGGGGTCACGACCGCGGGAACCGGGCCCGGAAGCGCCAACCCCATAGGCGGGACATTTTCGGTTGTGAAGCTCGCCGGGCGCAGAATAGACGACATGGTACTCAAGCAGGATTTCGCCATGAAGATCGCGTTCGGCGAAAATCCAAAGCGGGTTTATGATGACCAGCACAAGTCCCCGACAACGAGAATGGCGGTGGCGGCTACGATCAGGGAAACCCTGTTTAAGGCGAAAAGATATTCCGATGAACTCCTGGAATTCGAAAATTCCCGGAAAGAAGACAAAAAGCCCCCCTCTTTCGACATAAAGCTCCACGCGCTTTTGCCTGTTATACGAAAGCAAATTCCCCTGAAGGCCCACGCGCACCGCGCCGATGACATCTTTACCGCCATACGCATAGCGCGCGAGTTCGATTTGCTTTTGACGCTTGACCACTGCACGGAAGGGCATTTAATCGTGGACGAACTTGTTAAGGAGAATTATTACGTTTTTGTCGGCCCGACCTTTGGCTCCAAAAGCAAGCTTGAACTCAAGAACCTCAGTTTTGAAACGGCGAAGGTTCTTTCGGACGCGGGTCTCAGAGTCTCCATCATTACCGACGCGCCGGTCATACCGCAGCAGAGCCTCCCGCTTTGCGCCGGGTTCGCCGTCAAAGCCGGTATGGACGAGGAAAAGGCGTGGAAAGCCATAACGATTATCCCCGCCGAAGCGATGGGCGTGGCGGACAGGGTGGGAAGCCTTGAAGTTGGGAAGGACGCCGACATTGTCATATTCAACGGGGATCCGCTCAAAGATATCGGAAGTACCGTGGCCTATACGATAATAAACGGTAAAATTGTTTATAAGGAAGGCGAGTAGAATACGATGCGTCAATTTACCAAACAGCGATCTCTCACCATGGTTATTACGTTAGGCGTAATAACCCTGACGGCGTTATTCGTTATTTCATGTTCGCGTAACGGGAACTCGCTTTCTGCTGCCGGCGGCGGCTCCGCGAGGATCGCGGAGCTCCGTTACGGCATGATAACCGAGCCTGTCACCTTTGACCCTCTGAGCCCCGCGAACACCGCGGACGGGAGGAGTATTCTTTTTAACGTTTTCGAGGGGCTGGTCAAGCCCGACAGTTCAGGCGCCCTCGTGCCGGCTCTGGCCGAAAGGTATCGGATTGAACCGGATGGGCTCACCTACGTCTTTACCCTCCGACCGGGAGTGCTGTTCCACAACGGGGAAGCCCTAGTACCTGAGGATGTGGTTTTTTCTCTTAACACGGCAATGGCCGCGAATTTTACCGGTTTCAGCCAGATTGAGGCGACAGGGATTTCACCGTCAGGCGAAATAACAGTTACCCTTAAAGGGCGGGACCCGGAGTTCCTTCCTTATCTTACCGTGGGAATCGTGCCGGAAAATAATTCCGACAGGGAAAGAAACCCTATCGGTACAGGGCCCTTTGTCATCGAAAGCTATTCACCCCAGCAATCTCTCGTTCTGGTGAGGAACCCCAATTACTGGCAGGCCGATCTTCCCAAACTCGACAAGGTTACCATTGTTTTTGTGGCCGATACCGACAGGCTCCTCACGGGGCTCAGGGGAGGCAACATTGAGGGCGCCGGCAACATCACAGGCAGCCTCGTCCACCAGTTTGACCCGAAGGAGTTCGACATTCTCCCCTGGTACTCAAACATGGTGCATCTCATGGCGCTTAACAACGCCCGCGAGCCGCTGAATGACGTGCGGGTACGCCGGGCCGTCAATTACGCCCTTGATATAAGGGGCATCATCGAGACCGCGTTTTACGGTGAAGGGGAACCGTCGGGGAGTCCTCTTATTCCCGGCCTGACGAATGTTTACAATGAAACCCTCCGCGACCCATACCCCAGAGATATAGACAGGGCGAAAAGTCTGCTCGCGGAAGCCGGTTTGCCGAACGGCTTTTCGCTGGAAATTACCGTTCCTTCGAATTATACCATGCATGTGGATACCGCGCAGGTAATCGTCAACCAGCTTGCGGACGCGGGGATCAGGGGGACAATACGCCTGGTTGACTGGGCGACCTGGCTTTCGGAAGTGTACCGCGGGCGCGGGTACGAGGCCACGATCATTTCGCTTGACGCGAACAATGTTTCCCCACGGAGTTTCCTCGCCAGGTACATTTCGGGAAGCGACGGCAATTTTCTCAATTTCGCGAATCCCGAATACGACCGTGTCTACAACGCGGTTCTTTCGGAGTACGACGAGTCGAGGCGAATTTCGCTTTACAGGGAAGCCCAGCGGATCATTTCGGAAGACGCCGCCGCCGTTTATATACAGGATATTCTTGGCTTCAGGGTCTTTACCGTGGGACGTTACGGAGGTGTGGTTAATTATCCCATCTATGTAATTGATTTCGCCGCCATGTACCGGATACAGGAACCATAGGGGCCGTGGGTTTTATCGCAAAGAGACTTGTTGTAACCCTCCTCACGCTGATTCTGGTTTCGGTTCTTACCTTTGGGGCGTTTCGATTAATCCCAAGCGACGCGGCCCTTTTTTCCCTTGGGGTCGAGGCTTCGCAGGAACAGATCGATGCCCTCAGGGCCGAAATGGGCCTCGACAGGAGTTTTCCTGAGCAGTATTTCTCCTGGCTTGGAAAATTCCTTTCAGGGAATCTGGGGTACTCTGCCCGTTTCAGGGGCGCTTCCATTTCGGAAATGATGGGCGAAAGGCTCCCCGTAACCTTTGCTCTGGCCGGCATCTCTTTTATTTTGATATTGGCAATTGCTGTACCGGTTTCCCTCATTTTTACGAAAAAAGAAAACTCTCTTTCGAATCATATCATCAACACCCTGACGGCGATTAATATTTCCATGCCTGGTTTCTTTTTGGGGGTGCTTTTAATCTGGATCTTCGGCGTGCTGTTTAAGCTCTTTGTCCCCGGCGCGTTTACCGGTTACCGGGAAAACCCGGCGGCTTTTTTTGGCTGTCTTTTCTTCCCCGGCCTCGCCATCGCCCTGCCCAACGCGGCGTTAGTCGTCAAATTCCTGCGTTCTTCTGTATTCCGTGAACTGCGCGCCGATTATGTCCGCACGGCCCGGAGCAAGGGCGGGAGCCGCCCGCATATACTCCGGCGTCATGTGCTAAAAAACGCCTCCCTGTCCGCGATAACGCTTCTTGGGATGATAACGGGGGAGATCCTTTCCGGCAGTATTGTCATTGAGCAGGTCTTCGGCATTCCCGGAATCGGGCGGCTCCTCCTGGCTTCCATCACCAGCCGGGATTACTTCGTGATCGAAACCCTGATGATCTATATCGCTTTCATGGTGATCCTTGCCAATACGCTTTCGGATATTGTTTTACAGATCATCGACCCCAGAATCAGGCTTGCGGGAAAGGTTTGATGAAAAGCATGCTGCCGGACGCCGGAAAAACAAGCGCGGCGTTCAGGATCGGATTCGTGCTCGCCATCCTCATAGGCGGGATGACTTTCATGGGTTTTTTTTACCATCCCTACGATTACAACGCCATGGACAGCGGGATAAGGTTCAGCCCGCCCGGAATAAGTTATCTCATGGGTACGGACAATTTCGGGAGGGATGTTTTTTCCCGTGTGATGGCGGGGGCGAAGTACACGCTGTTAACCGCAATTATTACCGTGGCCGGAAGCGCGGCGCTCGGTACGGCCCTGGGAATGTTTTCGGGTTTTGCCGGGGGCCTCGCGGACGAGATAGTAATACGCCTCGTTGACACCCTGAGTTCCATTCCCGGCATACTCCTTGCGCTGGTAATGGTTTCCCTGATGGATAACAGCATGGGTACCCTGATTATCGCCCTTCTCATACTCTTTATTCCCGGTTTTACCAGGATTATGCGCAACGGAATCCTACAATACAAAAACCGTGATTTTGTTCTCGCCGCGCGCATTGCCGGAATCTCAAGCCCACGGATCATCTTTTTTCACATATTTCCAAATCTTGTTCCTTCTCTTCTTTCGGCTTGTGTGCTTGGGCTGTCTAACGCTATTCTGGCGGAATCCACCATGAGCTATCTGGGCCTCGGCATTCAGCCGCCGGTGCCGAGCTGGGGCCGTATGCTTTCCGAATCCCAGTCTTTTCTGTACAATGCCCCCTGGTGCGCCCTCGCCCCGGGGATGATGATCATGCTCACGGTTCTGGCCTTTCATTATCTGGGAGAAAGGCTAAGGGAAAGGGTTTTTTAGGGGACGGCATGGAAGAGCTTCTGAAAGTAACAAATCTTTCAATAGGAATACGCAACGTACACAATGAAAAAAAAGTGTTAAGCGCCGTGGAAGGAATTTCGTTTAACGTAAAAAGCGGGGAAATTCTTGGCATAGTGGGAGAGTCAGGAGCCGGCAAGACCCTCACCGCCCTTTCCATTCCGGGGCTGCTCGGCACACACATGGAAGTAACCGGGGGAGAGGTGGTTTTTTCCGGGCGGAACCTGATTGGTATGCCTGACAAGGCGTTACAGGCTATCCGTGGAAAGGAAATATCAATGATCTTTCAGGAACCGTTTTCTTCGCTGAACCCGCTGGTAAAGGTCGGCGTTCAGATCGCGGAAACCCTGGAACTCCACGGTGAAAAGGACAATGCGTTAGCCGAAAGCAGGGCGGAAGAGCTTATGGAGAGGCTCGGGCTCCCTGAAAGCGCGAAGCTCGCGAAGACCTATCCGCACCGCCTTTCGGGCGGTATGTGCCAGCGGGTCATGATCGCCCTCGCGGTCATTGGCCGGCCGCGGCTTCTCATAGCGGACGAGCCGACCACCGCCCTGGATTTCAATACGCAGGAGCAGATTCTCTCTTTATTGAAAGAGATAAATGTAAATATGGGAACTTCCATCCTTTTTATTTCGCACGATCTGGAAGCGATAAAGAATCTTTGCGGCCGCGTTCTCGTTATGTACTCAGGCCGCGTCCTTGAGGAGGGAACCACGGATGAAGTTTTTTTTGAACCGGCCCATGAATACACCCGTTGTCTTTTAAATTCCGTCCCGGACAGGACGAAGAGGGGGATGGACCTGGCCGCGATACCGGGGAAAATTCCGTCGTTGGAAGAGGGCCGGCCAACGGGATGCCCCTTTCACCCCCGCTGCGGAAAAGCCGCGCCCCGCTGTGCCGGGGAGTTTCCCCCGGCGAGAGCCGTCAGCGTCACCCACACGACCCGCTGTGTTCTTGCGGAGGAAAAATGACCCGCGAAATTTTTCGCGACAAACTCGTTTGCGATAACGAATCTTTTCTCAGCGTCCGCGGTCTTTCAAACGCCTACGTCTCAAGGCCCTGGGGAGTTTTCGGGAAGAAGGAAGTGAAGCGCGTTCTGGATAATATTGATCTGGAAATTGAGCGGGGTGAAATCTTCGGTCTCGTGGGGGAGTCAGGCTGCGGCAAAACAACCCTGGCAAAATGTATTCTGGGACTTATTGATTACGAAGGGGAGATAATCATCAACGGCCATAGACGGGCGTTGAAACCCTCTTTCCGCGAAAGACGTGAAGGGGCGTTTGAAGTTCAGGCTGTCTTTCAGAATTCGGACGCTTCCCTTAACCCGGTAAAATCAATTGGCTGGATCCTGGAAGAGCCACTGAGGGCGCACGGCCTTGGCGGCGCCGCCGAAAGGCGGACCAGAGTTGATCAGGTAATGGATCTCGTGGGACTCGATCCCTCCTATAAAAAGCGAAAACCCCGCGAGCTTTCGGCGGGACAAAAGCAGCGGGTCTCCATAGGCGCCGCCCTCATGCTGAGCCCCGGCCTCATCGTAGCCGATGAGCCGGTCAGCGCCCTGGATGTTTCCGTGGCGGCGCAAATATTGAATCTCTTCCGCGGCCTCAACAAAAAGCTGAACCTGACGATGCTCTTTATTTCGCATAACCTTGAACTGGTACACTACCTCTGCGACCGCGTTGTCGTTATGCGTAATGGAAGGATTGAGGATGTTGTGTCTTATCCGCCGCTCAATAATTGTTGATATATGCAGGTCATTATCGTGTCTTTCTTTTCATTCCATAAATGCATGGCGCCGCCGCCGCAGTTCTTATAGGCATCGCAATCTTTACATATTCCCGTTTTTGTCCATCCACGATCCCTCATGATTTCAAAACGGTTGTTCCATACGTCGAGGAAAGCGTCACGGTATATGTTACCCTGGACAAAGTTTCGATTGATATTCGGACAGGCCGATATTGAGCCGTCCGACAAAACCGAAGCGACCTGGATTCCGGCGCGGCAGAAGAAATAGTAATCTCTTGCTTTTCGTTCATATTCCCCAAGGTAGGCTTCACAGCAAAAGGTGGTTTTGATGCGCTTGTCGCCGCGGGTCAGGACAATGAAATCCATGAGGCTTTTGAGCTGCCGTGGGTTCAGGCAGAGGTCATCGTTATGCGCCGCCCTTCCAATCGGCGATATGGTAAACAGCCTCCACGCCTTGATCTGCCTTGCAATCAGAAACTCCTTAAGTGCCGGAAGCTCGTCTATGTTTTTCTGATTCACGCAGGTGACTACGTCGTAAACCAGGCGATTGGAGGAAGTAATCAGGCTTAAAGCGCCGACGGCCCTTTCAAAACTACGATCGTTCGCGCGCAGCCAGTTATGGCTGGGCTCAAGTCCGTCGAGGCTCACCGTTATGGAACCCATGCCCGCCGCGAGCAGCTTCTCGTGTATGTCAGGGGTATAGTCATACCCGTTGGTAACCATTCCCCAGAGGAAGCCGTTTTCCCGCAGTCTCCTCCCGCATTCGCTCAGATCCTTCCGCAGCAGGGGTTCACCTCCCGTTATCGCCACGATTATGCTGTTGCTTTTGTACGCCTCCTTTAAGGGCAGAATAGCCCTGAGAAAATCATCAAAGGGCATATCCGCCGCAGTGTTGTCGGCGGTGCAATCGGAACCGCAATGGAGGCACCGCANATTGCAGCGCAAGGTACATTCCCAGAAGAGATAATTCANTTCATGCAGATGGGCTTCATTTTTTTTGAAGCGGTTAAAGATGAATTGGGAAAAGTTATTTCGCACTAGTTATCCAGCTCAACAATTAAAGGTGATTCCGCTAAAGCTTCACATTGTTTCATTGTCAAATTGATNGTGAGCTGCTTATAGAGGCCGCCGTTTTCGCCGCTGTCAACATCCGAAAATACGATGGTGTAGTTATCCTGTTTCGGCACATAAAAATAAAAACTTCCATCAAAGTCTGTCATATAAGCCGAGTAGACTGTCACATCCTTGATCCAAATGGCGATTCCCGGAATCGGGCTTCCTGTCTTTTTGGATTTTACCGATCCCCTGAAAAGGAGATTTTCCGTGTAATAAGGCGGCCCATACTCGGGGGCGGGCATACCATACATCACGGGCATACCATACATGCAGGCTGGGAATAGAAAGGATGTCGCCATCAGCCCCAAACCACTGTAAATCGCCCTCAGCACTTTTCGGCTCTTTTGGGAAAGTTTCATCACGGGAACCTCCTTCATGGATAGCTAATGGTACAGCATTTAGCGACTTGGGGCAAGTGTGTGATTGATTGCTATATATCTTTATCCCTTCTCTTTCAATTGTACGCTCTAGCGTCGGAAATTTTGCGCGTTCCCTGTATTTCCCGAGAGTATTAATTATGACATCCACCGGCATTGTCTTTTTTCTGCCAATGGCAAGCCTGATTGTAATGGCGGCGGTCATATCCTTCATTATTCCACTTGCAAATCTTCAAAAAATATTTTCTTGTCTTGCTTTTTTCCTTTAATTGTTACATGTTGTTCCCAATATGGCTTTACAATATCAGCCAATAATCCTTTTGGGACACAGATTGTATACAATTCTTCTTCGGTTCTCAATCTTATATCGTCTGTATTTGCATTTGCATATTCTAATTTGCCGTGAATAATAATTTCTTCCATATTGGAAACATCTAAATTATGGATAATAGGAGCTATTTTAATTTCCTCAGTTGTACGTGTAAATGCAACTTTATTATCATTACCATTTCTTATTGCTGTTAAGCCAACGAGTGATACTGCTTTATTATCCGGAGACAGCCTTTTTATTAAAGCAAGGGAATTGGAAAAGTAGTCTTCATTTGCTATTTTTTCTTTCAATTTTTTCTCATCTCTATTATTTACCATTTTTATGTTTTCTATTATTTCATCAATTACTACTGTTTGAATATCATTATCTTCAAAAAGGTCATATATCTTTTGTTTATATCCGATTCGTAAGGTTAATGCAAAGCTCGGGGCGCGAGGAATAGAATAATAAGTTTCAAAATCTTCTTTTATTTCTTTTGGTACCCGCCCATTTTCTCTAAAAGGTCTATTCAATAATCGTTCTGCTGTTCTTATTGTCATATTATTTATTATTTCTGCCCGCCTGATAAATTCATCAGCTTTAATCATCCCATAACTTACAGCACTACCAGCCAGTGACAACTGAACATCATTCTCAGTTAAAGTTACACCTCGTAGTTGTAAATGTTTTTCAAAATTAATGTTTTCATATAAGTTACGTAATTCATCAGCAATAGATTCAGAAGGGTTTCCAGACAATCCTATCGCAATCATTTTCTCGGCATCTCTAAAAAGTCTCGCATTTAATGCTAATGATGCAGCACTTCTAAACATTATTGATCTTGAAGGTTCAAACTCATATAAGTCTTTTAATAACATTGCAGCTTCTTTTTCTAACAGGAATGCCTCGTTAAAGACATCTATTGATTCGTCAATCCTTTTCCTAATCCTGAAAATGATTGCTTTTTCAGCCAAATCCATTGCCTGGTTATGTAGAGCTTCAATTTTTTCCATAATTATCCTTTTTAGATAAAAATGATGACATTGGCCTGCTAAATTCAACTATAGATACAAAACAATCAAAGCCAGAACTGTCAGAAATATTTGTCTGCTTAATTTTTTGCCTTATCCTTATGTTAAATTGCGAATCAGTTCCACTAAATATTCCCGAAATTTCCAAACGTGCTTTTTCTTGAAACATAGTACCATCTTTATCACCTATCCAGTAATCTATTCCTGTACCCTTCATGGATCTTACTACAGTTGAGGATTTTGTTAGTTTAATTGATAAAAGTATAGCTATGCCCATGGCACCGTATTCGGTAGCTTCATCCAAATCACTATATGTAGTCTCAACTCTTGGATCTAAGTCATCCCAAAATAATTGAAAATCCTCAGTATCATTTTTCAAAGTTTTTATACAAGTTAATATACAATTTGAGCTTTGGTGGGAGTTTTTAGTTAGACAAAAAGCTGCCGCTTCAGCCATCTCTTGCCCATAAGCAGAGGTGATTGTTGGAAGCCCATTGTTTAATTCTGAAATATTCAGTGTTTGCACTACTTTATCCTGTCCTTTCTGCCAATTCAGGTAAGAACTCGCGTCAACCTCACCGAAAAGTCTCTCTAATATTTTCCCTTGTTAACTCAGTCAACCCCAAAATTATACCCCATCCCCGCCTACTCCGCAATATATCAACCTCCCTCCCCCCGCACAAACCAGTCAACCAGCCCGTCAAAGGCTTCTTGAATGTCAAAAACTTCCGTGAACTCCGCGAAGACCCTGCGGCCGTATAAACCGAGGTAGTTTACGCCGGGAATCCGGAACAGTTCCTTATCGCTGATGTTGTCCGCTTCCTCCCGACTGCCGGAGCGCTGCAAACGTTCCACGCGAAAACGTTCAATCTCGTCTTTGGCCGCCTCGCGGCGGCTGTTGCGGATGTCCTGGGTCGGCTGGCCTTGTGTGTCAAGTTCCCGGTGCCGGCTCGGGTAGGCGTAAGGGAATTCAATATCGGCTGTTCAAAAAAAGGCTCTGCCATATAAAGTCCAAGTATAATCCCCCGGTGGTAAAAACGCTATGGGCTAATTCCCTGTTCTAACCCTTTTTTACACCTATTCCCTCTTATCCGTTCACCTTGTATAATCAATATCATGTCTGTAGGAACTGTTATTATCATTCTCGTGGTTGGGATAGGGGTTCTTGTTTTCTTTCTCGTAAAAAACCTGGTACTCCCCAAAAAGGCGGCGGCGGCGAGGAATTATCTCAACAGAAACGATCTGCTGAAGGCGATAAGAAGCGCGAAAGCGGCGATTGAGAAAGATTCGACGGATGTCGAGGCCCATTATCTTCTGGGGAAGGCGTACCTCGCGGACAAGCGGGAAGAGCTGGCGTTCAAGGAATACCGGAGCGCGAGCCGTCTGGGCATTGCCGGAAAGGATATTCCGGAGACCGAATTCCGTGAGACCCTGGCCGGTCTTTACGCGAAGTTTAATCAAGAAGAAGAGGCCCTGAAAGAGTACATTCTGCTGATAAAACAACACCCCGAGAATCCCGAGTATTATTTCAACGCGGGCAGGCTTTTTAATACCCGCAACCGTGCCGATCTCGCGATGCAATACATCCAAAAGGCGATTTCCCTTAACCCGAAAGATGCCCGGTACCGCTTTGAACTCGGGATGAATCATTACCTTTCCAGGCGGTTCAAGGAAGCCTGCGCGGAATTCGACGCCGCTATCAAGCTGGACCCGTCGAACTGTCAGGCGCAGCTCTACATGGGGAAGGCCTTAAGGGACAACAAGGAATATGCCGCCGCCCTTCCGTATCTTGAGAAAGCCACGCATGACCAGGAGTACAGGCTTCGNAGCCTTGTGGAGACGGGCGGCTGTTATATGTCACTCAAGATGATGGACAAGGCAATTCAGGAGCTTGAGAGGGCGGTGAATAACATAGTGAAAGAAGCGGAACCGGACAGCCTTTACGCCCGTTATTTCCTGGCAATGTGTTATGAGAAAACAAAGGAATTCCCAAAAGCCCTGGCTCAATGGGACAAGATCTACGCGCAAAAAAAGAATTTCAGGGACGTGGGAGAAAAACTTTCCCAGTACAGTGAATACAGAAACGCAACCGGAGAAAAGGAAAGCGGCGCGAAGTCATGAAGATCCTCTGTGTTTCAGACCAGATCGATCCCCTGATTTATACGAACACGATAAAACAAAGATATGCCGATGTCGATCTGATTCTTTCGGCAGGCGACCTTCCCATGGATTACCTTGATTTTATCGTGTCAACCCTGAACAAGCCCATGTTTTTTGTTTTTGGCAACCATCACACCGAGGATTACCCATACTATAAACCCGGAAATGTACCAATCAAAAACGAGCATGAGATGCATTACTCGGGAGCGATACACGCCGATGCGCGTGTCCGTTACGAGGAGGGGCTTATAATTGCGGGATTGGGCGGCTCCATGAAGTATAACCGGGGAGAAAACCAATTTTCCGATTTTGCGATGAACATGAAGATGCTGAAACTGGTTCCCGCCCTTTTATTTAACCGTGTATTTCGGGGACGCTTTCTGGATATACTCCTGACCCATGCCGCCCCCCTTGGGATACACGACAGGAAAGACAAGTGCCATCTTGGCTTCAAATGCTTCCTCTGGTTCATGCGTGTTTTCAAGCCCAGGTACCTTGTTCACGGCCATATACATCTGTACGATTTATCTGAAGTGAGAACGACAAAATATTTTGATACCATGGTAATTAACGCCTACAGTCATTACCTCATTGATACCGGAGAAAACGCATGAATGGTTATGTGCAGAACGAGTACGCGCAAGCCACCCATGATTTTAACCGCGCGAGGAACCGGGCGACTCTGTCCCGAATTCAGCATTTCATGAACACCGACAGGGATAACCTGCTTTCGTTTCACGCCGTGAAGGAAATTCTCAAGCCAAGGAACGAAGTATACCGGGGTATGCGGGAAGTACCCATCAGCAAAATCGTCGGAAGCGAGGGCCGTTCCCATGACTTCAACAAATATTTTCTTCCGCGCGCCGAATTCCTGCGATCAAGATGGGAAAGGGTCGACAGGGCCAAGATCAGGGACATTCCCCTTCCCCCCATTCATCTCTATGAAATTGGCGGAGTTTATTTCGTCAGGGACGGAAATCACAGGGTTTCTGTGGCGCGCTCCCAGGGCGGGGAAGATATCGACGCGGAGGTAACGAGCCTTTCAACGGAGATAAACCTGGACCCTTCAATGACGGTGGACGACCTCAAGGCCGCGGTTTGTGGATATGAAAAAAAGATCTTTTACGAAAAAACGATGTTTGGTGAACTCACCGGAGACCGGGATCTCCGCTTCACAAATCCCGGCTGTTATGACGTTATCTATAACCATATTCTCGTGCATAAATATTACCTGAACCAGGACATGGAAGAGGAGATCCCGTTTAAGGAAGCCCTGATTTCCTGGTACAACAATGTTTACAGTCCCATAATCAAAATCATAAACGAGGATATGCTCTGCCTCAACTTCCCGGGAACAAGTCCGAGCGACCTTTACGTCTGGATCGTAAAGCACTGGCACTACCTTAAAAAAGAGAACGGCCTCCATTACTCCGTTGCCGATGCCGCCAGGGATTTTTCCGCCAAATACGGAAACAGCAAGGGAAGGTTTTTCCGCTTCATCGCCGCCGTACTGGCGAAGGTTTTCGCACGGCGTCAGGCGAAACCTTAGGTCATGCGTGATCCCCGTGACTCCTGGCTCAGGGGATTTCCCTGGCGGCGTTTTATGGAGTTTATTGCGCCTGACGCCGATCGTTTCGCCGTGTTGAAGGGGATAATCGAAAAGGCGGCGCTGCAGTACAGGGTGCTTGACGCGGCAGGCGGCCGTCACTTCATCGTGACCCCGCCGCCGCCGTCCGGCCGCCTGTCCAAACTGCTCGAAGGGCGCCCGCCGACCATGCTTGTGGCGCATTACGATCGGGCGGAAGGCAGCCCCGGCGCGAACGACAACAGCGCGGGTGTTTTCCTTCTCATTGAAACGGCGAGAAAACT
>JGI24698J34947_10001246_pt1 | contig 13310 bp, 12 predicted proteins | sample TergutMp193P3_FD_34947 | JGI IMG/M metagenome (IMG submission 34947)
CAGCATGTCATTTAGCTGGCCGAACGGTTTTTCGCTCTCGCCATTACAAAGATGCGGCTAGCCCATCGAGCTGCCCGAATGGGATTTACCGCTCCCGCCGCGCCGATCTGATATGTACGACGCCAGTTATGATCAGATCGGCAAATCAGTAATTAGGCAATATAGCTTTTGAGCACCGCGAACCTTGGGGACTGCTGGATCTTCCACAGGGCCCGCTTCTCGAGCTGGCGCACCCTTTCCCGGCTCAGGTTGAAGCGCTCGCCGAGTTCCTGTAGCGTTTTGATGCCGGAGTTTCCAAGGCCGTAGCGGCAGCGGATGATCTCGGCGGACCTTTTTCCAAGGCTGTCGATGATAGTGTCGAGCTCGCGTTTCAGGTCATCGCGTTCCATGGCTTCGCCCGGCGAGCTGTGGCTATCATCGGCGATTGTGTCCTTTCGTGTCAGGGAATCGTCATAGCTCGCCAGAAGCGGCTCCTCCAGGGACAGCACTTCCTGCTTAACTTGCATTAGGTGCTTCGTTTTCTGCACGGGCATCTTCAAAAGCCTGGCAATTTTTGCGACATCATCGTCTTCCGCCCCGGCTGCTTCGCCCGGCATTTCCTTCACCGATCTGTCAGTCTGCGACAATTCGCCTTTTTTGCTGACGGGCAGACGGATCATCCGGCCTTTTTCGCTGATTGCTTTGGTGATCGACTGGCGGATCCACCACACAGCGTAGGTGATAAAGCGGTAGCCCTTTTCGACATCGAAGCGCTCCACGGCGGTCAAAAGGCCCAAATTGCCTTCGCTGATCAGATCCTCAAGCGGTAAGCCCTGGCCCCGGTATTTCTGCGCTATGGAAATAACAAACCGGAGGTTAGACTTCACCAGTTTTTCCCGCGCAGCCGCGTCGCCGGCGGCGGACAGCCTGGCGAGGTTTTCCTCTTCCTCCCTGTTCAGGAGGGGAACCCTGGAGATCTCCCGCATATAGAGGGAAATGATATTCACTTCGGGGTTGAACCCACTCCCGGAAACCGTCATTTTTCTTGTCTTAACTTTCTTCATCTTTTTTCTCCTTGCTTTACCTGTTACCAACATAAAAGCAAGAATCGTGCCAACCAAGCCAAATTGCTGATAATTTTAGTAATAATTTATAATTCTATATATAACAAGGAATTAGCTTCATAAAAAGAGATTTGGGCGGGTTCGGGAAAACCCGGCAAAACCCTGAAAAGACGCATGAAAGAAAAAATGACTGATTCAGTCAGAAAAGCCTTAATTCCTGTACCATAATGACGCGATGTCCCAAAACCAGGGGAATGGAGGGTCAAAATGACCCACATCTTTCAACAGCTTCATTCTTGACTAGGAGGCATCAATTCCTGTATAGTAGGGTTAATCAACTTATCATTAAGCTACGGAGGAAAATATGAAAGTTACGCCATTGACAGACCGGGTCCTGGTCAAGCTCGAAAAAAGCGAGACAAAATCCGCCGGGGGGATCATCATTCCTGATACCGCCCAGGAAAAGACGCAGATTGGCGTGGTAATCGCGGTTGGGGATGACAAGGAAGCCATCAAGGTAAAAGCCGGGGACAAGGTTATGTACGACAAATACGCCGGAACCCAGGTAAAAATCGGGGGGGAAGATCATTTGATCCTAAAAATGACAGATATCCTCGCGACTATCGAGTGATCCCGGGTTCTTTCGGGATTAAGGGAAAAGAGGCTCACAGCGATGCCAAACGGCTGCTTTGAGCCTCTTGTTATATCACGACCAACTTGTTTTGTAAGGCAAATTTGTTTAGCTAGGCAAACTCGCTTTAAAAACAAGCGATTCGCCTATCAGGCGGTGGTAAACGTCTCCAGTTCCGCGAGTTTCGCCTTATGCTGGTCAATCAAGCGCTGCACACGGTCGAAAATTGCGGGATTTACCTTCGTGCCCCTGTCAAGCCTAGCCCTGATTTTGGTTTGTTCCATATTAATCTGGAATTCAAGCTGCTCAATCTCGCTTTTCAACCGGTTATAGGTATCCGCGTTCAGGTTGCTTGTGTTTCGCGCCTGTAGATCGGCCAGGGTCGATTCAAACTGTGAGGAATTAGTCTTTCCCTGACTCAATGTTTGCTGCGCGCTTTGCTTGGTTTCAGCCGTCTGGGGGGGGCCTCCTCCCGCCTGCTGGGCAAAAGCCGCCACGCTGATCACCAGAAGAATGATGGTAATCAATGAAATCCTTTTCACTTTAGTGCCTCCAATTTGGGACGATAAGTTAATTTAGCAAGGATCAAAACCTTACTGTGTCCTTTCTATATATTATCGGACGATGTGCTGTTTTTTGTCAATAACCTTTGCTTTTTATCTCCAAACTATGGCGGTTCATACGTTGACATTTTCCTCTGTTCGATAATAATTGTTAAATAACACCTGATTTTTCAACGGGTTCGGTAAAATTGGGCTCGCATATTATTTCAACAAGAGGAGCGGTTTTAATGAAATTCAAGGTTGGGATCATTGGCTGCGGAAATATCTTTCCCATGCACGCGCATCCGGTGCGGGCGCTGGAAAATTGCGAACTCGCCGCCGTCTGCGACAACAAGGAAGATCGCGTGAAAGCCAGGGCGCAGGAATTTAACTGCAAGGCGTACACAAACTACGAAGAGATGCTCGACAGGGAAAATTTTGACGTGGTGCATGTGTGCACGCCGCATTACCTGCATCCGCCGATGGTGATTAAGGCCCTGGAGAAAGGCTGCCATGTCCTGACCGAAAAGCCGATGTCGACCAACTACGAAGACGCGGTAAAAATGACGGAAACCGCCGATCGTACCGGCAAAACCCTGGCCGTGATCTTCCAAAACCGTTACAATCCCGGCAGTGCGCTGGCAAAGAAGATACTGGACTCGGGCGAGCTGGGCAAGGTGCTTGGTGCGAAGCTGGATGTGACCTGGATGCGTACCGACGAGTACTATTCAAGGAGCGACTGGAAAGGCACATGGGACAAGGAAGGCGGCGGCGTGATGATCGACCAGGCCATCCACACCTTTGACCTCCTGCGCTGGCTGCTTGACAGCGAGCCCGAATACGTGGACTGCCACCTCGAAAACCGCACCCACAAGCTGATCGAGGTGGAGGACGAGGCGGACGGCGTGATCAGGTTCAAAAACGGGGTGCTGGCGTCTTTCTACACGATCAATTACTATTCCGAGGATTCGGAGGTGCACCTTCAACTGCACTGCGAAAACGGCAAGATAGACATCGCCTCCGATACCGCCGTGATCAGCATGAAGGACGGACGGAAGTACGAGGCGGCGAGGGCGCCGGGCGAGAGCTTCCCCTACGGCAACGTGAAGAGCTATTGGGGGGTGAGCCACATCAAGCAGATAGGGGCCTTTTACGGGAGCCTCGCGAAAGGCGAGAAACCCTTCCTGGACTGCCACGACGCATTGGGCACGATGAAGATGATATTCGGCCTTTACGACAGCGGCAGGCAGAAAAGACGAATAACGTTCTAGGGGAATAAGGGACAAGGGGGCCACGGAGTTTTACGCAGAGGACACAGAGAAAAACCTTGAAAAATTTGCCTAAAAATGTTAAATTTACCCATAAGGTAAAAAGCGCCGTCTGGGAGGAACAGAGCTGATGTTATTTATTAAACTAAACAGGGGGTTGGATAATGCTTGTTGAAAGATTGGTCTATAAAGAAGAGGCAGGCGAAAAGTTCTATATTCTTGCCGATTGGTCCATTGTGGTAGAAGGTCATTGGACCGGCAATGATTTTTTAAGGCATAAAAAGGTGGGGGTGCGTGAAAAATGCTGTGAAAAGTCGGGCAAGCCCGTGCAGTTGTGCATAATCCCGGTGCTGCCGCTTGGCGCCAAGCGCATAAAAATGCTGTACCTCACACGGGCGGAGTACGACAAGCTGCAGGAACTCATGGAAAACATAGACGTGAGGACATCACCAGTGAAGATAAACTCAGCCAAGAAAGGGAGTACTGCTGACGCGGTATTTGTGTGGTGCAGCGAAGAGGAAAATGGCATGCGCATAAGGAGTTCGGTGAGTACGCTGATTGACCTGCTTCAAAAGGAGGAATTAATAGACAAAATAACCTGGCCGGGGATTAAGTACAACGACGTTGAGGGGTGATTTACTCCCTCACTTTCCCTATCGCCTTTGCCAGCGCCGCTTCCATCAACTCCGCCGGAGGTTCGACTATATAGCCCAGCCTCTTCATGTCGTCAACCATAGTCCTGACAGCGCTTATGTCCGCCTTTGTGCGGTTATACACTTCCTCCCATGAAAGATCGATCCTCGCGACCCCTTCTGCTATGGCCTGTTGCGCCACATCGGCGGCTTCCTGGGCGTATACGTCCGTCTCCTCCATGTTGGCGATGATGTTATCGGGATTGATGCCGCGCTTCTCGGAGAAATCCGCGATGGAGTGGGCGCAGCGTATCGCCATCCCGTCGGTGATCTTCTTCGCCTGTACAAGCAGCACGCCTTTGAGGATCCCCGGGAAGCAAACCGAGTTGTTTACCTGATTCGCGAAATCGCCGCGGCCGGTAGCCACGATGAAGGCGCCTTCTTCCTTAGCCGCATAAGGCCAGATCTCGGGCACGGGGTTGGCGCAGGCGAACACAATCGCCCTGTCCGCCATGCCGCGTATCCATTCCCGCTTCACCGTGTCGGGGCCCGGGGTGGACAGTGCGATGAGCACGTCCGCGCCCTTCAATGCTTCCGCGATGCCGTCGACCTTCGCGGGGTTTGTCTTTTCGCAGAGCTCCCATTTGTTGTAGTAGCGCCTGTCGTTCCTGATGTCCTGCCTGTCCCGATGCAGGCTGCCCTTGCTGTCAAAAACTACCATCCTCGCCGGGTCGCCGCCTGCTGTCAGGATGAGGCGGGCGACGGTGGTGTTGGAAGCGCCCGCCCCAAGGAGGACAATCTTCGCGTCGGCGATTTTCTTCCCGGCGAGTTTCAGGGCGTTGATAAGCCCCGCGAGGGTAACGCAGGCAGTGCCCTGCGCGTCGTCGTGCCAAACCGGGATTTGGCATCTCTCGCGGAGTTCGTCGAGAACCCTGAAGCAGTTGGGCTGGCTTATGTCTTCCAGGTTGATTGCCCCGAAACTATGCTGCGCCATTTTCACAAAATTGATGAGCCTGTCAGGATCGTTTTTACCGTCGGGACCCCTTGAGTCCACGCAGAGCGCCACCGCGTCCACGCCGCCCAGGTACTTCATGATCATCGCCTTGCCTTCCATGACGCCGAGGCCTCCCGGCGGGGTGCAATCGCCGTCGCCCAGGACCCTCGTTGAATCAGAAATAACCGCCACCATGTTTCCCCTGTTGGAGAGGGCAAAGGAGGCGTCGTTGTTGTCCCTGATTATCGTGGAAATATTCGACACGCCCGGCGTATACCAGATGTTGAACCAGTCAAGGCCGTGAACCCAGCACTTTGGCAGGGTCTGCATTTTGCCGCCGAAAAAACGGTGCGCCTCAAGGGAATAATTCTTCATGAAGAGGGTCTTGGCGCGGGCCTTCTGTTCTTCGGTAAAACCGGCGGGGAACAGGTTATTAAGGTCATCAAGTTTCATTATGTGCTCCTTTAGAAACGGTAACAGACCACAGGTTGCCGCGCCGCCTTCACGTCGTCGGGCCTCCCTATGACGGTGGTCTGCGGCGCGGCTTTGAACGTATCCGGCTCCTTCATCGCCCTGTCGTATAACGCGAGGAAGGCGTCAGCCGCCATGTCCAGTGTTTCCTTCGACTCGGTCTCCGTGGGCTCCACCATCAGGGCCTCGTGAACGATGAGCGGGAAGTACACCGTGGGGGGATGCATGCCCGCATCCTGCAGTGCTTTTGCCATATCCAGCGCGGTAACCCCGCATTTCTCCTTAAGGTCCTCAAGGGAAATCACAAACTCGTGCATGCAGCGCCCCGCGTAGGGAACGCGGAATTTGCCCTTGAGCCTCTCCATCAGGTAATTGGCGTTGAGTACCGCGTCGCGGGCCGCGTCCGGAACGCCTTCCCTGCCAAGGGTGAGGATGTAGGCGAGGGCCTTTACCACCACGAGGAAATTCCCGTAAAAAGACCTTACCCGCCCAATGCTCTGGGGATGTGCTTCAGGGCTTCCGTCAAGGGTAATGGGGCCCTCGTCCAGCGGCATAAACGGGATGAGCTCCTTCTTGCACCCAACGGCGCCCGAGCCCGGGCCGCCGCCGCCGTGCGGCGTTGAGAAGGACTTGTGCAGGTTAAAATGGACCGCGTCAAAGCCCATGTCGCCGGGGCGGACTATCCCCATTATCGCGTTGAGGTTCGCCCCATCGTAGTAGTTAAGCCCGCCGGCCTCATGCACAAGGCGCGTGATTTCCAGGATATTGGGATCGAAGATGCCGAGGGTGTTCGGGTTGGTGAGCATGAGCCCTGCGGTATCGGGGCCGAGGGCGGCCTTGAGGGAATCAAGGTCTATACAGCCGGCGGCGTTAGATGCTATGTTGACCACCTGAAAGCCCGCCATGACCGCCGACGCGGGGTTCGTCCCATGGGCGCTGTCGGGGACTATGATCTTTGTCCGCCCCGTGTCGCCCCGGCGCCGGTACCAGGCTTTGAAGAGGAGCAGGCCCGTGAGCTCGCCGTGCGCGCCCGCCGCCGGCTGGAAGCAGAACGCGTCCATACCCGCGATTTCCTTGAGGTACTCCGCCACCATGTCTAACACATAACGGCAGCCTTTGACCGTGTGGTATGGCTGGAGCGGGTGGACATCGGTGAAGCCCGAAAGGCCGGCAAGCTCCTCGTTGATCTTTGGGTTATACTTCATCGTGCAGGAGCCGAGCGGGTAAAACCCGTCGTTCACCCCGAAGGCGCGTTTCGCAAGGGCGCTGTAGTGCCGGGAGATTTCGTTTTCGTCAAGCGACGGGAGACGGGCCTTCGTCTTGCGAAGTAACGTCTCCGGAAGATTGGCAGGGGGAACGTCGCAAGCAGGGAGAATCGAACAGCCCCTCCCCTTTTTGCTCTTTTCAAAGATAAGTTTCATTTTTCGCCTTCCCCAAGAATCCGAACCAGATCATCTATCTCCTCTTTGGTGTTCAGTTCGGTCACGCACCAGAGAAGCTCGTTAGGCGAAATGGGATAGCCGCCGAGTATCCCGTGTTTTTCAAGGAGGCCGAGGGTCTTTCCCGTATCCGGGCAGCGCGTGACAAACTCGTGAAAGAACTCCCCGTCGTAAACCAGTTGGAATCCCGGCACGCCTGAGATGAGGCCCGCGGCGTACACCGATTTCGCGTGGCACTGGCGGGCAACTTCGGCGAAGCCTTCCTCGCCCATCACCGCCAGATAGATCGCGGCGGTGAGGGCGCAGTGGGCCTCGTTGGAGCAGATGTTGCTGAAGGCCTTTTCGCGGCGTATGTGCTGTTCCCTCGCCTGGAGGGTAAGCACGAAGGCCCTCCCTCCCCTTGGATCCGTGGTTTCCCCGGCGATGCGGCCTGGGAGCTTCCGCATGAGGGCAGCCTTGCAGGCCATGAATCCCAGATAGGGCCCGCCGAAAGCCAGCGGCAACCCCAGAGGTTGGCCCTCGCCTACCGCAACGTCCGCGCCAAGGTTGCCGGGGCTTTCGAGGAGCCCGAGTGAGATAGGGTTCACCCCCGCGACGAACAGCGCGCCTGCGTTATGCGTAATTTCAGAGAGCGCCGGGACATCCTCGATGAGGCCGAGGAAGTTCGGGTTCTGGACGTAAAAGGCCGCGGCCGTGTCGGAGGAAGCGGCGAGCAGTTCTTTGAGCGCGTCCCTGTTCGTTTTTCCGTCCACGCCTCTGGGAACGACGGTAACGGGGACGCCGTACCCCATGCAATAGGTGCGTATTGTCTGGATCACCTGGGGGTGGGCGGATGCCGAAACGTATACGCCCTGGCGGTTCCTGTCGCGGCACATATTAACCGCCTCCGCCGCGGCGCTTGCGCCGTCGTAAACCGAGGCGTTGGAAACATCCATGCCGGTCAATTCGCAGATCATGCTTTGGTACTCGAAAATTGACTGGAGTATCCCCTGGCTTAGCTCCGCCTGATACGGCGTATAGGCAGTGAGAAAGGTCTCGTGGGAGCTGATCCTCTTCACCGCGGCGGGTATGTAGTGCCTGTACGCCCCGGCGCCCCTGAAGACGTGCGGAAAGACACGGTTCTCCGCCGCGAGGGCGGATATTTTTCGGCTTACTTCCATTTCGGAAAGTCCGGAAGGGAGGTTCAGTTTTTTTACCCTGACATTTTCGGGGATGCCGGAGAAAAGCCCGTCCGCCTCATTAAGGCCCAGGACGGAAAGCATCTCCCGCCGATCCTCGCCGGTGAGCGCCAGATAGGAACCCATGTTATACTCCTGTAACACATGATAATAAATAATGTTGCGTTACTCCATAGCGTATAGGAAAATTCCCTTTTTCGTCTATGCACCTAAGACTGGTTTTCCTGTAAAAATCGTTTAGCTTAATAAACTCTTAATATTATCAGGCAAATATTTAAGTGTACCTGGGGTGAATATTTTACCCTTTGTTGCATGAAGGAGTTTTTTCATATCCTCACGCCGGACTCCGAAACCACGACCACCTATACAAGCAATAACAAAAAAAGTACTTCCATTCTCCCGTAGAGATTTTTCGCTCAATTCGGATAGATGCTGAATACGGGTTACTTTGTCTCTCGCCGTACCATCATCTTCGGTTATTTTGGCTTCTATGATTATTTTTGGATTGAATTCACTGGGAAGGATAAAATCAGGAGCTTGATCAAACCCGCTGATACGTTCAGCACGCTTGGTTTTTCGAAAGCTAATATTGGCTTTGGAAAGCACATCTTCTATTGCATTTTCAAGTCCGTCACCAATGAGTTCACTTACTGAGTCACGATGGCCTGCAAATGGTCTGCCAAGGAAACGTTCATATAATAACATGGCGTAAGGGACACCCATGTCTGAAAACCGTTTTATGTCTGTTACACCATATGTGGTATCAGCCTTATCAAGCCGGTGAAGTTGATTGCTCTCTACAACAGGTGCTCCATTGGATAATAGTTCACAAGCGGCTTCTACAAGAGCTTTAATACGTACCTCACCGTCTTTTGATAAACGAAGCGGCGACTTATAATCAAGCCGAATTGAACGGTCAAGATTACGAATTTGTCCTTGGGTAATAGGTATATTACAGTAGTTTGAGGCAATATAAGCCCATTCAGGCGGAGTAAAACCAAGCATAGTACGTAGTATAATAAATATCATTGGAGTTTTAAGTGTTTGTTCATATATACTCAAAGAGTCTAAGCCAATAAAACCTTTTGTCGTCCCTTTTAACTTTTCATAACCTTCTTCAAAGGCTGGATACTCTATAAAGCCGTTACCTTTAGGCATTATTAGGAAGTCAGAAGTGAGAGAAGAAAAGACAATATCGACATAAGATTCAATATTAACACAAAGATCCTGGTAATCAGCTTCAAACGAATGCAAATTCATCTTGAGGCTCCTTTATCTTTATTGGTAATTCAACTTTGGTATTGATAAGAGCATTCAAAAGATCAGGACCGTTAATATGGTTATAATAATCATTCAATATCTCAATTTTTTCGTTAATTGAAACTTCATTTTTCCAGGTCTTCATAATGCCATTGATACAATGTTTGATAATGTGACCATGAGCTATGCATCGTATATCTCCCTTTGTAGGTATGTATCGAATGGTGGAAAGTGCGATAATATCATCATGCAAATTAGAGAAAATTACGCTTTCATCATCTACAGGTGTTATAGTTTTGCGGCAGACAAAAATACTGTCAATTATGGAAGATCCGGTTCCTTTTATATGAATGGAAGCGCTCATTTCCGCAGGGCATGGCAATACTTTTGTACAGGAAAGACCGGAATCAAGAATGGCGACAGCTATAGGGAAATAGGCAGTTATATTATTATGGTGGTAAGTAAAAACAAGCGGAGCATCCTTTTTAAGGCCATTAGTAACATTAGTAAATACCCTGGAAAGACCCATAGTAAAATGCTCAATACCACGAGACATATTATTATTACCGGTCAATTCGTTTTCATTTCTGGTGGAATCTTTTGTGAACTGAGGGTATCTTTTTCTCAATAAACTTTTTAGCCAAACATAGCAAAAATCCATGAGTTCTGCATATTGAACATTTCCAAAATAGGGCGGATCGGTAAATATTCCATCAATACTGTCTGGTTGCCATTGAACCTGAGAAGAATCGCCACAGCTTATTTCAAGTGAACGCTTTGAGAGATCATTATTGCTATCACCTACCCATTCCCCGTGTATTGGTATGATAGTTTTACAGGCCGAACCATGGTTGATTTTTATCTCGAAGGGAGCTGAGCACCATACTTTGGCTTTGATAAATTTTTCTATAATGTTAAGCCAGCCGCCTGAACCTACCAGAGTGGCACTATTATTCATTATTCCCAACAGATTAGACTCACATTGCAATAAGCCAACAGGAAACCCATGTATTGAAAATATATCAAGAGATTTAAGCACCGCCGTATCGTAACGGCAAAGCATATTTTGATAACGAAGTAAATCAGAAAGATTCGTTACCAGAGCATCCTGGATGCGTTCATCCCTAATATTAGAGATATAACGACAGCTTGTTTCAAGTCCCAAAAGCTGTCGCGGGTTAAAAAGTTCATTATATTTAGTATATCCCCAGCGGTGAAGGCGGTTCGTCTCATCTCCGGAAGGAATACCATCATTGGGTATAAAGCACGTCTCCAATAAAGCAAGGCGGCTTTCTGCTTCGTTGAGCTTTTTTATGTCTTCATTATCAGGGGTTTTAAAAAAACGGCCTGAATGGATCTTGCGACAATGAGGACAATAATATTCCATAGCAATAAGGCGGTGGTCGGGAGCCCCTAAAAAAGAGTCTGGAATTTTATACGAAGTATGGCAGGATGGGCACTTACCTTGATTTTTATGTACAGGGCCGTTTATCTGGAGCGGAGAGCCACAATGAATACATGAACCGGGTTTTTCTCTGTGTTCGGTTTCGGTAAGTTTTCCACATTGAGGACAATAGAATATGAAGCGGGGATGGCGAATATTTTCTGAGATAAGATAACCCGGAAAAAGATCTATGGACTCTCCACAAGCGAGGCATGGCAAAATCTTTATCCAGAGGAAATATTTAACTGGTGATGACTCATTTCCGCATATTTCACACCGGGTCTTATAAAGGTGACCTATATCTTTATGGAGACTTTCTTGTAGATTTCTGGCTTCCTTACGGTACTTGTCGATGTCAAGATTTTCCATTTCCTGTCGGACTATCCAGTATGACATGGGGTTTATATCGAAACCTTTTACGTCTGCACCCATGCGGTTTGCTTCAATTAGGGAAGTTCCGCCGCCCATAAAGGGATCGACTATAGTTTTACCCTTAAGGTTCCCGGCACGATAGAAGGTATCTCTTACTGGAACATCGGTGAACTCAGAGAGTAATAAAGCCCGAAAAAGAGTGCCGGGACGGCGGGCAAACCATTTATGTACAGCTATAACTGGCCGGTAATTTTGCTGTATAGCTTTCTCACGCCTGGCGAGATCCGCAATGAATGATATATCGTAAGCTTTTTCTATCATATTCTCCCAGCTTCTTTTGAAAATATACCATAAAGCCGACTTTGTTTTAAGCCAATTATTACATGATTATCGTTTGTGTTATTTCACCTAGACTGCTTTAAAGCAATTCCTCGTATTCTTCCGCCGAAAGGAGCGTTTCCACGAGGCTTCCCTCGACACGGACGAACCAGGCGTCGTAAGGCGCTTTGTTGATGGCATCGGGGACGGAAACAAGGGCTTCGTTCACCTCTATCACGGTTCCGTTTACGGGGCTTATCAAATCGGAAATGGCCTTGACCGATTCCAAATCGGCGAAGGATGATCCCGCATCGAGTTCGTCCCCGAGCTGCGGCAGGTTCACGTAGACTATGTCGCCCAGTTCCTTTTGGGCGTAATCGGAAATGCCGATTTCAAAGAGATTGTTTCCCAAATCCTTCACCCACTCGTGGGTTTTGGCGTACTTGAGATTGTCCGGAAAATTCATGGTTGACTCCTCTTGTAGAATGGCAGGGCGCAGGTTTCCGCTTCGATCATTTTGCCGCGCACATCGACTTCCAAACCCGACTGCGGACAATCGGCATCAAGCAGCGCCATCGCCATTGATTGCTTGAGCCAGGGCAGCCAGGTTCCGGAGGTGGTCACACCGACGTTCTTCCCCCGATAAAACACCCGGCATTGCTCCCTGATTATACCACGGCCTATGGCCTTGATGCCCGTCCTGAGACGCGCCGGTTTTTCCTTGCCCAGAAGCGCACTTTTCCCGATAAAGTCGTCCTTGTCCATCTTCACGGCAAAGGAGAGGGCCGCCTCAAAGGGGTTGATTTTTTCGTCCATGTCGTGGCCGTAAAGGGGCATGGAAGCCTCAAGCCGCAGGGTATCCCTCGCGCCGAGGCCGCAGGGGACAAGGCCGACGCTTTTCCCCGCCTCAAGGAGCTTTTCCCAAAGCGCCTCCGTATCGCCGCTTTTGCAGTAGAACTCATAGCCCGTCTCGCCCGTGTAGCCCGTCTGCGAGATGATGCAGTCAATACCCGCGGCCTTTCCCTTTTCGATAAAAGTATAGTACTTTTGGGGAATCGTTTGCGAAATCAAGGCGAGGATGGAAGGAGACGCCGGTCCCTGAAGCGCTATCTGGCCGTAGGAGTCAGAGATGTCCTCGAAAACGGCGTTCTCAAGGCGGCTTTGTATCCACGCGGCGTCTTTTTCCCGGTTTGCGGCGTTGACTACAAGCAGATAACGCCCCTCATCAAGCTTGTAGACCACCAAATCGTCGATAATGCCGCCTATCTCGTTGCACATGAGGGTGTATCGCACCCTTCCCACCGCCATTTTCGCGAAATCATTGGTAAGCAGCCTTTGAATGGCGGCAAACGCCCCCTTGCCGGAGATCATGAATTCCCCCATATGGGACACGTCAAAGAGCCCCGCCTTCTCCCGCACCGCGCAGTGCTCGGCGATTAGCCCGGTTTCATACTGTACCGGGAGGAGGTATCCGGCAAAGGGGACAATTTTCCCCCCGTTCGCTTCATGCCAATCATAGAGGGGGGTCTTCTTTTCCATCAAAATGATTCTCCTATGCTTTGACGGTTTCGTCAAGATTCATGGCGAAAATACCGTTAATTATAAGTATGAATATAAAATTGTTAATTATCTGCCTGGAAGAAGAAAAAGAGCGCGCCGATCAACTCCGCCTCCTGTTTGATAAAATGGCAATTTATTCCGGAATTCTCCCTGCCAAG
>JGI24698J34947_10001247_pt1 | contig 13296 bp, 8 predicted proteins | sample TergutMp193P3_FD_34947 | JGI IMG/M metagenome (IMG submission 34947)
AAACAAATAGATTCGATATTTGACATTGAATTCGCGGAACTTTCACGCCGTTTGAAAGATCAGGATTACAGTTTGAAAATAACTTCCTCCGCAAAACGCATCCTTGCGGAAAAAGGCTGGGATCAAAAATACGGAGGCCGCCCTTTGCGCCGCACAATTCAAAAAGAAATTGAAACCCCGCTTTCCGATCTTATACTGGAAGGCCGCTGGGATCGCGGCGCTGTTTTCACCGCAGACGCAAAAAACGGAGAAATCAAACTGAGAGGCAAAAATCCAGTTTCCGTAGAGCAAGAGCCCGTTTTAGATGAGCAGTTTGTTTGCACGTAACGGCAAAAATTACCATTTACTCTCGGTTGATTTTATTAAAAACCCATGAAGAAAATACTTTGTTTACTGATTTTATTATTGATAATATCCTGTTCAAAGAAAGAATATTTGATTACGGATACTTTTTATTTATTTAAAGGTTTTGAAAATTATAATGTTTCAGAAAATTTATCGCTTGCCATTGAGTTGGCGAATGCTCCAAAAGATAATAAAATTAATAAAGAGAACATAGCTATAATCTGTACAGTTGAAAATACATCTGATTCTTTTGAAGAAATAGTATTAGATAAACATTTAGGTTATCCTGATAATTTAAAACCGCCGATAGGATTTTTTATGAATATTAAAAATAATAATGAAAATATTATAGCAAATGAATTTTCAGTTAATTTATTATCAAGTAATGCAAATCGAGAAGAACCGTGGGATAGAGTAATACTAGACCCAAAGGAAAAAATAACGGTGAATATAAAATTAATTGACATAATGGGTGATATATTTGTAGATAATATGAAAAAAGGGAAATACTATGTAAACGTTGTATATATATTTTCCGATAGAAACCATGAAAACAAAAGAAAATATATTTCTAATACTTTGGAGATAAATATAATTTAATGATTGGAGAAATTTATGAAAAATATTTTTATGCATACAATTGTTTTTATTTTAAATTTTCTATTCATAAAAGTTACTGCCTCCTCCATGATCCTTGGAAAGTATAGGTTCCCTCTCTGCTCCTATTTGATATATAAAAATTGTCAAACGCTTCGTTAAATGCGGATACGGAACCATCGCCTAACTTGACATTTGAACCGATAGTAATACTGGTCAGTTGATTTTGCCGAAACGCTTCTGTTCCAATACTCGTTACGCTGTTTGGAATAATAATGCTTGCCAGTTGATTTCCTTTAAACGCGCCGTTTCCGATACTCTTTACGCTGTTTGGAATAGTAACATTGGTGAGTCGATTTCTTGAAAACGCGTATTCTGCAATGTGCGTTACGCCGTTTGGAATAGTAACACTGGTGAGTTGATTTCCTGAAAATCCATCAACGCTCGTTACTCTGTTGGAAATTGTAATGCTTGTCAGTTTATTTTGATAAAATGCCTCTTTCCCGATACTAGTCACGCTGTTGGGAATAGTAACGCTTGTCAGTTGATTCTTTTCAAATGCATCTTCTCCGATACTAGTCACGCTATTGGGAATAGTAACGTTTGTCAGTTGATTTCCTGCAAATGCACCTTCTCCAATGCTAGTTACGCTGTTTGGAATAGTAACGCCGGTAAGTTTATTTCCTTCAAATGCCTCTTTTCCAATGCTCGTTACGCTATTGGGGATAGTAACGCTTGTCAGTTTATTGCCATAAAATGCCCTTTTTTCAATACTCGTTATGTTATTGGGAATAGTAACGCTTGTCAGTTGATTTCCTGCAAATGCACTTTCTCCAATACTCGTTACGTTATTGAGAATGACAACGTTTGTAAGTTTATTATCCTTAAACGCTCCCTCCCCAATACTTGTTACGCTGTCCTGGATTTCAACACTTGTCAGTTGATTGCTATAAAACGCTTCCTTTTCAATGCTTGTTACGCCATTGGAAATTGTAACGCTTGTCAGTTTTTTAAACGCAAACGCTCTTTCTCCGATACTCATTACACTGCCGGGAATAGTAACACTTGTCAGCGGATTCTCTTCAAATATATTCAATGTTTCCCTGTTGATTGATGTTACGTAACTGGGGATAGCGGCGGTTGTTAGCTGATTGTTAGCAAAAGCCCTTTTTCCAATGCTCGTTACGCTGTTTGGAATGGTAACGTCGGTGATTCGGTTTGATGAAAATGCGCTTTCCCCAATAGAAATTACGCCTTCGGAAATTATAACACTGGTGAGCCAATTTGATGAAAACGCATATTTTCCAATGCTCGTTACACTGCCGGGAATGGTAACTTCGGACAGTTTATTATTCGCAAACGTTTTTTCTTCGACAGAAATTACACCGCTTGGAATTGTAACCCTGACCAGTTGATTCTCAGAAAATGCCCCTTCTCCGATACTCGTTACGCTTTCGGGAATAATAACGCTTGTTATTTGGTTTCCTGAAAATGCCCACTCTTCAATGTTCGTTACGCTTTCGGGAATTGTAATCCTTGTTATTTTATCTCTTGTACCTTTGTCGTATTGGTAAAGATAATTATCCTCAAAATAATAAAACGCCGCTCTCCCAATTACGGTAACAGGCAATCCGCGTATTTGCGGAGGAATCCGTATCTCCATATTTCTTCCTGTATATTTTGTAATTTTTATGGATGCGCCGGATTCTCCGTTAATGATTTCTATTTCAAAATCACTTTCATTCGCGTATTCACTTGAAGTTTCTTCTTGATAAACGCCGTCTCCGGTTATTTTTTTCTGCCGGAGTTGATAAGAATCATAATCAGTTTTATTTTGTTCTTTCGTACATGACGAAAACAGCGCAATTAAAATGAAAAACGTCAGCGTTATTTTTCTGTTCATTTAAATTATTGTATTCTCCATGATCCGTCGATTAGAGTATAGGTTCCTGCTTTTCTCCCGTTTGATACATAAAAATTGTCAAACCCGTTAACAACAAATGAAGAATATGTGTCTAAAGTAACATTTGAACCAATTCTGATACTGGTAATTTGATTTTCTTGAAATACAAACCTTCCAATAAAGATTACACTGTCGGGAATTGTAACGCTTGTAAGTTTATTTTCTCTAAATGCTCCTATTTCGATTCTCTTTACGCCATTTGGAATAGTAACGCCAGTTAGTTGGTTTTTCGAAAATGAATTCGCTTCAATAATAGTTACGCCCTCAGGAATGACAACATTTGTGAGCCGGTTTCCGTAAAATACCTCTTCTTCAATAATCGTTTCGTTATTGGAAATTGTAACGCTTGTCAGTTGGTTTCCTGAAAATGCCTCTCTTCCAATTTTCGTTACGCTATTGGGGATAATAACGTTTGTCAGTTGATTGAACGCAAATGCCCTTTCTCCGATTTTCGTTACGCTGTTTGGAATAGTAATTCCGGTGATTTTATTTGATGAAAATGCGCTTTCTTCAATACTCGTTACGCTATTGGGAATAGTAACGCTAGTCAGTTGGTTTCCTGAAAATGCGTATTTTACAATACTTGTTAAACTATTTGGAATAATAACGCTGGTGATTTTATTTGATGAAAATGCCCCTTCTCCGATACTCGTTATACTATTTGGAATGGTAACACTTGTCAGTTGGTTTCCTGAAAATGCCCTTTCTCCAATAGTCGTTACGCTGTTTGGAATAGTAATGCTTGTTAGGTTATTAGATCGAAATGCGCCTTCCCCAATGCTCGTAACGCTATTAGGAATAGTAACGCTGGTAAGTTTATGCCTTAAACTTACCCCGGAGAAAGCCCTGCTTCCGATAGTAGTTGCGCCCTCTGAAATAATAACATTGACGACGGGATTTCTATAAAATACTTCAAACATATTGCTATTGGGAATTGTAATGCTGGTCAGTCTATTATCATCAAATGCCTCTTCCCCGATACTTGTTACGCTGTTTGGAATAGTAACACTGGTTAGTTTATTTCCTGCAAATGTTTTTTGTTCAATACTCGTTATACTGTTTGGAATAATAATATCGGTGATTTGATTTGATGAAAATGCTTCTTCCCCAATAGCTGTTACGCTGTTCGGAATAGTAACGCTTGTAAGTCGGTTTTTTGAAAATGCGTATTTTCCAATACTCGTTACGCCTTCTGGAATGGTGATGTCGGCTAACAGATTTCCATAAAATGCCCTGTCTTCAATACTAGTTACGCTATTTGGAATTGTAACACTGATCAGTTGATTTGTATCGCCGAAAAATTGATAATGATAATCTCCCTTAAATAAAAACGCCTCTTCTCCAATAACAGTAACAGGCAACTCCTGTATTCTTGGCGGAATCCTAACTTCCGTATCTGTCCCAATGTATAATAAAATTTTTACGGATGCGCCGTCAATTACCGCTATTTCAAAATCATTTTCATTCGCGTATTCACTTGAAGTTTTTTCAATTTCAGATGTTTGCCCGTATTGATAAACATCGTCTTCTATTATATCCTTCTGCCTAGATTGATAATAATTATCGTCAGTTTTATTTTGTTCTTTCGTACATGACGAAAACAGCGCGATTAAAATGAAAAAAATCGCCGTTATTTTTCTGTTCATAAAAATCACTGCCTCCTCCATGATCCGTTATCGTAAGTATAGGTTCCTGCCCTGCGTCCGCTTGATGTATAAAAATCGTTAAATTGTCTGCTAATTCCGTATGCACCATCACTGCCAAATGTAACATTTGAACCTATCCTGATACTGGTGAGGTTATCCATTTCAAAAGCCGTTCTATCAATATAAGTTACGCTGTCAGGAATAATAATGCTTGTTAGATTATTTCCATAAAATGCTTCCCTTCCAATATTTGTTACGCTGTTAGGGATAGTAACGTTTATTAGCCGATTGCGCGCAAATACGTTCCGTTCGATAAAAATTATGCTGTTTGGAATAATAACGCTTATCAGTTGATTATCATAAAATGCCCATTCTCCAATACTCGTTACGCTGTTTGGAATAGTAACGCTGGTTAGTTGATTTTCTCGAAATGCCCGTTCCCCAATACTTTTTACGCTGTTTGGAATAGTAACGCTAGTTAGTTTGTTCTCTAAAAATGCACCGCTCCCAATACTTGTTACGCTGTTTGAAATAGTAACGCTTGTCAGTTGATTCTTTAAAAATGCATAATCTCCAATACTCGTTACGCTGTTGGGGATAATAACGCTGGTTAGTCGATTATATCGAAATGCTCCGTGTTCAATGCTTGTTAAGCTGTTTGAAATGACAACGCTGGTAAGTTTGTTATTTTGAAATGCCCTTTCTCCAATAGTCCTTACGCTGTCTGGAATCGTAACGCTGGTCAATTCATTCTTTTCAAATGCCTCTTCTCCAATACCCGTTACACTGTTTGGAATGACAACATTGGTCAGTTGATTTGCTGAAAACGCCATTTTCCCAATACTTGTTACGCTGTCTGGAATTACAACACTTGTCAGTTTGTTATTATAAAACGCTCTTTCTCCAACAGAAATTACGCTGCTCGGAATAGTAACGCTTGTCAGTTTGTTATTTTGAAATGCCCCGTATTCAATGCTTGTTACGCTGTCTGGAATAGTAACGCTTGTCAGCGGATTCCCTTTAAATATATCCAATACTTTCCAACTGATAGAAGTTACATAATTGGGGATAGTAATGTTTATTAGCCGATTGTCCGCAAATGCTCTGTCTCCAATACTCGTTACGCTGTCAGGAATAGTAATGCTTGTTAGTTGATTGTTTGCAAACGCATATTCCTTAATGCTAGTTACGCTATTGGGAATAGTAACGTTTGTCAGTCGATTATTTGCAAACGTGTTCTCTCCGATGCTTGTCATTCTGTCAGAAATTTTAACTCTGGTGAGCTGGTTTGATGAAAACGCATATCTTCCAATACTCGTTACGCTGTCGGGAATCGTAACGCTTCTTAGTTGATTGTCCGCAAATGCGAGTCCTTCAATCCTCGTTACACTATTCGGAATGGTAATGCTGGATAGCAGATTTCCCTGAAATGCCCTGTATTTAATGCTTGTTACGCTGTCGGGAATTGTAATTCTCCTTATTCTATCCCTTGAAACGCCGGTAGATTGATAATGATAATCCGACCCAAATAAAAATGCCTCTTCCCCAATCACGGTAACAGGTAGATTATGCATTATTGGCGGAATCCGCACATCTGTATCCGTCCCAATGTATAATAAAATTATTATGGATTCGCCGTCAATTATCTCTACTTCAAAATACTTTTCATCCGTATATTGACTTGAAGTTTCTTCAATTTCAGATGTTTGCCCGTATTGATAAACATCGTCTTCTATTATATTCTTCTGCCTAGATTGATAATAATTATCGTCAGTTTTATTTTGTTGCTGCGGTTGTTGTAATGGCAGCGGCTGTTTTTTAGTACATGATGAAAACAGCGCAATTAAAATAAAAAACGCCAGCGTTATTTTTCTGTTCATAAAAGTCACTGCCTCCTCCATGATCCGTTACTGTAAGTATAGGTTCCTGCCCTGCTTTCGTTTGATTTGTAAAAACTGTCAAATGTATAACTAAATGAAAAAGGCAGCAGACCGGAATTTTCAAGATGCCTTTTATCTCCTAACGTAACATTTGAACCAATCCTTATACTGGTGAGTAGATTCCGATCAAATGCTCCTATTTCAATTGTAGTAACGCTATTGGGGATAGTAACGCGAGTTATAAAATTTTTATAAAATGCCACTCCGCCAATACTTTTTACGCTGTTTGGAATATTAACGCTTGTCAATTGGTTGTCATAAAATACCCCTGCTTCAATTGTAGTTAAGCGGTTGGGAATGACAACATTGGTGATTTTGTTATATGCAAATGCCCATCTATTAACAGTCGTTATGCTGTTTGGAATATTAACGCTTGTCAGTTGATTTAACGCAAATGCCCCTTCTTCAATACTTGTTACGCTGTTTGGAATAGTAACGCTTGTTAGTTGATTTTTCCGAAACGCTTCTCTTCCTATACTTGTTACGCTGTTTGGAATAATAATGCTTGCCAGTTGGTTTTGCGCAAATGCGTCTGTCCCAATGCTTTTTACGCTGTTTGGAATATTAACGCTTGTCAATTGGTTGCCATAAAATACCCCATTTTCAATTGTAGTTAAGCTGTTGGGAATAGTAATGCTGGTGATTTTGTTATATGCAAATGCCCATCTATTAACAGTCGTTACGCTATTGGGAATAATAATGCTTGTCAGTTGATTCTTTGAAAATGAACTGTCCCCAATAGTTGTTACGCCGCTTGGAATAGTAACGTTTGTCAGTTGATTATTTTCAAAAGCTTTTTTTCCAATACTCGTTACGCTGTTTGGAATAATAACGTCGGTTAGTTGATTGTTGGCAAATACCTCTTCTTCAATACTTGTCAAACTATTTGAAATTGTAACGCTTGTCAGTTTATTTTTTGCAAATGCAAATCTTCCAATACTTGTTACACTGTTTGGAATAGTAACGCTAGTCAGGGCATTTTCGTAAAATGCCCATTCTCCAATGCTCGTTACGCTGTCAGGAATAACAATACCGGTGATTTGATACGCTTGAAATGCCAGTTCTTCAATACTCGTTACACTGTTGGGAATAATAATGTCTGTCAATTGGTTTTCATGGTATATTCCCAATACTTCCCGACTGATAGAAGTTACGTAGCCGGGAATTACAACGCTGGTTAGTTTATTTCCTGAAAATGCCCTTTTCCCAATGCTTGTTACGCTGTCAGGAACAGTAACACTTGTTAATTTATTTCCTGAAAATGCCCTTTCTCCAATACTCGCTACGCTGTCGGGAATAGTAATACCGGTGAGACGGTTATTCGCAAACGCTCCTTCTCCAATACTCGTTACGCTGTTTGGGATAATAACGACGGCGAGCCGGTTTGATGAGAACGCATTTTTTCCAATACTCGTTACGCTGTCTGGAATGGTAACGTTGAAGAGGCGGTTTCCCTGAAATACCCCTTCTTCAATACTTGTTACGCCGTTTAAAATTGTAATTCTGACCAGTTGATTTCCTGAAAACGCCTCTTTTCTAATATTCTTTACGCTGTTTGGAATAATAACGCTTGTTATCCTGTTTCCTGCAAATGCCCGTTCTTCAATACTCGTTACGCTGTCAGGAATTGTAATCCTCCTTATTCTATCCCTTGAAACGCCTGCGGATTGGTAATGATAATCCCACTCAAATAAAAATGCCTCTCTTCCAATCACGGTAACAGGCAATCCCTGTATTTCCGGCGGAATCCGAACCTCTGTTTCTGTTCCGCTATAATCTATAATTCTTACAGACCTGCCGTCTCTTTCTCCAATGATTTCTATTTCAAAATCACTTTCATTCGCGTATTCACTTGAAGTTTCTTCTTGATAAACGCCGTCTCCGGTTATTTTTTCCTGCCGGAATTGATAAGAATCATAATCAGTTTTATTTTGTTCTTTTGTACATGACGAAAACAGCGTAATTAAAATGAAAAAAATCGGCGTTATTTTTTTATCCATAATAAATTACTCTCTCCCCCACGATCCATTACTAAGAGTATAAATTCCCGCTTTGCGCCCGTTTTCTATATAAAAAATGTCGAATTTTTGATAGAATGCATTATCATATTCGCCCAGCCTGACATTTGAACCAATCCTGATACTGGTAAGTTGTCGATTGTCGTCAAATGCCCTCGATGCGATAGCTGTTACACTGTCAGGAATAGTAATGCTTGTAAGATTATTACCTTTAAATGCCCCATAATCAATACTCGTTACGCTGTCCGGGATAGTAACGTTTGTCAATTTGTTTGTTTCAAATACTGTCCATCCGATAGAAGTTATGCTGTTGGGAATTGTAACGTTTGTCAGTTGGTTTTGCGCAAATGCGTCTTTCCCAATGCTTTTTACGTTGTTTGGAATGGTAACGCTGGTGAGTTTGTTTTCTCTAAACGCTCCCTCTTCAATGCTAGTTACGCTGTTTGGAATAACAACGCTGGTAAGTTGATTTCTATAAAACGTTTCCTTTTCAATAATCGTTACCTTATTTGAAATAGTAACTCTGGTTAGTTTATTACTGAAAAATGCATTTCTTCCAATGCTCGTTACGCTGTTTGGAATAGTAACGCCGGTCAATTGATTATATCGAAATGCCTCTTCTCCAATGCTAGTTACGCTGTTTGGAATAGTAACGCTGGTCAATTCATTCCCATCAAATGCGTTTTTTCCGATACTCGTTACACTGTTTGGAATGACAACATTGGTCAGTTGATTCCCGTAAAATGCATAATTTCCAATGCTCGTTACGCTGTTTGGAATAGTAACGCTAGTCAGTTCATATCCCCGAAATGCCTCTTCTCTAATAACAGTAACGTTATTTGAAATAACTACATTGACCAGCGGATTACCCTGAAAAGGATTTATTTTGCTGTTAATTACGCTGTCCGGGATAGTAACACTGGTCAGTTGATTGTCTCGGAATGCCCCTTCTTCAACACTTTTTACGCTGTTTGGAATAGTAATGCTTGTCAGTTGATTCCCTTGAAATGCCCCATATTCAATACTTGTTACGCTGTTGGGAATAGTAACGCTCGTTAGTTGATTTCCTGAAAATGCCCGTTCTCCAATACTTGTTATTCTGTTTGGGATAGTAACGCTTGTTAGTTGATTTCCTGCAAATGCCAGTTCTCCAATACTCGTTACACTGTTTGGAATGATAACATTGGTAAGTTGATTTCCGTAAAATGCCCTGTCTTCAATACTAACGACGCTGTTGGGAATAGTAACGCTTGTTAGCGGATTTGTAACGGCGGTTTGAGTTTGTTCAGGATAACCGCATCCTTCAAATTCATCAATATTAATATAAAATGCCTTTTCTCCAATTACAGTAACAGGTAAATTATGCATTACCGGCGGAATCCGCACATCTGTATCCGTTCCAATGTATAATAAAATTATTATTGATTCGCCTGATCCCCTGTCAATGATTTCTGTTTCAAAATCTTTTTCATCCGTATATTGACCGGACTTCTCTTTTTTTTCGATTGTTTGCTGTGGCGGATTTAAATCCCTTTCCGGCAATGCAGTCAGCGGTTGTTGTAATTGTTGCGGCTGTTTTTTAGTACACGTCGAAAACAGCGCAATTAAAATGAAAAAAATCGCCGTTATTTTTCTATTCATGAAAATTACTGCCTCCTCCATGATCCGTTATTGTAAGTGTATGTTCCCTCCATACTGCCGTTTGATGTATAAAAGTCGTCAAATTCATCGCTAAATGCCGAGAGCGGGGTATTAGAATATTTAGCATACTTAACTCCGTCGCCTAACCTGACATTTGAACCAATCCTGATACTGGTGAGTTCATTACCTTCAAATGCTCCGCTTCTAATAGAAGTTACGTTATTGGGAATAGTAACGCCGGTCAGATGATTAGAATAAAATGTACCTTCTTCAATAACTGATACGCTGTTCGGAATAGCAATTCTGGTCAGTAGATTGTGTTCAAATGCATCTTCTCCAATACTCGTTACACTGTTTGGAATAACAACAACAGTCAGTCGATTTCCTGAAAATGCCATTTCTCCGATACTCGTTACGCTGTTGGGAATGGTAATACTTGTCAGTTCACAAAAGAAAAACGCATAAGCTCCGATACTCATTACGCCTTTCGGAATGACAACGCTTCTTAATGCATTTCCACTAAATGCCGATTCTTCGATGGAAGTTAAGCCATTCGGAATTTCAACACTTGTGAGTCGATTTCCTGAAAATGCCTCTTTTCCGATACTCGTTACGCTTTCCGGAATGACAACGCCGGCCAGTCGGTTATCTCGAAATGCCTCTTCTCCAATGCTATTTACGCTGTTTGGAATAGTAACGCTTGTCAGTTGATTTCCTGAAAATGCTCCTTTTTTTATACTAGTTACGCCATTTGGAATGACAATGTCGGTTAGCTGATTTTCCGCAAATACCCTTTGTTTAATATTTGTCAAACTGTTTGAAATTGTAACGCTTGTCAGTTGATTGTACAGAAAAGCCTCATTATCAATTTCCGTTACGCTATTGGGAATAGTAACGTCGGTAAGCCGATTATTCGCAAATGTACTTTCTCCAATACTCGTTACGCCGTCGGGAATGGTAATGACGGTAAGTTGATTATACATAAATGCTCTTGTTTCAATTCTAGTAACGCTATTAGGAATAGTAACGCCGGTTAATTTATTTCCAAAAAATGCATTCATTCCAATTACAGTAACAGGTAAACCTTGTATTGTTTGCGGAATCATAAATTCTTTTTCCGTTCCGATATATTTTGTAATCTTTACGGATCTGCCGGATTTCCCGTCAATAATTTCTATTTCAAAAGAACCTTCATTTTCATATTGAATGATATTCTCTGTTTGTTGTTGCGGCTGTTTTTTAGTACACGTCGAAAACAGCGCGATTAAAATGAAAAACGGCAGCGTTATTTTTCTGTTCATAAAAAATATTTATCGTAAGTCCTCAAATTCAGTAATTTGAAATGAAAGGTAGCCTCCCGGACCAATATATACATATAAAATTTCAGGATAATGATATGTTTCATTATACCGTACTCCGGTTTCAAATCGCTTATCGTTTATGTAACTTTTCATAAATCTTTCAATATAGATATATAACTCATCTATAGTTTTCCCCTGAAACGGTGTAAACGGAATGCCGGATTCAATCTGTTCATCCCCCCATGAATTATAATGCTCCCCCTTAGATATATACGATAATTCCGGTTCCTCGTCAGGCAGTACAGTAACTGTTATAGGTATAGTAGGATAGGCGTTTGAGTAGGTATCCCCTGTAAACCGATAATGGTTTATGGCTTGGAGCTCCCATGCGGCTCGTTCAGATTCCAGCCGCTCAAGATTAAACGGCTGTGTATCCTGAGATATATTCAAATTACCGCATGCTGCCATACCTAGCAGTACGGCAATATATACAGTATGCTGTATGCGCATATATTTCCCCCTACTATTGCACATAACGGAAGATAGACGGCGTTTTAATGGCAGATAACGGGAGATAGGCGGCGTTTTAATGCCGCCTATCGGTGTGTTATCTGCCGTTTTAATGGCAGATAACATCTAAATAGTAGTCCCCGGATAAAGAATCGTATTTTTTGGGATAACTATAATTCCGTCTACAATGTAGTAATGACCGTAGTTGCCGTCGGTGCGTTTTATGTCGTCTACTCCGATGCGGCAGCCTTCGCCGACGCAGACGTTTTTGTCGATTATTGCGCCTTTGATTATTGCGCCGCGCCCGATTCCTACGTTCGGGATTCTGGCTTCGGCGTTTTGCATTTTTTGAACGTCTGTTTCGTAGTAGTCCGCGCCCATGCACACAACTCCGTTAAGGCTGGAACCTGTTTCAACAATTGTGCGGATGCCGACTATCGAATTGGTAATATTCGCGTTTGTAATGATACAGCCTTCCGCGGCGATTGACTGGTTCATGTTTGAAAAGTTCATTTTAGAAGGCGGCAGGTTGCGCATGTGCGTATATATGGGCTTGCGCTCGTCGTAAAAATCAAAGCGCGGCCTTAAAGTTGTCAGTTCAAGATTTGTGTCGTAGAAATTTTTTATTGTTCCGATGTCTTCCCAATAGCCGTCATAAAGATAGGCGTTTACCTTCAGCCGGCTGATTGCCGCAGGAATTACTTCCTTACCGAAATCAGTAAGCTCGTTTGCAAGGCACTCTTCCATGGTTTTTGCGTTGAAGACATAAATGCCCATTGAGCCGAGATAGCAGTCGTCTTTGTTTTTTTCTGTCGTAAGTTCAGCCGGCGCTCTGAAATCGGAAATATCCTTTGTCGGACCGGGTTTTTCCAAAAACTCGGTGATTTGGTTGTTTTTATCAACTTTGAGGATTCCAAGACCGCTGGCGTTTTCTCTGGTAACGCCGGTGCAGGCTATGGAAATGGCGGCTCCCGAATCGATGTGTTTTTTTAGAAATTCCTGCAAATCCATCCTGTAAAGCTGGTCGCCTGCCAGAATTATGTAGTACGAGGGGTTCTGCGTCCTAAAATGGGTGAAATTCTTGCGTACCGCGTCTGCGGTTCCCTCGTACCAGCCTGAATGCTCAAGGCTCTGTTCGGCGGCAAGAATCTCGACGAAGCCGTTTGTAAAGGAGTCGAAAACATAAGTCTGCCCGATGTGAAGGTGCAAAGAGGCCGAATTGAACTGAGTAACGATGTAAATTTGCCTTAAATTCGCGTTTATGCAGTTGGAGATAGGAATGTCTACAAGACGGAACTTTCCGCCGAACGGAACTGCCGGTTTTGAGCGGAATTG
>JGI24698J34947_10001248_pt1 | contig 13290 bp, 11 predicted proteins | sample TergutMp193P3_FD_34947 | JGI IMG/M metagenome (IMG submission 34947)
CCGCCCGACGTGAGGATTAGGTCCGCGAGGCCGGCGTCGCATATCCGTTTGAGTTCTTTCTCCAGTCCTGCCTGATCGTCAGGAAGCATTGTGTAGCCACAGTCGCTGTACCCCGCCCCGGTAATGATCTTCCGAATGGCAGGAGCGGTCAGATCTTCCCGCTCTCCCCTTGAGCCCTTGTCGCTGGAAGTAATGATCCACACCCGAAAAGAAGGCGCCTTCTCTCCTGAAACATCCCCCTTCTCCGCATTGCCTGACGTATGTGACGCATGCATGCTAACGTTCATCTCATCGCCAACGCTGACAAAACCACCCTGAACGACCCTGGCGAAAACCCCTTCCCGCGGCATGATACAGTCTCCCATGACCTTGAAAATCGCGCAGTGGCTGTGACACTCCTTTCCAATCTGGGTCATTTCCAGAACCACATCCCCACATTCAAGGATGGTACCCACAGGGAGGCTACGGAAGTCGATGCCTTCGACAACCAGGTTTTCCCCGAAGGCCCCGTCATCCACCTTCGCGCCTTTTGCCCGGAAGGCTTCAATCTTCTCGTGGGAAAGGAGGCTTACCTGCCTGTGCCAGGGACCAGCGTGGGCATCGCCTGAAAGGCCGTGGTTGGCAATAAACTCGGCTTTCCCCACGTTTCGTTTTGCCGTTCCTTTTTCATCGCTTATACATATCGCAAGGACTTTGCCCATACAACAGTATATCATATCCATCCTTGACTAAAACAAAAAAACCGATAGAATTATATTACTCTGATTCCACATGGCTAAGGCTGTCACGTTTGGCGGCTATGCCGGGCGGAACGAAAGGGCGCAGAGGGAAACCTCTACGCCTTCCATTGTGTAAAGGAGAAAAAATGCTCAAATCCATTTATTCACGCTGTGTTTTTCTGTCGGCGGCCCTGTTTCTTTTGGCACAGGGTTCATTCATTTTTGCATCACCTGCCAGGGATCCTTCCTCCGCCCAGACTTCGGTTCCCATAAGGGGAAGAATCACGCTTTCAACAACCACAAGTACCCAGGATTCCGGACTGCTTAACTTCCTTCTTCCGATTTTTACAAGGGAGACAGGCTGGGAAGTGGACACCATAGCGGTGGGAACCGGCGCCGCCCTCCAGATGGGCAGGGACGGCGACGCGGACGTGCTTCTGGTTCACTCAAGAGCCGATGAGATCAAATTTGTTGAGGATGGCTACGGCGTCAGGCGTTACGATGTTATGTACAATGACTATCTTGTTGTGGGGCCGGATCTGAATGCCATTTCCCATAACAGCGACGTTCTCCAGACTTTCAGGACTATCGCTTCAGGAAACCTTCCGTTTGTATCCAGGGGCGATAATTCGGGAACCCATACGATGGAGAGGAATCTCTGGAGGGCCGCCGGGATAAACTATGAAACCCTGCCGAATTACACTTCCGTTGGACAGGGCATGGGGGCTACTCTGCAGATGGCATACGAACTCGGGGCTTACACCCTAACCGACAGGGCCACATGGCTCACGCTCAGCCGGGACAGGAGGATTGATCTTCCCGCGATATGCGAGAAAGCCGACGATCTATTGAACTTCTACGGGGTCATCCCTGTGAATCCCGCAAGATACCCCGGAATTAATGCGGCAGGCGGACAGGCATTTGCCGACTGGATGATAAGCCCTTCAACCCAACAGCTCATTTCGCAGTACGGGGTGGCGGAATTCGGCGGCGCTTTATTTACACCTAACGCCGGGCCTAATCCCAGATAGAGAGGCGCCCGGGTTGAATCTTTGGGGTATCATCAATTTTAATTCCGAGACTCTTGGGATCATCGGAGTTACCCTGAGGATGTCCCTGGCATCGACCTTTATCGCGTCGATTCTGGGGACTATTCTGGGCCTGTTTCTCGAAAGAAGCCGTTTCCCTGGAAAGCGGATTGCCGTCAGGCTTTGCCGTACCCTCATGGGAACGCCGCCGGTTGTGGCCGGTCTCGTCGTGTACCTGCTCCTCATGCGCCGCGGCCCCCTTGGTTCATTGGGCCTTCTATTTACAGTCAAGGCAATGGTAATAGCCCAGGTGCTAATCATCACCCCGATTATCGCGGGCATGGTTTATACCTATGCCTCACGTTCAGCCCCGGCCATAAGGGCTTTCGCGATGACCATGGGGGCGGATCGTCACCAGACCCAGTTCCTTTTTGTCAGGGAGATGAGCGGGGAGATTTATTTCGCCGTCATTACAGCCTTCAGCCGGGCCATCAGCGAGGTGGGGGCGGTGATGATTGTCGGGGGAAATATCCAGTACAGAACAAGGACCATGACTACCGCGATTTCCATGCTCCGCAACATGGGAGATTTCAGTCAGGGTATCACCCTGGGTGTACTGCTCCTCCTCATAGCCTTCATACTTCAGTCCCTCTCGGACATGGTTCATAAGGTACAGGCGCCGGAGGAAAATTTCTAGCGTATGACACTTACCGGCGTCGAAAAAAGACTTGGTTTTTTTTCCCTTTGCGTCGAAAAGCTTGAAGTGCCCTTCCCGGGAATCTACGGCGTTATTGGGCCTAACGGCTCCGGAAAATCAACACTGGCGAAACTTGTTGCGGGGCTCATTGAACCGGACAGGGGGGTGATTGACACCGCCGGGCTTGGCCCCAGGGACATAACCTTGATTCCGCGCAAGCCTTACATGATGGATGACACAGTATATAATAATCTTGTGTATCCCCTACGTTTACGGAAAATAATACCGGATGCGGCTCTTGTTAACGAGTATCTGGGTAAAATGCGTTTCTCCGATCGTGCGAAACAAAAAGCACGCAGCCTTTCCGGCGGTGAACAGCAAAAACTCAGTCTCCTCCGGGCCCTCATTTTTAAGCCCAGGCTCATCATTGCTGATGAGGCCATGACGGCGCTCGACATTGACAGCCTTGACCTCTTTGAGAACTTGATCCTTGACGAACAAAAAAAAGATCCCATTATCTGGATCATCATAAGCCATCAAATGACCCATGTCAGGCGTCTTGCCGGTCGCGTTTTTTTTATGTACCAGGGCAAAATTGAAGCTTCCGGCGGCGTAGAGGATGTATTTTCCAATCATTCCAATCAGCACCTGAGGCAATACCTGCGGGTTTACGGAGGCGGAATTCCCGAAACTGAAAATGCGGGAGCGCTTAAGTGAAACTCCTCACGGTTGATACCATTGACGAAGCGCGTGAAAAAATTTTACAGAAGCTAAATTCGTATTCTCCCGAAAGTGAGACAATTTCCCTTGGGGAAGCCCAAAACCGCATCCTTGCGGCGGATATTTTTTCCCCCTGCGACATTCCCGGTTTCAGGCGATCGGTTGTGGACGGTTATGCGCTGCTCTCCTCCGATACCGCAGGCGCGGGAGAGGCCGTTCCTGTTTTCCTGAAAAAAGCGCCTTCCGTGTCGATGGGGAAAGCGGCGGATTTCTCAATTGGAAACGGGGAGGCCGCCTACGTACCCACGGGTGGAATGCTCCCGGCCGGCGCCGACGCTGTGGTGATGATTGAGTTTTGCGAGAGCGCCGGTGGAAGTATAGCCGTGTACGAGCCGGCTGCCCCCGGAGCGGGGATGGTTAAGGCGGGTGAGGATATGCGAAAAGGAGACCCGCTTTTGTGCAAGGGAAGGCGAATCCGGCCACAGGAAGCGGGATTGCTGGCCGCAGCGGGAATTACGGAGCTACCGGTTTTTATCCCGCTTAAGTTATGCGTCATCTCTACCGGGAATGAGCTTGTTCCGCCTGAACAGGTTCCAGGCCCCGGCGAAATCAGGGACATCAACACCCATATCATAAAAGCCATGGCTTTGAAACGCGGTTTTTCGGTCGTTTCCTCCGAACTGCTCCCCGATGACGAAGAACGTCTCCAGGCGGCGATCAGGAAAGCCATGGTTTTGAGCGACGTGGTGGTTGTATCCGGGGGGAGTTCACAGGGAGAAAAGGATCTGACCGGGGAAATTATTAACCGGGCGGCGAAGCCCGGGGTTTTCACCCACGGGCTGGCGCTAAAGCCCGGGAAACCAACCATCCTGGGATGGGACGAGGAAAGCCGGACCCTGCTTGCGGGCCTGCCCGGTCACCCTGTCGCGGCCATGGTTGTTTTTGAGCTTCTTCTGGGCTGGCTTCACGACAGGCTTTTCAACCAGCGTCCCCCTTTTCCGGTCCCCGCGAGGGTCTCCTCGAACCTTCCTGGTTCCCCCGGAAGAACGGTATGTCAGCCTGTTATATTATCATTTAATGACGGCGCCTATTCAGCGGAACCCGTATTCGGCAAATCAGGGATGATCACCACCCTGACCCGCGCAGACGGTTACATCCTCATTGACATGAACAAAGAAGGTCTCAAAAAAGACGAACCCGTTTTGGTTCATCTTTTTTAGGGGGGGGTATGGCAAGGAAAAGATATAACAGGAGGTGATATGGCTAAAAGGAACCTGTACCTGAGCAATGTCCCTGTTGAGGAAGCCCTTTCGAAATATTTGGCTGCCCTGAAAGGGCTTCTGGTTCCGGATTTTGAGGAAGTCCCGGTTGAGAAAAGCCTTGAGCGCATAACGCGGCAGGCAGTCTACGCCCGCTGCTGTTCTCCACTCTTCAGTTCGGCAGCGATGGACGGTATCGCGGTTGTTGCGGCTAACACCGCAGGCGCGCGGGAATCGAATCCCCTGGTCCTTACGGAGGGAAAGGACTTCATCCCTGTGGATACAGGCGATCCCATTCGTCCCCCTTACGACGCGGTGATCATGGCGGAAGACCTGATCGGGATCGACGATGAGGCCGACGGAAAGTCGGTGAAGATCCTTGAGGCCGCGTCCCCCTGGCAGCACATCAGGCCCATCGGGGAGGATATTGTCACGGGGGAGATGATTCTTCCGGGAAGGCACAGGGTAAGGCCAATCGACATCGGGGTACTCCTTTCAGGGGGGATCACCAGCATAGAAGTTTATGCCAAACCCAGGATTGCGATTATTCCCACAGGAACGGAAATTGTTGAGAGCGGGGCATTTCATGCCAACGCAATGCCTGCCTATATTGCCCCCAAAGAAGGGGAGATCATCGAATCCAACGGCAGAATGTTCGAGGCGCTGGTGAACCGGTCAGGCGGGATAGGGGTGTATTTCGCCCCGGTTCCCGACGATTACGAACTCCTCAAAGGGACCATCCGAAAGGCGGCTGATGAGTACGACATGGTGCTGGTTAACGCGGGTTCCAGCGCGGGCAGGGAGGACTACACCGTCCAGGTACTCCGGGAACTGGGAGAAGTGTTTGTTCACGGCGTGGCAATGAAGCCCGGTAAACCGGTGATCCTCGCGAAGGTCAACGACAAACCCGTTATCGGTACACCCGGTTACCCGGTATCGGCTTATCTCTCTTACGAGACTTTCGTCGCCCCGGTTTTATCCGCTTTTACGGGCCGATGGGATTCGTCTTCGCAGAAAGTAGAGGCCATTGTTTCCAGGCGCATTGTTTCCTCGCTCAAGCACAGGGAGTATGTGCGGGTGAAAGTGGGCAGGGTTGCGGGCAGACTCGTGGCTGCCCCGCTCGCCAGGGGCGCGGGAGCCGCCATGTCCCTTGTCAGGGCCGATGGCTTCTGCGTTATACGCCAGAACAGCGAAGGCGTCGAGGCGGGCGAAAGCGCCCCCCTTGAACTCTTCCGCTCCCTGGACGAAATAGACAGGACATTGGTAGTTGTAGGCAGCCATGACCCGGTACTGGACATCATCGCGGACATGATGGCCAATAGGGAGGGAGGGGAAACTGCCTATATGGCAAGCACCCATGTGGGGAGCATGGCCGGCCTTTTGGCATTGAAGCGCGGGGAATGCCATATCGCCCCGATTCATCTTTTGGACGAGGCTACCGGGGTGTACAATATCTCCTGGCTAAAGGATACCTTCCCTTGCGAAAAGGTAAGCCTTGTGAAGGGCCTGGGCCGCATCCAGGGGCTCATCATCCCCAAAGGCAATCCCCTGGGAATTGGCAGCATCGCCGACCTTTACCGCTGCCGTTACATCAACCGCCAGAAGGGGGCGGGAACACGGCTCTTCCTGGATTATCAACTGAAAAAAGAAGGCATCGATCCCGGCGCAATAAACGGGTACAGCCGCGAGGTCGCTACCCACATGGCCGTTGCCGCTGCAGTGCAGAGCGGCGATGCCGATACCGGCATGGGCGTAGCGTCAGCCGCCAACGCCATGGGCCTGGGCTTCATTCCACTGGGGGAAGAAGAATACGATTTCGCGCTTCTTCCGGATTTTCTGGAACTTGACGGAATGAAGATCTTTCTGGGTATCCTCAAGAGCCCGGCATTCCACGATAAGCTAAAGGGGATGGGCGGTTATACCTGGGATAGGGCCGGGGAAATCGTCGCTATGGATTAAGCAATGAAAGGCACAATCGAAAGGGTAAAGGTTTACGCAGTAAAAGGGGATGCGGGAAGGGAAATTCCTGAAGCCCGCCTCATCGAGAACCTTGGGCTCGAAGGGGATCGTCACGCGAAAGGCGGTGAAAGGCAGATCTCGCTTCTTCTGTCTGAATGCCGGGATCAAATGCCGGCCCAAAATGAACAAGGTCTCTGTTTTTCCCGGTTCAGAGAAAACATAAGTATCCGCTTCCTTGACCCTGCCGCAATAAAACCGGGCATACATCTTGAGATCGGGGAAGCGAGGCGACAAGCTGTTTTGGAGATCACCGGGGAAACCAAACGCTGCCATGAAGAATGCGCCCTATATGAGGCGGGGAGGCCCTGTTCCCTTGCCGGCCTCAACCTTTTCGCGAAAGTACTGAAAAGCGGCGTTATTCGCGTTGGGGATGTGGCAATGGTTATCGACTAATTACTGGTTATTTACCGGAAATCATGTATAATCAAAAGACATACTTTACTCTGTGCCTCCGTGCCTCTGTGAGGAATTCATGGAAAGGAGCCGCATTTTGGAAAAGGATTTTACCCACTTCGACTCCAGGGGCAACGCGATAATGGTGGATGTTTCCGCAAAGGAAGTAACCGTCCGCACAGCCGTCGCCGAGGGGATAATCTCCATGAACGGCGAGGCCATGAATGCGGTGCTTGGCGGAACCGTCAAGAAAGGGGACGTATTCCCTGTCAGCCGCGTTGCCGGGATAATGGCGGCAAAACGCTGCGCCGATCTTGTACCACTCTGCCATCCTCTCAATTTTGACGAGTGTACGGTTGATTTTTTCGTTGACGAGAAGAAAAACGAAATAACAGCTTCCTGCCGGGTGAAGCTTTCGGGCAAGACCGGCGCGGAAATGGAAGCCCTAACCGGGGTCTCCGTTGCCCTGCTTACCATATACGATATGTGCAAAGCGCTGGATCGCGCCATGGTTATTGGCAATATCCGTCTCATGGAAAAATCCGGGGGCAGGAGCGGGCATTACCATGTTGATTGATTCATTCGGCAGAATCCTGGATTACCTCAGGGTCTCCGTTACGGATCGCTGCAACCTCCGATGCGTTTATTGCATGCCTTCCGAAGGGGTTCCGTGGAAAGCCCACGAAAATATGCTCAGATTCGAGGAGATCCTCCATCTGTGCGAAATAATGGCTGAACTCGGGATTCGCAAGATAAAGGTAACCGGCGGAGAACCTTTTGTACGCAGAGGGATGACATCTTTCATAAAGGAGATAAAAGCCATTCCGGGGATCGAAAGTATTACCCTTACGACTAACGGTTTGCTCCTGGGCGGGTATCTGGACGAAGCCGAAAATCCGGACGGGGGAGTTCCGTTGGACGGGGTAAACATCAGCATGGATGCCCTTGATGGCGGACGGTTCAGCAGTGTTACGAGGGAGACGAAGGCCCGTCCTGAAGAAGTACTATTCAATATAGACCGTCTGTTAAAAAAGCGGATTCGGGTGAAGGTAAATTGCGTGACCGTTCGTGGTTTCAACGAGGAGGAGATACTCCCGCTGGCTTCACTGACAAGGGAAAAAGACATCGCCGTCCGTTTCATAGAGCTAATGCCGATGGGTTCCGGCGCGGATCTGAAGCCCATTACGGGCGGCGAGATCGCGGCAATCATTGAAAATGCTTTTGGCGCACTTACGCCTTTTTCCGGTGTGGAAGGTTCAGGCCCTGCGGTCTATTACAGCCTTTCCGGCTTTGTCGGGAAAATCGGCTTCATAAACCCTTTGAGCCACAGCTTCTGTGAAACCTGCAACCGCCTTCGTCTGACTTCGGAAGGCTTCTTAAAACTGTGCCTTTCTTCCCCAATAGGGGTTGACTTGAGGGCGCTTCTTCGTTCTGGCGCATCCGACGCCGAGCTTGCCGGGGCTGTTACCGAAGCCGTCGCAAAAAAACCACGTTTCCATACTCTTTCGGACGTATATACCGGCAACGGGCAAAAAGAGCGGAAACCGGAGGGAATGTTCAGGATTGGCGGTTAATCCATAATTTGACAACAGGATATAACAAAACACTGGAACTTTCTTGACTATTGATATACAATAATCAATTATGAAACCGGGACGAAACGATCCATGCCCATGCGGAAGCGGAAAGAAATACAAGAAGTGCTGTTATCTCACCGGACAAAACCCTGAGTTAAAAAAATACATGGAATCGCAGAATATAAAGGACAATGATGATTTCGATGATGATGATAATGACGACGATTACTATGATGGGCAGGAAAACTTTATAAACGCAATCAATAAATTACGCATGTTTTTTTTGGACAGGAAACCTCATATAAGGAAATACCGCAAAATTCGGGATCTACACGGCGAAATTGTGAACACGATGATTCAATATCATTCCAATGGCAAATTCAAAAAACAAATAGATACTGGTTTTATTTCAGAACAGGAAGATGAGATAACACTGAATATACTGAAATGCGATTTCAATTTAGAGTCGAGGCTAGGGGCTCAGGCATTTTATGATATGCTGATATATAAAACCGCTGCCAATATGGCTTGCATTACCGACGATTTTATCCGGAACCACCGTTATCGAAAACCTGAGAAGATGGAATTTCTGCACAGCATGCTGGATTCAAAGCTTGGCTTGTTTGAGGTTACCGGAACAGATGATGATGAAGGGTACGCTTATCTTAGAGATGTGTTCACCGGCGCTGAATATGCCATAGTTGACATAGGATTAAGCGGTAACCAGAATCATGATGAAATTTATATTTATACAAGGATTATTACGTATCAGGACATTAGTTTCGGAACCGGGCTTAGTTTTATCTTCAGAAAAACGGATAGATTCATCAAGAACCATATACAGCAGCATAAAAAAGATTTCAAACCGAACGGGGAATTCCTCAGATTTACCCAACTGTACAACTATTATTCCCAGGATCCTGGTAAAATAAAAGTTGTTACCAATGAATTATAGGGAAGCTAACCGTCAACATTTTCCACGGGCAAAGTCATTCCGGAAGGAAACTGTGCGCCATAACGCACCGTGTTTCGCGCGACAACGGTTTTAATGCCGTTAAAGCCTTCCTTTGTGTTACTGTTCGGGAAAGAGAAGTTTTTGGCGCTTGAAGTCACGGTTAGGCGAATCCTGCTTCCCGCCTTAAACAGCTTTGATATTTTTGTGGTTCTTATGGTCAATTTGTAGACTGCCCCTTTTTCCAGATAGCCGGGAGCCTCAAAACCATCACGGTATTTCGCGCCAAGCATACCATCCGCGTACTTGACAGAGCGCCCGTTTTCATCTACTTCCGTCAGGCGGACAATAAAATCGGTATCCACAGCGTCGGAGGAGACGTAGAGTTCGACATTTACATCGCCTGAGACAATGATTCCGGTTTTCTGCGGCGGTGTCGTATAACAAAGCACGTCCGCCCTTTTTTCTTCCCCTGTGTAATCTTCAGGCACTTCCAGTTCATTTTCTTTCATGTCTATTATATGGACAGCAGGGTTAAGCGGATCGTAAAGATAGCTGTCCTCTCCGTCTTCCATCGGTCTTTCCAGCAAAGCGCCTCCCTTCCCCAGGTAGAGGGTATAAGGCCGGCAAATCGAAGGCGGCCAGCTAACGGCGGACTTCCACCGGTTTTCCGTCAGGGTGTAATATTCCACCGGTGGGGATTTGTCGATGCCGTTTTCCATGCCGCGCAGATGGAAGTCAAACCACTGGAGGAAGATCAGGTCAAGGTCATAGCGCAGCGCCTGCCCTCCCATGGGAATGCCGTGGATGTCGTAACGGGTATTGCAGTTGTGGTTCCACGGGCCAAGGATCGCCTTACGCATCCCCGCCGGATGGTCCCTTGTCAGTTCAAGCGCCTGGGTTGTACCCATGCCGTTATCGTCAAACCAGCCGGACATTATGAGCGCGGGTATCCGCCGTCCGCACGGACGCTGAAAGCAGTCGAGCTTTTGCCAGAATTGATCGTTGTCATTGTGACCAAGCCATTCGTCAATGAAAGGAACCTTCCTGCCAAGGGCTTTGGGGGCAATGTCCTTCAGCGGCCTCGTATCGAGCAGTTCATCCCAGTCGTCACGCGCCATAAGTTTGTGGTTGTACGTATTTTCCGACATGCTGAACGCCCATGGCAGCATTCCCGTATTAAAAAGCCCGCCCCGGCGCGGAAGATCCACGAAGGCGCTGCCGGAGGTAACAATGCTTATCATCGCCGCCAGGTGGGGGTTTCCGCTGGCGGCCATTGCCCACTGTACGTAGCCAAGGTAAGACCCGCCGATTGTGCCGACCTTTCCGTTGGACCAGCCCTGGCTGGCAATCCAGTTCAGCGTGTCATCCCCGTCCTCCGTCTCATGGTACATGGGGATAAATTCTCCTTCACTTTCATCACGTCCGCGCACGTCCTGCATGACAAGCGCATAGCCGCGTTGCACATAACGGTAATACAGGTGCTTTTTCGCCTTCCTGTCGTAGCAGGTACGCACGAGTATTGCCGGTAGTCTTTCATTTGTGTCTTCGGGCAGGTAAACGTCGGTCGCGAGGCCAATGTTATCGCGGGTCAAAACGCGGAATGTTCCGAAAAACCGTACTGAACGCAAGGTTCCTTCGGCGGGGTAATCCCGCCAGCGGGCCAGTATGGTATCATTTTCGAATCCGTTTCGGACAAGAACGCCGCAGGATTCACGGGCCGGGCGGATGAATGCCGTGAGTTTTCCGTCCCTGAACAGGAGATCCGTCGGGTATATCCGGTTTCGCTGCGCGTAGAGGCCGCCTTCCCGGCGGGAATAGGAATCACCAAATCCCGTTTTTACGTTTGGCGGCCGCCCTGCGAAAGCGCGTTCATATTCGGCTACGCGGCAAAGCGCCTGCCGGAAATCAAGACTCGCCCAGTCAAGAAGGGCCTTGCTTTTTTCTTTATCCAGTTCCGAGCTGCCGCTGAAGCGGGAGGTCATGGGGTCAAGCCATCTGTAAAAAACCCTGTTTTCAGACTCTTCAAATACGCCGTACAGAATACCGGAAATATAGTAAGACCATTCTGACATATAACGCTGCCTGTCGTGAACTAAAAATCCACTTCAACGCCAAACCCCGGGCCGTCGCTCAGGTGAAACATATCCCCTTCAATGGTGAAGCCCCCGGTTACGCCCGTCTGCGCGTTATCATAATACAGAAAACTGTCGCAGTCCGCGTCGGTTATGTTTCGCTTCGCCGCCACGAGGCTCAGCCCTGCCGTAATGGAAAGCCGTGTTTCAATCATGCAGCCCACCATGCATGTAAGACCGTGGGCATCGGCAATGGCGCTGATCTGTCCAGCGGGGTAAAGGCCGCCGCATTTCATCAACTTGATGTTAAGGACATCCGCGGCGCCAAGCCTGCAAGCCCTGGCGGCTTCACGCGGGCCTTGAATGGATTCGTCCAGCATAAGGGGGATACCGTTTGCCCTTGTCCGCAGATATGCTGCCCCCTCAAAATCCCAATCCGGCAGGCACTGCTCAATCGCCTCTATGCACAGCTCCCTGAAAGGCCCCAGTACGCTTATTGCCGCGCTGACCGAATAGCCCTGGTTGGCGTCAACGCGTAAACGAATGCCGGGACCTACCTCCTCGCGGATCAGGCGCAAGGTCCGTATATCCTCTGCCGGGTCAAGCCCCGCTTTTACCTTCAGAATACGGTATCCCTTCTCCTCTGTATAGTATTTCGCCTTGCGGACCATTTCCTCGGGTTCGTCAAGCCCGATTGTAATGTCGTTCTGGACGACGCCGTTTCCCCCGCCAAGGACCTGGTACACCGGTCTGCCAAGCGCTTTGCCGTGGATGTCGTGGAGCGCCAGGTCAATCGCGCATCGTGCTGATGGGTTCCCGTGCACGGCCCCGCTTATAATGGAATGGATATCGTCCACCGCCAGCGGGTTCAGGCCGATCAAGCCAGGTCGGAGCATCTCCAGTACGGCTATAACGCTTTGCACGGTTTCCCCGGTGACAAAGGCAAGCGGTGCCGCTTCCCCGTATCCTGTGATTCCCTCATCGGTCGTCATTTTCAGCAGCACATTTTCGGAGTAGTTGATTTCCCCAAAGGCTACCTTAAAAGTCCCCGATAGCTGAATGCGAAGCATACGGAACTCGATGCTCTTGATACGCACAAAACCCCCTATAATCGTTTTTATCATACTGTTTTCCGGTTGATTCCGTCCAGCTACCGGGGCTTGCTTTTTTTCCGTTTACATTTTACTGTTTATTTTTTATACGGAATCCATTATAATCAAAGGAGGGGAGGGGAAGTTTTGCGGATAGTAGTATACCTGATTTTTGCTTTTTTTGTCGTTTTCATCCTTGGCTCATACGGCTTTTTTCCTGCCCAGGAAACAGCGGCCGTGGAGGAGGAAAAAGCGCCAATAGCCTCAATGGATGAAGACGAAGCGGAAGCAATGGATGAGTGGGATATCCTGTCCAAACCTGTTGTCCTGACCCTGAACACGGAAGGGGATCAGGACCTTATTGTCACCGCCTACAGGGATCCGGAACTTAGGGAAGATGTGCTGGCCTTTTTTGAAGTGCTGACCGGTTCTTACGAGATTGCCGAAGTTATCCTGGCTAACGCCCATGTCCTTGAAATCCCCCCGGCCCTGGCTTTTTCCCTTTGCGCGGAGGAAAGCGCTTACAAGGTTCGGGCCTACAACCGCAACCAGAACAATACAGAGGATCGCGGGCTTTTTCAATTGAACAGCGCGAGCTTTCCCAAACTCGAGCCGGAAGATTTTTATGACCCGATAGTAAATACATGGCACGGGCTTTCTTATTTACGCTGGTGCCTGGATACGGCCGGCACCGATGTGGCGGGTTTGGCCATGTACAACGCCGGGATAACAAGGGTCAGGCAGGTTGGAACGCCGAAGT
>JGI24698J34947_10001249_pt1 | contig 13289 bp, 6 predicted proteins | sample TergutMp193P3_FD_34947 | JGI IMG/M metagenome (IMG submission 34947)
CACTGGGTTTCATTTTCGATAAGGGCAAGGGCGTACAGGGGGTTGCAAAAATCGGCCTTCATTGCCTGTTCAAGCCAGTAGATGTTTTCCATGGTGTCGTCGGGATACTGAATGTAGTGGAGGTGGTAGAGCCTGTAGTACTGTTCCTTGTAGGTAACGTAATACCCGTCGGTGGGCAGGGAAACCGCAAACAAGACAAGGACAACAGCCGCTTTGAAGAGTGTTCTCACTGATTAAATATCGGCATTTGACAGAGGATGCTCCACACATGATCCGCGACTTCCTGTACATTTTTTGACGCGTCTATTACTTCAACACGGACACCCGCGCCTCGGTACATTTCCAGTGAGGACAGGTACTTTTCGCGTACCAGCGTCTGGAATTCAAGGTAATCGTAAATTTCACTTGAGGTACGGTCTTTCACGCGCCGGAGGGCGGTTTCAGGCTCTACGTCCAGAAAGATGAGCAGTTCGGGAGCGGGGAAGCGTGAGTTAAGGCTGTACGGCAGTTCGCCGCCGCACTCAATTCCCTGATAGACAAGCGAGGACAAAACATACCTGTCGCTGACAACCAATTCGCCCCGGTTAGCCCGTTCCAAGATACCGTCCGGCCCGTGCAGGTGTTCATTGCGGTCAGCCGCGAAAAGAAGCGCCAGTGTTTCCGGCTTGAGGGGAATCTCCTTTTTTAGCGCGGCGCGTATCACTTTGCCTATCAGCCCGTCCGTAGGTTCAAACGTGGGGAAAAATGCAGGGTTTTTGATGTTTTTAAAACGCTCGGAAAGCGTTGACAACTGGGTAGTTGTGCCGCTCCCGTCCCCGCCCTCAAACACCGCAAAATTGGGAATTATGTCCATACTCCGTAAAAATCCTAACATAAACCGGCAGGAAAATGAAGAGCGCGGTTCGTATTTAAGGCTTTTTTTATGGAAATGTGTTATATTAATTGTAGAGTTGTTCGGTAATTTCAGTTTCAGGGAAAAGGATTGTCAGATTTTGCGGAAAACGACGGAAAAAGAAAGCCGTCCAGTTCGATATTTATAAGGATTCTCATTTTCCTGGGGCTTATCGGTATTTCCGTCGCGGCTATGCGGCCCATACAAATAGCCCTGCTCGAGGGAATAAACCATATCAGGACCGATTTCATTGGAAGGATAGAGTCCGCCGCAGGTATGGAAATACGGTACTCCTCGATCCGCCCGACATTCCTGGGTTCTTTTGATATAAGGAACTTAAGGCTGATAAAAAACGAAAATACAGTTCTTTCTGTCTCACGGGCAAGGATTTTCTATTCCCTGCCGGAATTACTGCGGGGGGAAAAAACAGCCGTAAGAAACATTCAAATTGACCGCCCGGTAATCCACCTGGATCTGGAAAGGGACAGGGAATTGTTGTTATCGTTAAACGGGAATACGAACGGAGAAAATAGTTTTTCGCAAATACTTGCGGAATTCTTTCCTGATCAGCCGGATTTCAGAATTCGGGATGGTTCTTTCACTCTTTCAGGCGGTAAAGCCGATTATCTTTTACAGGATATTGATATTGATATCGGCGGGAACAGCAGTGAGCTTCTCATTAAATCAAATCTGGACGCGGAGGTTAGATACTCAAATTCCCTTATAGATAATTTCAGCGCGAAAACAAAAGTGGGTATAAACGGCGCGTTGTTTCTGGATTTGCAGTATGCGGCTGCGGGAATTTCCTTTTCAACGATTACCGGTTCGGGGCAGTGGGAAAGTGAAAGAAGCGGATCGTCTTTTATACTGCCCGTAAACGACGGAGGCAGTACAAAAAAGCTCTTTGAGATCCGTCCCCTAAGTTTCGCCCTTGCTTTCAGGGACGGTGTTTTAAGCGTAAACCCAACAGGAGAATCGTCCTTCAACGGTTCTTTTGATTACAATACGCAGACAGGCGGCATCAACGCCGGTATTGATTGCGTGAATCTTACCATAACTGACATTGTTAAATTTTCCGATGTCCGCAAGGAAATCAGTTACCTGCTTTCATCGGCGGTAACAGGCGGCGCTTCGCTTGCGATGGAAAGCGGCGGCGTTATGCGGTACGACGCGGCTTTTAGAGAGAGAGGCAATTCTTTTGTATTACGCGCAAATGGCAGCGAGAAAAACGTTGTTGTGGATGAGTTCCGTTTCTTCGCCGGCCCAAAGGAAAGCGAAGCGGGATTTTTTCATGGAAATGTCAGTTTTTCGGGAAGAGCGGGATTTTCGCCGTTTACGCCCGAGGGAAAAGTTTCACTTGAGCGATTCAGTTTTTCAGGAGAAGACGGCATAAACGCGCTTTTTACGGTATCAACTCACGGCAGGGAAATACAGGTATCGGGTGAAACTGTTGAAATCGGGCAATTTACGCTGAACAGCGCGGACATTTTCCTGACTCCTTCGGACAGGGACTTGAGCGTTTTAGCCTACGGTATTTGCGAGGACGATGCTGTAATCAATGTGGAAGCTATCCTGAATTATGAACCCAGGCAGCTTGAAGCTTCATTTTCCCTTGATTCTTTTTCCGTTTCCTACATTCCGCAAATTATCCGCCCTTTCGCGGGGAACATAAATTTTTCTGATTCAGTTCAAATGTTGTTAAGAAACCCTTCGATAGACGCTGAAATCTTTATTACTACCGATTTTAAAAATATCGTGTATAACGTTCCCAATGTATTCGTCAAAACAGACGATATTACAGCCAGCCTTTCATTTTCAGGTTCGGATCGCCAGCTTACCCTATCCGATGGTGTTATTACAAGGAATGAAAAGGATATTCTGGTTTCCGCCCAGGTAAATTTTTCAAATCCAATGGATCTTGGTTTTTTGGTAAACGCCAATTATCTTGATATGTCGTGGCAGTTTGAAGGGCAGATCCTTGACAGATCGACATTGATCATCCGTGATCCCAACGGCCTTCATGTTTACGGCAGCACTTCCAGTTCAGGCGGCATATCGGGCTATCTTGAGGGAATTAACTTTCCCGTTCCTGTAAATGGGCAGCCGGCATACCTTGATTTTTACATAACGCTGCGTTATTTATCCCGGGATTTCTGGTATCTTGATATCGCGCAATTCCAGGCCCGAGGCGTTAATTCACTTAACGGGGCCGGTTATTTGCAAATATCGGGCGTCGCCGATCAGGATGGAGCGAGCTTCAGTAATTTGCTGTACAGAGACAGTGTGGGAGAACTCGCTGGCGGTGTGGATTTTGTGTGGGACAGTACTTTTTCGTCTCTTCAATTTCTTGTTGACATAACCGATGGATATGAGAGCGGAGAAAACTATCACATTGAAGGTACTTTAAGCAACAGCCATTTCGATGTTTTTGCTTCCGTTTCCGATATGCACTTTGATCGTTTTTTCAGGGATGTGGTCCCCTTGACAATAAACGCCGAAGCCTCGCTTTCATGGGATTCAGTTAATTCATTTGACGCGCGTCTTAACCTTAAATCTATTAACGCGAGGTTACAGGACAACAATATTCAGGCTTCAGCTACGGCGGTGGTTACGAATGACGAATTGGCTATCCACTCCCTGAAGCTTGATTTTGCCTCACTGGAAGCGTATGTACCTGTTTTACGTATGAACCGCGTTGACAGTTTCGCGAACGCAAGCGTGGATATTCAGGGTTTTATTTTCAGGAGATGGTTTACAAGTAAAATTGAGCTTGACGCGAAATTTAACGGTATTGATTCATGGGCTGATATAAAATACGCGCTGGATTCAATTGACGGCTCCATCAAAACGGAAAATACCCGTTACGGAGATATTCAGGGCGATCCGTCTGTTTTTGTTTTTACCCGTGAAAACGGAGCGCTTTCCGTTTCAGGGGGCCCCAGAAATATGCTCCGGCTGGAGATGGATAATGACGGCGATTTTTTTGCCAGCCTGTCGTCTCCGTCCCCTATACGAAGCACCGCTGCCGGTAAGTACAAGGACGGGTATCTGGACGCCCATTTCGCTGATTTTTTCATGGACTTATCGGCTCTTTGGACATTTTTACCGTATATTTCCGGCTTTAACATTGACGGCGGCTATTTAAGCGCGAAAATTGACGCCAGAGGACCCATAACCAATCCAGAATTTTTCGGTTCAGGCAGGGGGGCAAGCCTCCGTATGCAGGTTCCCGATTATATCAGCCAGGATATCAGACCCGTCCCGTTTGATTTCGTTATGGAAGGAAACGAATTGGTTTTTAGTGATGTGCCACTGGCATCCGGCAGCGGGCGGGGGACGGTTGACGGCTGGCTTCGTTTTGAGAATTGGATTCCAGGAAATCTGGGACTGGAAATCACCGTTCCAAGGGAAAGCCCCGTTCCCTATCATTTTAACAAATCGGGTTTCCAGGCGGATGGGGACGCGTCGGGAAAGATTTCCGTAGTTCTGGAAAATTTTTTGATGGAAATTAACGGTGATCTTTACGCAAATAATACCACAATGGGCCTTGGCAGTGATGAATCCAGGGTTAGCGCGGATAACGCCGCGTCCAATACAAGAAGAATTACCACTGTTGTAAATTTGACTATAACCACCGGACCTGTGGTTGAATTTGCCTGGCCCAATACAAATATGCCAATTTTAAGGGCAAACCCGGTGATGGGGACAGTGCTTACGGTTTCTGCCGATTTGGAATCCGGCCAGTATTCGCTTAACAGCGATGTAATGATCCGTTCGGGAGAGTTATACTACTTTGACCGGAATTTCTACATCCGCCAGGGGAACCTGATTTTCAGGGAAAATGAACAGCAGTTCAACCCGCGTTTGAACGCCAGGGCTGAAATCAGGGATCGTACGGACTCAGGACCCGTAACCATTTCGATGATAATTGAAAATGAGCCGCTTTTAAGTTTTGTGCCGCGTTTTGAGGCAACTCCCGTCCTGACCCAGCTTGAGATATATTCCCTTTTGGGTCAAAATCTATACGGCGTTGCCGGAGCCGAAAATGTGGACACGGCACAGCGTTTCATTGTATCCTCTACAACAGACCTTATGGTTCAATATGTAGCCAACACCGAGTTTTTCTCTCAATTTGACGCGTTAAGGCGGTTTGAGCGGTTAGTCAGGAATTTCCTGAGAGTGGATATGTTCAGCGTCAGGACCAGATTACTGCAAAACGCCCTTTCAAACGCGGCAATGCCGGCATTTTCCCCTGTTGACAGGAATAACCGTGTAGGTAACTATTTTGATAATACAACTGTTTTTATAGGTAAGTATATAGGTCAGGATATGTTCATTCAGGGCATGGTTTCAATGCGTTATGACGAAAACAACCCTGACTATGGCGGTTTGAGGTTTGAGCTGGATGGTGGTATTGAACTGCAAAGTCCATTATTCAGTATCCGTTGGGATTTTTTCCCATATCACCCGGAAAACTGGTGGGTGAACGATAATTCAATTACTATAACCGTAAGGAAAACATTTTAGGAGTTTGGATGCGATTTAAAGTTTTTGCAATTATCTTGTTCATGACAGCGGTTTACGGTTTTTCCCAGCAGTCCCGGGATGATGAATGGTATCAGGGCAGGCCGATAAGTAATATTGTTTTTACAGGGTTAAGAAACATATCACCATCGGAGCTTGAGGCTATAATAAATCCTTACAGGGGCCGTATTTTCGATGATAATATTTTCTGGGAAATCCAGGGTAAACTTTACGCTCTGGAATATTTTGACCGCATAGATCCCAGCATACAGCAAGCTCCGGGCAATGAAGTAATAATCAGATTTACCGTAATTGAACGGCCCATTATAAGCCGTATCAATTTTGTGGGGATTTCAGGGCTGCGCCGCACCGAACTTCAGGAAGTTATAAGCTCAAGGGTAAACGACATTTTTAATCAGGCAAAAGTCCGCGTTGATGTTGAAGCCATAAGGAACAGGTACATTGAAAGAGGATACCCCAATGCTACGGTACAACCTGTTGAAACACAGAGCGGGGATTCAAATATAATTCTTACCTTTAATATTACAGAAGGGGAAAGGATTGCCATAAGGAGAATAGATTTTCAGGGGAATACAAGATTTTCAGCTACCACATTGAGGAGCCAGCTTTCCCTTAAGCCAAGATCCCTGCTTAATAACGGCGCTTTTCAGGAAGCGAAACTTCTGGCTGACATTGAAACAGTTATGAGGTATTACCATGACCGCGGCTTTATTAACGCTGTGGTAAGGGATGTTACCCGCACTTATGAAACCGACGGCAGAGGCGCTAACATGATCCTTACCTTCTTCATTGACGAAGGCAGTATCTTTACCTTTGGCGGCGTAACATTTGAAGGCAACATAATTTTTACCTCCGATCAGTTAGGAAGGCTGATTCAATCAAGAGTCGGCGATACGGTAAACGAAAGCAGGCTGGAAGCTGATTTGCAGCGGGTATCGGATCTGTACTACGAAAACGGATACCTCTTTAATTCCATTATCAGAATTCCCAGAAAAGATAATCAGGCTAATGTTCTTTCCTATACCATCAGCATTGTGGAACGCAGCAGGGCATACATCGAAAATATCATAATCCGTGGAAATGAAAAGACAAGAACCGATGTTATCATGAGGGAAATTCCCCTGGAACCTGGAGACGTATTTTCAAGAACAAAAGTTTTGGACGCTATGCGAAATCTTTATAACCTTCAGTTTTTTTCAGTTGTGATACCTGAACCGGCACAGGGAAGTACCGAAAACCTGATGGATCTGATCTTTATTGTGGAAGAACAGCCGACAACCGACGTTCAATTCGGAGTCACTTTTTCAGGGAGCGCGGAACCGGGAACCTTACCGTTATCGGGGATGATAAGTTTTAACGACAGAAATTTGTTGGGAACCGGAAACCAGCTTGGGCTTGAGCTTACCTCCTCAATTGTGGATTCTACGTCATTTTCCGTTAATTATCTGCACCGCAGGATTTTCGGACTGCCGCTGTCGGGAGGAATAGACTTTTCCGTAAATTATTCCAGACATCTGGCTACCATGGATAATTTATACCCGATTTTTCACGGCGACGAACAGTACGCCTATCCCGACGGATTCTATTCCTTTGAAGAGTATGAAGCCTTTAACAAACTTCCTCCAAGGGATTACCTGATGGATTACAGGCAGATTTATTTATCCCTGGGATTTTCTACCGGATACCGCTGGGCTACATTCATGGGGATTTTAAGCCTGAACGGAGGGGTACGTTTTGGCATGATAAGGAATATGTACGATGAAGCGCTGTACCGGCCGTTTGATCCCGCGTTAAGAGCGGAGAACAACATGTGGACGCCGAAGAATTCATTCTGGACTTCTCTTTCTCTTGATCAGCGGGATATTTTTTACGATCCTTCAAGAGGGTATTACCTGTATGGAAGGATGGGAATATACGGTATTTTTGATCAGGAACGGGAGCATTATATCCGCACCGATTTAAAAGCGGAGTACTTTTTAACACTGTTCGATATTCCTGTTTCCGAAAGCTGGAGTTTTAAAAGCGTTTTGGGTCTTCATACAGGTTTATCATTTATTAACAAGCAGCCCGGGCGAAATGTGGATTCCCTTACCCCTATGATTGAGGATGCGAACAAACTTGCGGTAGACGGAATGTTTACCGGAAGGGGCTGGAGCAGTGAATACCGTAACAAGGGTCTTTTGTTGTGGGAAAACTGGGTAGAACTGCGCTTCCCCATGATCCCCGGGATTCTGGCTCTGGATCTGTTTTTTGATTTCGCCGGAGTGGAAAGTACCCAGGGGTTTTACTTTGGAAAAGACAATGAGGGAAACTCTAATTTTACCATTGACAATTTACGGTTCAGTTATGGCGGCGGCATACGGTTTACGCTTCCGCAGTTCCCCTTCCGTTTGAGTCTGGCAAAACGTTTCAGGTTTGTTGATGGTGAATTTACCTGGGAGCCGGGGATGCTTTTTGGAAATCCTTCAAACCCGGCGATGGGAATGGATCTGGTTGTTTCATTTGTTATATCATACTGATAAAAGAGGTAATATGCTAAAGAAAATTTTATTTTTATTGATGCTGAGTATTTCCGGCATGTTATATGCCCAACAGTTGACACGGTTTGCGGTGGTAGATCTTCCCAAAGTCTACATGGCATTTTTCCAGGACTCAAGGGCAGTAAGGGAATTTGAGGAACGTGTCGCCAGGGTTCAGAATGAAGTTGACAGGATGACAAGGGAGATCAACGAGTTAAGGGCAAGACAAATTGAAGCCTCCATTCGCGGAGATCAAAATGAAGCTTCACAGTTGGAAACTCAAGTGTTCAGAAGAACCGAATTATTGAGGGATTATTACAATACAAATACGGCGATACTTGAGAACATAAGAAAAAATCTTATGCAGTCAGGATCTTTTTTGGATCAGGTTTACGATGAAATACGCTATATCGCGGAAAGCGAAGGCTACAGTCTGGTGCTTAACCTTAAGGAGAATGAAGTCATTATCTGGTATAGCGCGACTGTCGATATCACCGACAGATTAATTGCGAACCTGCGTAGAAACTAAGCCGTAACCGTTATGGATGCGTCCAGATCCAGCCCCATGCTTGAGCAGTACAGGCGCATAAAAAAAGAGCAGCAGGGAAATATACTTTTCTTCCGTCTTGGCGACTTTTATGAAATGTTCGCCGAGGATGCCATTGAAGTTTCCTCCCTCCTTAACCTTACACTTACAAGCCGCAACGGACTTCCCATGTGCGGGGTGCCGTATCACGCGGCGAGATCTTACATAGCGCGTCTTTTGAAACTTGGAAAAAAAATCGCAGTCTGCGAACAGCTCACTCTTCCAGGCAAGGGGAACAAGGTAATAGAACGGGACGTGGTGGAAATAATCACCCCCGGAACCACGGTAGATGAGGATTTCCTTGACAAAGGAAGTTCAAATTACCTTTGCTGTCTTGCTTCGGTGAAATCCGATCTTTCCTTTTCATACATAGACCTTTCAACGGGCGAGTTTTTCGCGTGCAGTTTTCCATCAGGTCAGGTTGAACTTTTACGGCAGGAACTTGAACGCTTGTCAATCAGGGAGATGCTGATTCAGGAATCTCTTCTGGAAGAGGAAAAAGAAATAGCCGCCGCGATTTATGACAGGAGCGCCATTGTCCTGAACAGATGGGCGGACTGGCTTTTCGATCCGGCTCAGGCAAGGGCAAGGCTGGAAAAACAGTTCGGCCTTGCGAACCTTAAAGGTTTCGGTCTTAATGAAAACAGCGCGGAAATAATTTCATCGGGGACGTTACTCGAATATCTTGATACGACGTCAAAGAGCGTGCTTGCCCATATAAAAACACTGAAAGTCTACCGCGACAGCGAATACTTGGGGATCGATGAATCAAGCCAGCGTAATCTTGAGCTTTTGTGCAATCAGAGAGACGGCGACGTCCGTTTTTCCCTTCTTGAAGTTATGGACGAAACCCGCTGCGCGATGGGGCGCAGGCTTTTAAAACGGAACATCCTCCATCCGTTACGCGATTTAAAAGAGATAAACTCCCGCCTTGATATGGTGGAGGGCCTTTACCGCGATCAGGGACGATTGAGCAAGCTCCGCGAACTCTTGGGAAAAACTCCCGATTTGGAACGCCTGTGTTCCAGGCTTGCGATGGATAAAGCCCACGGCAGGGATTTACTTTCGATAAAAAACTCACTTGTCAGTTTTTACGCCGTCATGGAACTTGGTTCTGTTGTTTCACATAACGACTTTGACGGGCTGCGGCGGATACTGGAACTGCTTGAAAGGGGGATATGCGACGAGCCTTCGATACTCTTAAGTGAAGGCAATTTGATAAAGGACGGTTACAGTGCGGAGCTTGACGGGCTTAGAACCCTGCGGGACAAGGGCAGGCAGTTCCTCGAAGAGTATCTGGAAGAGGAACGGCAGATAACAGGAATTACAAGCCTTAAAATTCGCTACAACCGACTGATAGGCTATTTCTTTGAGGTAACCAAGGCCCACCTGACGCGTGTTCCAAAACATTTTATCAGGCGGCAGGGCATAGTCGGCGGAGAGCGTTTTACAACGGATCGTCTGGCGGCTTTGGAGTCGGACATTAACGGCGCATCAGAGAAGGTAGTTGAACTTGAAAAAAAACTGTTTTTTGAAATCCGCGAAGAGACAAAAAAAGACATTGAGCTTCTTACAGCCGCCGCCCGTCTGCTTGCGGAACTGGATTTCAGCCAGTCTCTGGCGAAGGCTGCGTCCATCAGGGGCTGGACACGCCCCGAACTTGACGAAGGCGGAATGCTGGAAATTTATGAAGGACGCCATCCTGTTGTTGAAGCGCACATCAGCCGCGGCGAATACATACCCAACGACATTTTACTGAATACCGGAAAAGACGAAATTTCCTTCGCGATGATAACAGGCCCGAACATGGCGGGAAAATCGACTTATCTGCGTTCAGCCGCTCTGATTACAATAATGGCTCAAATGGGCAGCTTTGTACCCGCAAGGGAAGCGCGAATAGGAATCTGCGACCGTATTTATTGCAGGGTAGGGGCGTCCGACAACCTCGCGCGCGGAGAGTCCACATTCCTTGTTGAAATGAACGAGACAGCCTTTATCCTGAATACCGCGACGGAAAAAAGCCTTGTTATCATGGACGAAGTCGGCAGGGGAACAGGAACCAACGACGGGCTTTCAATCGCGTGGGCGGTAAGCGAGGAACTCTTAAACCGTGTAGGATGCAGGACGTTGTTCGCAACTCATTTTCATGAACTGTCGCTGTTGAGCCACCCGCGCCTTGCGAACCGTTCAATGGAAGTGCTGGAGCAGGGAGAGAGGATTGTCTTTTTAAGAAAACTTAAAGAAGGTCCAGCCGCCGAATCTTACGGTATCCATGTCGCGCGTCTTGCCGGTCTTTCCCAGCTTGTTCTGCAAAGGGCGGGACAAATCATGGAGTTGTTAAAGATGAGAGACGCCGATCTAAGCGAAACTTTTCACGCGGGGAGTATATCAGTATTTGAAGAGGGAAGTTCTGTTATTAACCATAAAAAAAATACGGTTAATGAAAATAAAGATTCAGATAGAAGTGATAAAAACACTGATAGTGACAATTCAAATAGCGAAAAAGATGTAAAAAATACCGGTGAACAGGCGCTTTTTACCCAATCTGCCGCATTTTCACACGCAGGTAAAATAGAGCGTTTACTGCGGGAAATTGATCCTGAACGGATAACTCCATTGGAAGCCCTAAATCTTATATGCGAATGGAAAAAACTGACTTCAAACGGATGTCCCGCGCCTGTTGAAAAACAACCCAGGACGAGGCAGGGTAAGAAGGAGGATATGTTTCCTTCTCTGTTTGATTGACGAACGGAGCGGGTTTGATTTTTAGTGACAACGTTTCATTCAAATTGTCTGTATATGTTGCAATTCCCGCAAATTTGTAAGATGATAATCTATCAATATCAATTTTTTTCAGGAGGAAAAAATTTATGGGAAAAAAGATAATCCCTGTTAAAACAGTAGTGGCCATTGGTATAGGCGCGGCTCTCATGTTTGTGCTGAATCGGTTTGTGGCTATTCCTTCGGGAGTTCCCAATGTCAACCTTAACCTCGGGATTGCGACTCTTGCATTCTTTGCGGCGATCTTTGGACCGATTGCGGGTCTGCTGATTGGCTTTATCGCCCACACCTTGGTGGATCTGACCTTTGGCTGGGGTGTATGGTGGACATGGGTAGCCGGTTCCGCTCTGTTCGGTCTTGCGGTCGGCTTTTTCTGGAAGCTCTACAAAATCGAGGAAGGAGCGTTCGGCGTCAGGCAGGCTGTAATTTTTAACTGTATACAGATTTTAGCCAATTTAGTGATTTGGGTAGGCATTGCCCCGACGCTGGATATTCTCATCTATCAGGAACCCGCGAACAAGGTATATCTGCAAGGGCTTGTCAGCGGCGCTCTTAACGCGGGCGTTGTACTGATCCTTGGAACGCTGTTGGCTTTTGGCTATTCTAAAACAAGAACAAAGGCAGGCAGCCTGAAAGCGGAATAGCGTGCTTTACGCGCGTTGACGTGATGATTTTTCGTCATGCAGGTTTTTACGTTAACGCGCATTGCCAATTAAAATTCATACCGGAAGTAATGGAAAGATTCTGTGGTTCAAGAAAATCCTGTCATCCTTTTTAAAGACTATTCCTTCCGGTATAAAGCCCAGACCGAACCTACCCTTATCAATATCAATTTGACGGTAAAACGGGGAGAGAAGATTTTGATTCTCGGCCCTTCCGGTTCCGGCAAGTCCACCCTTGTTCACTGTATCAACGGAATTATCCCCCACGCCTATAAAGGTGAAAGTTCGGGGGATTTTTTTTTGATGGGCAAGGATAGCAGAAGCCTTGGGATTTTTGACATTTCCAGAATGGCGGGGACAGTTTTGCAGGATACCGACGGCCAGTTTGTCGGCTTAAGCGCGGCGGAGGATATTGCCTTTGCGCTGGAAAATGACTGCGTGCCTGTACAGGAAATGCACAGCAGGGTTCGCGAAACGTCCCTGCTTGTAAACATGGCGGCGCATTTGGGCAAGAGCCCGCAGGATCTTTCAGGCGGGCAAAAACAGCGGATTTCCATGGCGGGAGTCCTTGTTGACGATGTGGAAATTCTGCTCTTTGACGAGCCGTTGGCAAACCTCGATCCCGCGGCGGGAAAGGACGCAATTGAGCTAATTGACGAGCTTCATCAAAAAACGGGCAAGACAATTTTGATTGTGGAACACCGCCTTGAGGATGTCCTTCACCGCCCGGTGGATCGTATTGTTGTAATGGACAAGGGGCAGATTATCTCTGACACGGAACCGGCTTTTCTTTTGGCTTCGGATATTCTTTCAAAAACCGGCATTAGAGAGCCTTTGTATTTGAGCGCGCTTAAATATTCAGGCGTTACTTTGAAACCGGGCATGAAGCCCCAGCATCAGGATACGCTTGTCATTGATTACAAGCCGCTTGTGGAATGGGACCGTAGTAATAGGGAAGGGCAGGGTAGCGGTGAAAACGTGGCTTCTATCTTGAAATCTGCTCCGTGTCTTGAAGTGCGGGACATTAATTTCCGTTATAACGAACAGGGAGAACCTGCGCTCAAGGGTGTTTCATTTTCCGTCGCCACAGGCGAATGTGTGGGGCTAGTGGGGAGGAACGGCTCCGGTAAATCCACGATGGCAAAGTGTATCTGCGGTTTTGTTCATCCCGATTCGGGGTCTCTTTTTTTTAACGGAAAAAATTTGGCGGATTTCTCAATCATGGAAAGGGCGGAAAAGATCGGCTTTGTTATGCAAAACCCAAATCAGATGATCTCCTTTCCGATGATCTTTGACGAGATTGC
>JGI24698J34947_10001250_pt1 | contig 13288 bp, 14 predicted proteins | sample TergutMp193P3_FD_34947 | JGI IMG/M metagenome (IMG submission 34947)
AAACATAAAAGAGGATTTAACCCCCTTGGCCGAATGGCGGCGCATCGCAAGGCGCTGCATCGCAGTATGGTCACCAGTCTGTTCCGGCACGAGCGGATAAAAACCACCAAGGCAAAAGCCCTGGAGATTCGCCGCACCGCGGAAAAGATGATCACCCGCGCAAAAGTTGACTCGGTTCATAACCGGCGGATCGTTTCGGCGCGCCTGTTCGACGAGGGCATTGTGGCGAAACTGTTTACCACTATCGCGCCGAGAATGAAAGAACGCGGCGGCGGCTACACCCGGATTCTCAAACTGAGCGAACGGCAGGGAGACGCGGCGCCCATGGTGATATTGGAATTGGTAGACTACAAGCTGGATACCGAGGGCAGTGAAAAGAAAGCCAAAAAGAAAGAAGCCAAACGGGAGAAAGAAAAAGCCCAGGCGGAAAAAGAAGAGAAAGCAGGTTAAGGGGAATATATGTCGAAAGCGCACAGAGGCAAAGGAATTCGGGAATTGTTCGCGCGGGGCAGGGGGACTTGCCCTATTTGCGGGGCAAGCGGCATAAAGGTTTTGTACGAACAGGAAGCGGGCGATCAAAAAATAAAAGTCTGCAAACCCTGTAAGGCCGCCATTAAACACGGAAAGAAAACCGTAAGTCACATAGTGGCTGCAAAGGCAGAGTCGGGTGCTACGGAATAAGAGCAGTGGCGTGATGAAAGGGAGGTAAAGACTATGGCAAATAATGATGTCTTTTTTTTTCAGAAAGTGTTTTTTGATAATTACCGTGCAGTAATAAATACTCCTTTTACTGTTTATCCTCGGATTACATTTCATACCTTGGGGATGCCCTCGCCACGTCAATACTATGCCTATTATAAACTTATTAAGCAAGGATTTGCGAATGACGAAAGTTTTCTGAGTTCCGAGTTGACTTTGGCCAACACAGCGACTGATAATATCGTTGTTATTGACAATTACCGTGAACGAGTATTTAAAGGAATAATTGAAGGAAAAAAATTGGTTAATGAGAAGAGGTATCAATTATTTCTTACTTCAGGTTTTTTTTATAGAGGTTCAAGTGCATCTAGGCGCTCTAAAATGATAGAATTTTTAAGAAATCTTGCCAAAAAAGGGGTTGAACTTTATATTCATACCCAAGATGAGGACTTAGAAAAAGATTTTTTTAATTGCTCTGATGAAGAAAAGAAAATGTTGCAGGATGTTCACATAATATGGACATACTATAGAATAGATATACATTATATCATACTTCTGGATCTGGAAAATAAAGCCAATTCTCATTTTTTTCTGGAATATCCCCATTCCGAACACCATATCTACAGGCTTGATATTCATTTTACCTATAACGAAATCAAGGAAAAATATAATGGTGATCCAGAAAAAGTATTTAATTATCTATTGAAGCTCAGAGAAGGAGATCCAATGGAAAAATTTTTTTATCATTTATTAAAACGTTTCCCAAAGCTACGTAATCATATTCCTGATAGAGGTATTGCTTTTGGTTTTTAATTTTATGTGAGGTTAACATTATGAGTACATCTGCTTTTGCTGTTGATTTTTTTGACACTGTTCTATGGGATAATAAACTGAATTTTGCAAGAAGTCACCAAAAAGGTTTTTTTTGGGGAATATTCGAAAGTTGTATTAAACAACATGATTCTCTTCGTGTGTTTGTTTTCACCCTTCGCCAATGGCGGAGATTATTAGGATTTATCCGTCCTGATGAAATGAATGAAATAAAAGCTGGGTTGCAAAGAATACTAAGCATAAAAACAAGCAGTAACAAATTCTATAAAAACATAAATCTATCATTCTATTGTATAATTGTTTTAGATGAAACTGTTAGATTACGTATGGCTTCTGGCAGTGTATTGAAGAATAAAATTAAAGTTGAATTAATGAAGCAAAGTGAAGGAAGCAATAATTTTTTCTTTAAAAATGATTTATTCAGAGATTATGCCGATGAAGATGGTTTATATGCGGATATGAATATTAATGATTTTCTGCGACAGGGTTTAAGAGGTAAAATTCGCACTCCCCAAAAACTTGGCTGGTTATATTATTTTTCTTCCCAAAAGCATCCTGATGATAAAAAGAAAAGAATTAAGTATTGTCCTGTTAAAACAACTTGCTCATGGATTGATTTTTTAAACAGATGTAAAGGTATTTAATAAATGCGATGACAAAGATTTGAATTATCCTTTTTTTGTTATACATTTACATTGTATTTTTTATAAAATTGATGAAAGGATGGATAATATGAAAGAAGACGAACTCGCCTGGAAAGAAGAAAGCCGGAAAAAGGTTTTTGACTGCCGGGTATTTTCGATTTGTGAAAGTTATTGTAAATCCCCCCACAATGAGAGCGGAACATTTACCATACTTGAAGCGGCGGACTGGGCGATTGTGATACCCGTTCTGGAAACACCGGAAGGGAAAAAATTCGTCATGGTATGGCAATGGCGCCACGGCTCGCGCTGCATGAGCCTTGAGTTCCCTGGCGGCGTTTTTGAGCCAGGCGAAACCCCCCAGGACGCGGCGCTCAGGGAACTGCGGGAAGAAACCGGTTACCAGCCAAAGTTAATCCGCAAACTGGGAAAGTTCAGCCCCAACCCGGCGATTATGTCCAACAAGATTCACTTTTTTATCGCCGAGGGCCTCGTCAACACCGGCGCTCAAAACCTCGACGCTGACGAATTTGTAGAAGTGCAACTAGTCAGCGCCGAGGAAGTCATCAAAGGCATGGGCAAGCCGCCCTATGTTCACGCGCTTATGGGGAGTGCGCTGGTGCTGTATCAAAAACAAAGTGAAGGAAGGACAAGATAAATATATTCAACTGCGCGGTAACTGACAGGTACACCAAAATTGAGATAAATAATGACCTAGTTTTTGCGCTTTCTATCAGTTATCCCATATACCTTCATAATCGTAACTGTTTGTGCTTGTATTCCATAATGCGAAAATATCTTCCTTTGCGGGTATATCGGAGTTTCTATATTTTGGATATGCGTATGTCGCATTCCCATTACTGCTTGCAGTGTTACTTTCGATAACGCTTTGGCCGTTCTTTCTAAAGATGCTTTCACTTAAAAAAACCCCGCCCCCATAGGTTTGCGTTATATTGTTTTTTATTATACCGCCATCCATGGTAAATATACTATTTTGAAAAACAAGAACACCACCTCCACCCCAATCTCCTGCTGTATTGGTATCAATTTGTGCGTTGTCGGACATGGTAAAAATAGATTGATTTCCAACAAAAACCCCGCTACCGCCACGGGCGTTGTTATTTTTGATTATACCGCCATTCATGGTAAAAGTACTGTCTTGTAAGATTTGTACCCCACCCCCACCCCAATCTCCTGCCGTATTAGTATCAATTTGAGCGCTGCCAGACATGGTGAGAATAGCCTGATTCGCAACAAGAATTCCGCCACCGCCTTCTTTTGCGCTATTGTTTTTGATTGTACCCCTTGTCATGACAAATGTTGATTGATTTATAACAAGAACCCCTCCTCCAATAGCTGTTGTTTTGTTAATTTCAATTGTACCGCCACTCATGGTAAAAGTACTGCCTTGATCAGCCCTGACACCGCCTCCGCCTAAGCTTCCCGATTCATTTGTGTTTATTAAAGCGTTGTCAGACATGGTAAAATTTGATTCCAATATACAAACCCCTCCTCCCCCTTGGGCTTTGTTATTTTTGATTTCACCGTTTATCATGGCAAGGGTGGATTGTTGTGCCAATAAAACTCCTCCTCCGATTTCTCCTGCCTCGTTATGCTCTATTGTACCATTTGTTATGGTAAAAGTTGATTTATCAACTACAGCAACTCCCCCGCCTCCCAGAGCTTTGTTATTTTTGATTTCACCGTTTGTCATGGCAAGGGTGGATTGTTGTGCCAATAAAACTCCTCCTCCGACTTCTCCTGCTTCGTTATGCTCTATTGTACCACTTGTTATGGTAAAAGTTGATTTATCAGCTACAGCAACTCCCCCGCCTCCCAGAGCTTTGTTATTTTTGATTTCACCACCTGTCATGGTAAAGGTGGATTGATCAACAATAAGTACGCCGCCGCCTTGCCTGGACTCATTATTATCAATTGCACCACCTTCCATGGTAAAAAACCCGTTATAAACAAGAACAGCGCCTCCGACATTGCTAGGATTCTTATTGTTAAAAATGCGCGAACCATTTCTCATTTCCAGCTTCCCTTTATCATAAATTATTACCAGTGCTTCTGTATTGTTAGGTATGCCTTTTAACGTGATATTGTTACTCAAAATCAGGGCAATATTTTTGCCTACACCGATTAAGTGTCCTTGCTGGTCGCTTATAAGTGTAATCGTTACCGGAGAATCCGCCCTTAAAATTATCCTGACAAAATTACCTTTACAAAAAATATCGTTATTATTGGGTAATTCATAAGTGCCGCCGTTCAGATTAACGATACAGGAATCCCAATTTTCGGCATTCCTTTCTATCCAGGCAAGGGCTGCTCCTGGTGTTTTCGAAGGAACAGTAACATTTTTCCACATTTTTTCCATATCTTCATTTACGTTGGTAGTACCGTTTCCGCACCCTGCCAGAATAAACCCGGCAACTAGTACCAGTAATCTTAAAACACTGTTTTCTGCAATAATCATACTACACCTGAAACCACTATATACCCCCTTTAAAATTTTGTAAATCACGTATGCATGGATACGGGTTAATTTTTTTAAATCGGTCATTTTATGGCAAAAAAGTGTCGGAAATTATGTAAATTTTTGAAAACACCGGCAAATAACGTAAAAAGCGTGAAGTATAGTAGCGAATATGGTATAATCACCGGATAAATTTGCTCAATATTCTTCCAAATTCACTTGACAAAGGATATAAAAAATGTTATAAAAACATAGGAGCCTAAAAATGGCTATTTATTACTAAAAAAGGAGAAAATCCCGTTGAATTTTACTTTGGAACCGGCGGCGCCCTACGCTTCACAGTTAAACTACTTAATCATGAAAGCCACGTTTGATATTGCCAATGAGTGGTTTTTTTATGATGGCGCGCATAACGGGGCCAATGCGCTTGAACTGAATATGAGCAACACTTGGCTTTATGAAAACATAGTTGCCCTGAGCGACGATAATGAAATATTCGCCTATTTTGAAGGCCAGTGGTTGCGCCCTATGGATATAATTATCGGATTCAGAACAATTCATTTTGGGAAAAAATATACATTTATGGCGGTAAAAGCATTTTATAATTATTTGGATTACCTGTTTGTAAACCGGGGTTGCCAGGCTTTTAACTGGATGGTTGCGCTTCAAAATATTTCTGCTATTAAACAATACGAGCGGTTTGTACGTGATTATTGCGGGCATAAGGTAGGTACCCGGCATTATGCCCAAAAAAGTTATACAGGGAAAATAAGCGATATTAATCTTTATGAACTTACCGCGGTGGAATTTTTTGAATGGAAGGAACGCTATTTTGGAAAAAGGCGTTGATGGTTTTTGGTTTTAATCAGGCGTTGCCTGTTATATAATTGCTGTCTGTTTTAGATAGCAATATATTTTTTATGTTGAGCAGCAAATATGTGGTTAAACTATGGAGGGAAAAAGTATGATAACTTCTTATGATGAAACAAGCGGATTTTCGCTTGTAAGTTCGGAAGAATTGACGTTGGTTAATGGTGGAAAAGGTAGCGGTGGTGGCGGCGGCGGTGGTAGCAATAAAAGTGATTCCAAAAATAGAGCTGGAAGCACAAATGATAACATCGGTGGCGTTATTATTGGTATAGGCGGCATAAGCGGTAATGCTGGTAATAAGGGGCCTAGTATTAACATAACCAAAAACATCAGCTTATCATTCGCGGGGTTAACTATCAATGGCAAGAATACTACTACCACTATTTCACCTGGAATACAGAGCTTTAAGCCGCTGAGTTTTAGCCTCAGTGCAACGATTAGTTACTGAGCAGTAATGGTCACTGTCCAAACCCATGCAGCATTGTTATACTGTATGGGTTGTCAGGATATCAATACATGAAAAAGCTACTTGTACTAATATTGTTATTCTTTCTTCTTTTCCCTTTGTATTCCCTTGAGGGCGAAGCCGGAGTCAGTTTAGGAGTTTTGGGATGCGCCTTTGCTTTCGATGTGGATAATTATGATAACTACTTATATGGTCGCATTTTTGATTTTGCATATCAATTAGATAATGGTTGGGGAATAACCGCATCTCCTTTTATTATTCATTTTAATATTGCCGATCTTAGCCAGTATTCTTTTACATTTGTAAATCTTTCTCTTTTCTATAATTTTTTTAAAAGCATAAGAAGCAAGTTTTTTCTAGGCCCTTTTGTTTCCATGAATGCGGTAGATTTAAATAATCCCGTATTTATTGAATTCCGTTCAAGTATTAACTTTAGAATACGCAGTATTGAAAATTTTTTTAACCAGAGTGACATTTTTAATACTGATATTCTCCTTGTTGAATTGGGATATAAATATAATAAAAACAACAGACATGGTTTTTATATTCAGATTGGCCTAGATTTATTACTCGCGCTTGGGTTTTTAGTAGATGAAAATGATGTCAGAGAATATGAGAGAGAACAAACATGGCGTTAACCGTTGTTAGGAGGAAGTTATATGAAAAGGTATAAAAATAATACTTTCTTTTTATTAATTTTTACTATTGTCGTCTTGTCTTTTTCTTGTGTAACCTATTCATATGATCGTACAAATCCATACCCAAATATGAAAATAATGCGTTATGCAAATAGTCAGGCATATGTGTTAACAAATAAAACGTCCGATAAATTAATAATAGTTGTGGAAGGAAGCGGATGGGATTCTGTTTTAGGTGAAAAACAAGACAATATATGGATATCAGTTAAATATGCGTCACAGTTTCTTCAGGAATTAGGGAATGACTATACATTCCTTATACCTGAGAAACTGAACCGCCAGCCGGGGTTGGTGTATATAGAGGATATGGAAGATAGGGCAAATTATACCGCAGAAAATATACTTGCCTGTTATAATGAAAGCATTAATAGTTACCTTGCTGAAAATGCTTTTTCTTCTGTCGTATTGCTCGGTGTGTCAGAGGGCGCTTTACTGCTACCATTAATATATGACCGAATGAACAATAAAGATAATGTTACCGCTATGGTATCCATAGGTTTTGGAGGATTATCACTTTTTGAAGCATACAGTATATTAAGCGTTCGACCTTATTCCCCCCCGGAATGGTCTGAAATGTGTAGAGATATAGCAAATATATGTGATCCTGCAAACGCCGAAGTAAAAAATACATTTGAAGAAGATTTTTATGGTATAACTTACCGATGGTTTGATAGTTTTAGAAACATTAGACCTTTTGATCATTACAAAAGCATTACTATCCCGATACTTTTTGTTCATGGTGTGGCTGATTACAATATGCCTGTTGAGTCAACAGTATATATCGAGAAAAATCTGCCTGAAAAACCGTTTGAATACTGGTATTATGATAACTGGGATCACCAGCCAAGAAACAAAGCTGATATGATCGCATTTAGAAAAGAAGTTTCCGAATGGATTTTGTTAAAATCCATGTAAAGTTAATTGTTGTCTATGCAATACTACCAACAATTAGGGGTAAATGACTGCGGACCTGCCTGTTTGGCAATGGTTTCTTCCCATTACAAATTATACATTAGCACCGCCGAGATACGTAAACTCTGTAAAACAGATTCCATGGGGACCAATTTTGCCGGTTTAATTACAGCGGCAGAAAAACTCGGATTTACCACGCAAGCGCTAAAAGGCGATATATCCGCTACAACATTGGATTCTAAATTGATATTCCCTTTTATTGCGCATATTAAAATAACGTATCTGGGCAGCCCCTATGACCATTTTGTAGTAATAAAGACAATCTCAAAAACAAAAGTCGAAATATGGGATCCCAACCCAGCAGAAAACAAGCATACAATCAGCCGTGAGGAATTCTTAAAAATATGGACAGGGTATGTTTTGTTTTTATCGCCTAACACTCATTTTGTACCTAAAAAAGAAAAGAGTATACCTCTCTTTAAATATTTTCCTTTGTTACTGCCTCATAAAAAGAGCCTCGTTATAACCTTTATTGCATCAGTATTATTAGTGGTATTTGGTATATTAATTTCTTTTTATTATAAATATATTATTGATGAAATAGTTATTACCAGAGCTCTCTTTACCCTTGTGTCTTTATCTATAGGGGTTCTTTTAATTGTAGTTGTACAAGCGGTTGTTGAAGTTTTGCGTGAAATAATAATGAATTATGTGGTGTACAAAACCGACATACAATTTAGTTTTTCATATATTAACCATCTGCTAAAATTGCCGGTTTCTTTTTTTGATTCCAGAAGAACAGGTGAAATTTTATCCAGGCTTGATGATATAACTACCATCAGAGAGGTGCTATCAGGAACAACCTTGTCTGTTATAATGGATACGCTTTTATTGGTTATAAGTGCTCCATTTTTATTTAGAATCAGCGGGGTATTATTTTCTATTTCATTACTGAGCATATTGATTGTCAGTATCATTGTCAGGTTTTTTATAAAAATATACCGCAGACAATATACTCTTCTGCGGCATGAGGAAGCAGGGCTGTTTTCCACCGTGGTGGAAATACTGAACGGCGCGTATACAATAAAGGCTCTTAACGCTGAACAAAGGGCACGGAATGATTATGAAAAGAACTTAATGAAAGTAACCTGGACAAGCTGGAAAACCAATAGAATCCAAATTCTGCAGGGTTTTTTAACCGGGATAGTAACCAGTGTTGCCGGAATTATTACTTTTTGGGTTGCCAGTACCGGTATTATCAACGATACCTTTAGTTTTGGGACATTGCTTAGTTTTAACGCTTTATTGGCTTATTTTTCCGGCCCGCTTTTTCGTCTTATTAATCTTCAGGCGGGATTGCAGGAAGCTTTTGTTGCTGCTGAGAGGGTAAGCGAAATTCTTGAAACGGAACCGGAACAGTCAGAAGATGTACAACTTATAAAGCCTCCTGCGCTTGAAGGAGATATTGAATTTAATAAAATTTCTTTTAAGTACGGAATGCGTCAACCGTTATACACAGATTTTTCTTTTCGTATTAACAAAGGGCAGTGGGCGGCTTTTGTAGGCCCCTCGGGGTGCGGCAAGACCACATTAGTAAAATTACTTCTTAAATTTTATGCACCTGAACAGGGTACGGTTTTCATAGACGGCAATGATTTACGTTCTATAGATGCTACCGCTTTGCGTTCCCATATTGGTTATGTACCGCAGAATATTTATTTGTTTTCCGGTGCTGTCTCTGAAAACATTGCGCTCAATAATCCTGCTGCCTCAATGGAAGATATTGTTGCCGCTGCCGAAAAAGCAGGTGCCGATGAATTTATTAACAGGTTACCGGAACGGTATAATACAAAACTTGGCGAACGAGGAGCGACGCTGTCGGGCGGCGAGCAACAACGCCTTGCTTTGGCACGGGCCTTATTGGGAAATCCAGATATATTGATTTTGGATGAAGCGACTAGTAATCTTGATTCCATAAGCGAATACCATATCTTCAAAACCTTGGAAACATTCCGGGGCAGTATGACCGTAATTATTATTGCTCATCGGCTTTCAACAGTACAGAAATGCGATGTCATTTTTGTTATGGATAAGGGTGCTATTGTCGAATCAGGCAGCCATAAGAGACTATTGGCAAACAAAGGATTATATAAAACATTATGGGAGAGTACGGTATTATGAAACAATTCACCGATATGTCAGATTTTCATCAAGGCTATCAGTTTTTTATACTTCGTCCGTCCCGCGCCGGTACTATGTTTATTATTGTTACCGCCTGTACTGTTCTAACCGCCGTTGTATGGTCTTTTTTCGCAAAAATGGACGATGTAGTAAAAGCTACCGCTCTTTTACGTCCTGCCGCCACAATTTCCCATATTGTTGCCCTTTCAGGCGGGGAGGTGCTTACCAAAAATTACGTTAATGATGAATTTGTATCAGAAGGAGTTCTTCTTTTACTTCTTGATGTTTCCGCAGATATACTTGACTTGAATAATTCCCAAAAGCTTATGGAACGTTTACAGGAAGAAATACTAATAACTGAGTTTCTGTTGAAAACCATAGGTGATAATTATAATGCTGCACCAATTCAAAACAGAGAAGCCTATACCCGATCAGAGGCATATTTAATCGAATACAGGCAATTACTCGGCCAGATCGGTATACTGGAAACAAAATTAGACCGTGAGAAAACAATGCCGGAAAGTATGTATGCTGCCCAGCGTGTAGAGGATATTGAGAAAGAAATCTCTCAGGCACGTTTGGCTTTTAGCTTATGGCGTAACAACAGCTTAATTGAAACCTCAACTAACCTTAAAACCCTTTCCGGTGAAAAAGAAACAATTGAGCGACATCTTTCCACTCTTGACAGAAACATAAAAAATGCGACCATTCGTGCTCCAATTTCGGGAAAAATAAATGAGATACGCGCTTTAAATATTGGTGATAATGTTCTTTCCGGTGAACAAATAATAAATATCATACCTATTGATTCTTCCATGCTTAAAGCGGAAATTCATGTCGACCCCGCATATATAGCGCTGGTTAAGGTAGGACAAAAAGCCACTTTGCGTTTTCCGGGATTGCCGCCTTCAAAATATGGCAAGTTGGATGCAAGAATAAGTCTTATTCCGGCAGATTATATGATAGGGGAGAATGCAAAACCTGTTTTTATTGTTGAAGCCAGAATCGATAAGCCATATCTCACTGCAAAAAATGGGGAAAGAATTTCTTTGCGTGCAGGTATAGGTGCAGAAGGACGAATAATTGTAGCGCAGGACAAAGTTATATATATGCTCCTGAAAAAGCTTGATTTTATAAGTACTTCTATGGAGGTATTTTATGACGCAGAAACCAGATAAACAAAAAATTATTTTGTCTGCCTGTTTGCAAAAAAAAGTCATGGTATTTTTGTTTGTTATTGTCTCAACAGTAGTGTATGCAAATGATTGTCCTCTGTTGGATAAAATAGTTACATCTATTCTATCTGACCGTGACATTATTAATAGAAAAGAGCAATACAAACTTTCACTTATCGATCAAAGGTACCAGTATTTGCAATGGTGGAAGCCCTCTGTTGTCCTGTCTAACAATTTGTTTTATCCATACAAAAATACTTTTTATGACAACATAGCAACAGGAAACCAATCATCTTTGGATTTATTATTACCCCTTCCAACCGGTACGGTTTTCAGTATAGGCGGCTCGTACTCCCTCGGCAGAGATTTACTGGAAACCTCGACCCTGGAAAGGCTAAATTGGGGTTTTATTCAGGATCTGGAATTTAATTTTGGTCTTACTCAATCTCTTAATCCTTGGTGGCTTCACAGTCGTCGTAACCCTTATTCCCGCAATGCTGCCATACAAAGTACCATATCAAAAAATGATTATAATATTACGATAAAGGGAATGTTGTTTTCCGGGATAGAAACATATATAAATTTGCGAAAAACTGAACGTAGAATTATTCATCTTAAAGACACTCTAATTCTCTACGATGAATTACTACAAGCGCAATACCAATTGTTTTCCAGAGGAAGTATATCATGGAGAGAATATGAAACAACACGTTTGGAAAAGTGGGACTACGAAACTACTTTATTTAGCCTTGAAAATGAACAGGCTTTCTTACAGGGGGAATTATATCGTTTTACCGGAATGCTGATAGAAAATGTAAATATTGAATCTTTGCCTGATACGGAAGACGCTTTATTTATGGGTATTTTTGTAGATATAACAAAAGAAAAAATAGACACCCTAGAAGAAACTAGTTTATTTCTTTTGAAAGAAAGTTTACAAATGACAAGACTTTTAAACAGACAGAATAATGCGCCTTCTCTTAAAATTGGATGGGGCACTCTCTACAAACTACCCGTTAGTTCATCAAGTTCATTGGGAGATGTGTGGAAAAGGAAAAATTTTGATGATAACATACGCAACAATTGGTCTATCACTGCAACCATTGATTTATCATCTCTCGTGTTTCCGATAAACAAAATGCAAACTCTCCAATACAAAGAACAAACCTTAACAATTGAAGAACTGCTTAATACTCTTGCTATCGAAAAACAAAATGAAAAAATGCTTAAAGATCTCCTTATTATTCAAACTCAAGAACAAATAGAAAGACTGTCGGTACTTGTGGCGGATGATTATATTCGTATACAGGAGGATGAAACTTTAAAAAACAGAGGTGTTATTTCCGCACTTGAATATAACCAAGTTGGGCTTGCCTACAAAGAAAAACAAACATTGTTGCTTAATCTAAAGGATGATATGTGGCTGTATACCTTTATTAGGTCTTATTATTAAAGAACCCATTGTTTTTCTATATCTTACCAAATAACTATTCATAGGGCAGGATAAATTATCTGCTTTCGGGAAACATATCATGAACAAATTAATATTATGAGAAGTGATGATTAAAAAAATACCATATATGAACTAACGTATACAGCTTAGACATATGTTTCTGTTATCACTACAGTTTTGGAAAAGTTCAATTCATCGGTGTGTAAGTCTTACTCCTGTCCCATATCATGCCGAGATCTATCCAATTAGGATATACTGAAGTTTTTAGGCTATTGACTTTCCCCTTTTTATGGGATATACTTTATATATCCTATGAATTGGAGGGTTTTTATGCAGACAACAATTGTTAAATGGGGCAATAGTCAAGGGATAAGGCTGCCAAAAGCGTTTCTGAAAAGCGTACAAATCGCTGAAAATGACCCTATTGATATAACATTGGAAAATGAGAAAATTGTCATAAAAAAAATAAGCGCAAGGGAACATAAAACAACCAAACAGCGCCTTATTGAATTTTATGGGGAAAAATATAAGCGGAAGGGCTCACCGCAGAAAGAAATCAATTGGGGCAACCCTGAAGGGAGTTATTTTATGTGATCAGGCAAGGACATTGGATATTAATGCGCGTAATTTTGAATTTATTGAAAAAATTCCAGAGGATATTATATTTGATGTTTTGGATATTATTGCGGGTTTTATAGAAAAAGAAAAGGCCATAAAAAAACGTTTACGCCATTAAAACGGCGTAAACATTCACAATATCTGCAAAATATGCATTATTTTAAAAATAATAAAGAACTAAATTGATGTTTTGCACGTCTAATATATATAAGGCAATCCAGGGATGGTTGAGGTGGAAGAAACAAAAGAATATCTGGCGGAAAAA
>JGI24698J34947_10001251_pt1 | contig 13283 bp, 14 predicted proteins | sample TergutMp193P3_FD_34947 | JGI IMG/M metagenome (IMG submission 34947)
GCCGTGCGTAAAAACGGCGCGTCCCTTGGAAGAATCCCCGAAGAATACAGAACCTGGGAATTGTGCGTCGTTGCCCTGCAAGACGACAGCAACGGATCTATACTTGATCATGTCCCCGATAGTTTCAAGACAATGGAATTATGCCTTAACAGCGTCAGAATAAACGGCGCAAATCTTTCAGGCGTCCCCGAAGCCATGAAAACTTACGAACTCTGCCTCAAGGCCATCCGCAATAACCCCTGCGGCCTTGCCTACGTGCCGCCAAATTTCCTGACCCAGGATTTATATATGGAAGCTGTAAAATATAACGCCAACGCCATTGAATACATACCGATCCAGCTCCTCACCCCCGCGCTCTGGCGGGAAGCCATCTGCAGATCAGGGCGCTTGCTCAGGAAACTGCCCGCATCCTACTTCACGGAAGAACTCTGCCGCCTCGCGGTTTCAAATTACGGCAAGGCCCTTGAGTTTGTCCCCTGGGAACAGTTAAATCTGCCTGTTGCCGCGGCAAAGGAAGTGATTTTCACTGCCGTAAAGCAGGACGGCAAAGCCCTCAGGTTTGTTGACATGAAAACGCTCACTGCGGAGGAGTATACGGAACTTTGCAAAATAGCGATGGAGAGGGAAGAATTAATGGGAATATAGAGGAAAAACATGATTGACTCAAACAGAAAAACCCTCAAAGCTGCCCGTGAGAAGTATACAGACACCTTGTATAAACTCCGTAAACTGGAAGCAATACCTGTAGCCCTCAGAACTTATAGAATCTGCCTCAAGTACGTCAAAAAGAACGGCCGTGAGCTTGGCTCTGTTCCCTGGGGAAAGCTAAATTTAACTGCCCCTGAAGCAGCCGAACTCTGCGCCATCGCCGTAGAGAATGATGCGTGGGCCTTTGAATTTGTCCCGGACAAATTCAAAACTCCCGAACTTTGCATGAAAGCAGTCATGGGTGATGCCCTGAAGTCCATGCTTGCATTTGTGCCTCCCGAATTCAAGACCCTTGAGCTTTGCGCCGCCGCCATTGAACACCTGGTCTTTGACGATCATTATAGATTCATACCTGAAAATCTGCGGGATCAAGTCAAAGAAATAGAAATGAAAAACAGTGAAAACGATCCCAAACCTTTCAATGTCAAATACAAAACAAAACAATTCGGAGAAATATCATTCCACGTTTGGCCGGATGATGATTATGGACATACCGATATTCATTATCAAAATCAAAAAATAGAAATTTTTATCCCCGATATATGGACGCACACAAAAAAAATAGCACCATGCCTTGATATAATTGAAAAATATTTTGATATTAACGAAACCGCGAAAAACACGCTCCTAAATAATTACAAAGAAAATAAAGTAATAAAGGAATATTTCAAATTTAATTTCAGGAAGATGTACAATGAAGAACGCCTTAAAGTATTTTCTACAGTCAAGTACAAAAAAATAGACTTCCCTGCCATCATAAAAAACCTCTCATGCCCTGTTTTACACATTGATTTAAACGAGGCGAATAACGAATTGGAAGTGTCTTTGAGTTATGTTTTGACAAAAGTTTCCTGGCTAAGAAGTCAAATATTGATTGTAAACATCGACGAGAACTTAACCGTGTCAGGTTATGAGCATGGAGAAGTTTTACTTGACTAAAAAGATGTCACTAATTTGTAGGAGTAAGCAATGGCCACAGACCTTGGAGTAACATCCTTTGAAGATATGCCCGACAATCTCAAGACACCGGAAATGTGCCTGGAAGTGGTGAAGAAGAGGGGCCTTGCGCTTAGGCATGTGCCTGAAGCATTGAAGACAGAAGAGCTATGCCTTGAAGCGGTACAACGCTCCGGTTCCGCGCTTGAATATGTGCCAGAATCATTAAAAACAGAGTCTTTGTGTCTCACCGCATTGAAACAATTCGGATATGCGCTTAAATTTGTTCCTGAGGTGTTGAAGACAGAAACCTTTTATTTAAAAGCATTACAACAAGATGGTAATTTTCTTAGATATATACCTGAAGAATTGAAGTCGGAAACCTTCTGCCTTGCCGCTGTTCAAAAAAGCTCAAGGGCGTTTGTCTTGGTACCGGAAGCTATGAAGACAGAAGCAGTATGCCTTGCCGCTGTACTGGAAGACGGTTATGCGATTGAATATGTTCCTGAAGTAATGAAAACAGAAGCGCTATGCCTTGAAGCCGTGCAGCAAATCGGTTCAGCGCTTAAATATGTGCCTGAACAACTCAGGACAGAAAAAGTTTGTCTTGCCGCTGTACAGGAAGATAATTATGCGCTTAAATACGTACCTGAAGCAATGAAAACAGAAACTGTTTGTCTCGCAGCCGTAAATAAAAATGGACTTGCACTCAAATATGTCCCTGAACCGATAAAGTCAGAAGCCGTTTCTCTTGCCGCCGTGCAAGAAAACGGTTTTGCGCTAAAATATGTACCTGACGCAATGAAAACTGAAGCCCTGTGCCTTGCCGCTGTACAAAACAAAAAGTCTGAGCCTGAAATAGGGGCAAAATTTAGCTATCACATCAGGCAGCAGATCAGCTCTGTGCTTGAATATGTTCCCCAGGCAATGAAGACAGAAGCTATATGCCTTGAAGCTGTGCAACAAAACGGTTATGCGATTAAGCATGTACCTTTTAAACTCAAGTCAATTATCAATAAGCAGGTAACAGAAAAAGACAATGAACACGAAATTTAAAAAAATGCCTGACGAAATCAAAACACCGAAAATGTGCATTAAAATGGTGAAACAAAACGGCTCGGCTCTTCGATTTGTGCCCGAAGCGCTTATGACAGAAACCCTATGCCTTGCCGCAGTGCGACAAAACAAAGACGCGCTTCAGTATGTGCCGGGAGAACTGAAAGCGATTGTCAGTGTAAATAGCAGATAACTGGCGCTATATGTGTTAATTTACTTCTCTATTTTTCTCACAGGGGCACGGGGGCACAAAGGACACGAAGTTATTTCTACTTAGGTTGAATTTATCCTAATTCTTGCTATACTCGACTGAGGAGGCTTATATGACTATCAATACTGAAAACTTGGTATCAATTACTGAAACAAACCAGAATTTTTCCCGTGTGGCCCGTATAGTGGACAAAACGGGGGCTGTAGTAGTCCTTAAAAATAATGTACCTCGATATGTGATTCTTGACTTTAGCCAGCTATTGGACGAAGAGACTGCTTCCACCAGCGAGGCCCTAACTTCTGCCCGGAATTATCTAAAAACCATCTGGCGGCTTTTAAGGAATTGGCAAAGTAGCCCCATGAAGCGACTCTCTCAGGAAACAATAGTCGCAATGCATAGCGAACTTATAATCCAAAGTGGCGGTCTTGATGGCATACGAGATGCCAATATGTTGGATGCATCAATCAATTCTCCTTTTCATACCTTTGATGGGAAGTATCTCTATCCAACACTTCAGGCGATGGCAGCTCATCTGACTTTTTCTCTTATAAAAAACCATCCCTTTCTTGACGGCAATAAACAGATCGGAATTGATTGACTGGATTATTTCACATAGTTGAGCTTTTTCTTCGGTCTTAAGACAGGCTTTTATGTTATAATTCTTTGATTGTCAGCTAATTTGATATTTAATTAGCATCCGTAAATTTAAAAAATAAGGTCTCCCCTTTGTGTCCTCCGTGCCTTTGCGCCTCCGTGAGAGGTCTTTTGTACGTGTCCCCCATGCCTCCGTGATAGGTCTTTTGGAGTCACCCCTCCATCTACAGACCCAATTGAGGAATGAGCAGTCTCAGTATTGCGTTAATAAGATTCCCGATTGGAAGTATTGTTATGCTCGTACGGTTCTGGATGATCAGGATTATGAGAAGCAGGGGCGCGCCGATTTTCATTATGCTGGCTTCCGTTTCCTGGCTCAGGTTGAAGCCGGAAAAAACAATATGGCTGCCGTCTAGAGGGGGAATGGGTAAAAGGTTAAAAATCATGAGGCCCAAATTGATCATTGCGGCGCGGAAAATGACATCAAAAAAAATGAAGAAAGGGCCGGAAAAAAAGAAAGCCAAAATAGCCTCATTGGACGTGAAGTCAGGCATGGCTAACCAGGCTTTAAAAAGGGCGATGAAAAAAAGCGCCAGGGCCAGATTGGAAAGGGGGCCGGCAGCGGCGATTATAGCCTTGTCACGCCGGAGGCGGGCAAGGTTTCCCGGGTTGAACTGAACCGGTTTTGCCCAACCGAAACCAGCGATGATAATAAAAACAAAACCGATGAGGTCAATGTGTTTCAGCGGGTTAAAAGTCAGGCGGCCCAGATCCCGGGCGGTATGATCTCCCAGTTTATCTGCCGCGAAGGCATGGCAGTATTCATGCACCGTGAGGCCGATAATTATGCCGGGAAGGGTGTACAGGATATTCTGCCAGTTCATTGAAGAAGTATAGCGAATATTGGTGAGTAGGGAATAGGGAGTGGGGAGCAGGAAAGGGAAAATATAAGGAGAACAGTTGAAAAGCTTTAAAAACCCTTGACAAATTGAAATTCATAATTTATTATTGAATTAACGTTCATTCAAAGGAAAAGAAGATATGCCAAGGACAAAAGAAACGTTTGAGGCTATGAGGGAAACCACACGGCGAAAAATCGAAGCTGCCGCGCTGTCGCTGTTCGCAAGGAAGGGGCTATCGGTTAAGGTGGGGGAAATTGCGAAGGCAGCCGGCGTCAGTCAGGGACTGCTGTACAGCCACTACCCATCCAAGGACGCGTTGATTGCCGAACTTATACGTCAGGCAACCGATATTTCGGGGAGAAGCATAATGGAGATTGCGGGATGTAGAGGTAAGGCCGCCATGAAAATCAAGAGGATCACGGACTTAATGTGCAGTATGTTTGTCGGTACCTCTCCAATAGGGATTGATTACTTCATGTTCATGGTGCAGGTGGGTTTGAGCGGCTTCCGGATACCGGAGGCATCTCAGTATTCGCAGGACTGCCCCAATCCGGCAGAGAGCCTTGCACGTGTCATCGCGCAGGGACAAAAAGAGAGGTCGGTCGCGCCCGGCAACCAATTCAGGATGTCTGTCGTCTATTGGGCGGCAATTCAGGGGTTATGCTGTTATGCCGCAACAGGGGCGCCATTATTGCCGGATGCAAAAACATTAAACAGAATTTTATTAAAAGAGGTATATTTATGAGCAAGAAGATTATCATCATAGGTGCAGGGGTCTCCGGGCTGAGCGCGGGCATTTACACACAACGCAGTGGGTTTGATGTCACGATTTTGGAACAGCACACCATTCCCGGCGGGATGTGTACAAGCTGGAAACGCAACGGGTATTTATTCGAAGGCGGGATACACTGGCTTACCGGTTCCAACCCCAAACAGGCGTTATACGAAATCTGGCAGGAAGTCGGGGCGCTGAACGACAGTGTGAAGGTTCTGTATGATGAGCCATTCCGAAGCGTGGAATGGGAAGGCAAGGCCGTTTGCCTATACCGCGATTTACAGAAGCTGCAGGAGCATTTTATCGAAATCTCCCCGGAAGACGCACCGGCAACCAGTCGGCTTGTGTCGGCGGTTAAGGCATTCACCAAAGTCGAAATGCCCATTCTGAACATTAAAGGTGTAAAAGCCGCTCATCCGCGCAAGATGGCCATGGGAATGTTACTGAAAATGATTCCGGTTATCCCCAAAATGGGAAAAACCGGGAAGCTGTCCGTGGCTGAGTACGTGGATACATTCAAGCATCCGGCCCTGCGTCTGCTTTTAAACAATATAATCCCTGAGGAGAACAATGCGATGAGCCTCTTGTTCACGCTTGCGACCCTTGCGGCCGGTGACGGCGGCTATCCTGAGGGCGGCTCGCTTGCAATGACGAAGCGCATGGCAGACACGTTCACGGGCCTTGGCGGCAGAATCCTGTACAAGACAAAGGCGGACAAGGTTGTTACGCGAAACGGGTCCGCCGTTGGCGTAAATACGGGTGGCGAAGTTTTAGCCGCTGATGCCGTAATTATCACGCAGGAAACGCTTGCCGCTGTGGAGCGGTTATTCGACGCGCCGCCCAGGGACGAATGGCTTTATAATTTGAAACGCGATGTGAAACCTGCCGTCTGCTGTTTCATTGGAATCGGCGTTAGGGCAAAGCTTCCCGAAACACCCATGCTTGAGGTTCCCGAACCGATTCGATGCGGCGGCTTCAGCTACCCGGTATTGGGTTTTAACAACTACTCGAATTATCCGGGCTATGCACCGGAAGGCTGCACGGCGCTGACGACCGCACTCATTGGCGATAGCTATGATTTCTGGAAAAAAGCCCGGGATGAGGGGCGCTATGAAGCCGAGAAAAAGGCTGTTGCTGATCAGGTCATCCGCGCCTTATGCCAAAAACACCCGGAAGCTGAGGGCAAAATCGAAGTCGTTGATGTCGCCACGCCGCTGACCTATGAGCGGTATACCGGCGCGTCGAAAGGTTCGTGGATGGCGATCATGGGAAAGGGCGACTCAATGGGGACCGCCTGCCCATGCGTGCTTGAGGACACAAAGAGCGTGTATTTCGCGGGACACCGCACCAAACTGCCAGGCGGCCTGCCCGGGGCTCTTGTGTCAGGCCGCGACGCGGCGCAGATGGTTTGCCGTCAGTTTGACGTTGTGTTTGCGTAAGGGTTTTGCGTTTCTTGTCTTGCGTCACGCGCAATCCCTACGCGCTTACGCTGATCCTTCCCCCCAGGGAAGAGAGCCTTGCCACGATGTTCTCGTAGCCGCGTTCGATTTGATAGACGTTGTCGATGAGGCTTTTGCCTTCGGCAGCCATGGCGGCGATTACCATTGCCATGCCGGCGCGCACGTCGGGGCTTTGGAGCTCGGAGCCGGTCAGTCGGGTGGGACCAGAGACTACGGCGCGGTGGGGGTCGCAGAGGACTATGCGGCCGCCCATGGCGATGAGTTTATCGACGAAAAACATGCGGGACTCGAACATCTTTTCGTGGATGAGGACGGTTCCCTTGACCTGGGTGGCGACGACCGTGACGATGCTGGTCAGGTCGGGCGGGAAGCCGGGCCAGGGGGCGTCGTCGATTTTTGGGATCATCCCGCCAAGGTCGTGGTTTACTTCGAGGGCCTGGACTGAGGGTACGTGTAGGGTACTGCCGGAGTGCTCCCAAATGATGCCCAATTTGCCGAAGGCGATTTTCGCGGGCCGCACGTCGGCAGGGTTTGTGCCTTCAATGAAAAGCTCCCCCCTTGTGACTGCCGCGAGGCCGATAAATGAGCCCACTTCCATGAAGTCTGCGCCTATCGTGAAGTCGCAGCCTGAGAGTTTCTTCACGCCGCGTATTTTAAGGATGTTGGAACCGATTCCCTCAATGATTGCGCCCATCGAGCAGAGCATACGGCAGAGGTCCTGCACGTGCGGCTCGCTTGCGGTGTTGGTGAGGATTGTCTCGCCTTCCGCCAGGACCGCTGCCATGACGGCGTTTTCTGTGGCAGTGACCGATGCCTCGTCGAGGAAGATGTCCTCCCCCTTGAGGCCAGGGCTGCTGAAGACGAATGCATCGGAGCCGTCGATCCTGTCGTTATGCGAAACCGAAGACGCCCCTTCGACAATCTCAACCGTTGCGCCTAACTCGGTGAGTACGAGGAAGTGAGTGTCAAGGCGGCGGCGTCCGATTACGTCGCCTCCTGGCGGGGGCAGCACTGCCCTGCCAGTCCTCGCGAGGAGCGGCCCCGCAAACAGGATGGAGGCGCGGATCTTCCCGGCTTGTTCAAGCGGGATTTCCGAGGAGACAATGTCGCCTGTTGTCAGCCGCCAGGTGTTTGGCCCCAGGGAAGAAACATCGCCCCCCAGGGCTTTGAAAACAGACAGCATTACCTGAACGTCTTCAATGTTCGGGATGTTTCGCAGTGTTACAGGTTCGTCGGTCAGAAGGGCGGCGGCTATGCAGGGCAGGGCGGCGTTCTTGTTGCCGCTGGCTTTGATGGTTCCACTGATTGGGTACCCGCCCTCAATTAGGTATTGATTCATATGCTTGCACTCTAACGACAAGGGCTTGCGATGTCTAGGGATCTATTCCAAATCGATCATTATCTTCACGTCGTTTTCAGGCAAGGCTGCGGCGTATTCGAAAGCGGCGATTGAATCGGCGAAGGGGTACTGTTTGGTAACAAGCGGCTTTACGTTCAACTTCCCGGAAGCGATCATGTTTATGACCAGCGGATAGATGTTCACATAACGGAAGATGGTTTCGATGGAGAGTTCCTTCGCCTGCATGGCGACTACATCGAGCGGAACCGGGCCGCCGGGCATACCGATGAGTACCATCCTGCCGCCGGGGACGGGGTACGCGCAGATGCTCTCATAGGCCGCCGCGCTTCCCGACGCCTCAAACACGATATTGACCCCGATGATTCCCTTCCCCGCGAAATGGCGTTTGATGTCGGTTTTGTTGAGATCGATTGCTTCCAGCCTGTCGCCGTAGTGTTTGTTTATGAAATCAAGCTTACCCTTCTTGATGTCCGCGATGTAGACCTTTGAGCAACCCGAGGATTCGGCGGCCAGGGCAGTGACAATGCCGATGGTCCCGCCGCCTATGACAAGGGCAGTGTCCCCTGGCGATATCTTCGCCTTCTTGGCCGCCCATGCGCCAATCGCGACGGGTTCCACCAGTGCGCCCTCGTGAAACGAGACATTGTCCGGCAGCTTGAAGGTGAGGCTCGCGGGGTGGACAACGGTCTCCCGGAGGCAGCCGTGGATGGGCGGCGTAGCCCAAAAACGCACCGCCGGATCAAGGTTATACATGCCCTTCAGGGTTTCGATACTCTTAAAATCCGGTATCCCCGGTTCAACGCAGACCCTGTCGCCGGCTTTCAGGTTTTTAACATTGTCGCCTGCCTCAAGAACAACGCCGCTCGACTCGTGGCCCAGAATCATCGGCTCATTGACGACAAAGTCCCCGATTCGCCCATCAAGGAAATAGTGGATATCGCTGCCGCAGATGCCGCAGGCCTTTATCGCGATTTTTACGTCATCAGGACCCGCGGTTTCGTCAATCGGGTAATCCCGCAGACTGAGTTTTTTCTTTTCTTCAAGTACCAACGCTTTCATATATTACCTTGCAATTGCCAGAGTCCAGACGGCCTGGGTTTTTGGATCTATCCAGATTTCCAGGACCAGAAAATTGTTCAGGGTTCCTGAGCTTTGTGTAATAATCGTAGATGTATTATTCCAACCGCTTGAAGTGTTCCGTGTTGAAACCCTGGTGGATAACTGGGTAACAATTTCAACAATCGCCGCTTCATAGGATTTTACGAAAGTATCCTGCCGCCTTAAATGCCTGGCCGCATAGCCCACCCCGGCAATAAAACCGTTAATTTGCCTGGGTCTATTGGTCGTCCATACGGGGCTGCCGTCCGCATTCCTCGCGAATCCGTAGCCAATGCCTCCCGGAAACGCCGCCGGATAGGTAAAGCGTATTAACACGGTGCGGTTGTTAGTCGCTATGTCGCGATCCGGATCGAACTGAAGTTTTTCCTTGTATTGTTCCAGCTCTTCATCATATTCAAGATTGAGGCTGGATTCGGTTTTATTGCCAAAGACGCCGGAACTCGTTATCTGGGTAGTTTCATAGTCAACCATTATTCCGTGGTACAGGGCTGCTTTTCGCGCCGCGTCTTCACGGGCGGCGGCTATTTCGTCCTCCCGTTTTTGCAGGGGGCCGGAAACGCCGATGATCGTCAGCGCCGTAGGGCGCGGCGCCGTAATCAGAAAGCCGCCCGTCATGGCGGATGATCCAGCGCCTCCCGATCCCGTGCTCGCGCAGGAAGAAAAAAACAGCGGGCTAAAAAAGAGGAGTACGGTTAAAATGGCTGCTAACTTCCCCGTCATGGCATTCTATACAGTGTACAGGGGAATGGGGCATGGGATCCATGCCCTGCATTCCCTTAGCCGTGCGCTTTTAGCGATGTCAATATCCTCTGGCTTCCCTGGCTTCCCTTATATAAGCGTCCATATCCTGCTCAACGCTATATGCGGCCATTTGCGGAACACGCAGCCTGGCCGCAGCCTGCGCCTGGTTGATTTCCCTTGCTATGTCAGCCTTGCTCAGATACATAACAACCCACCAGTTGCCGTCCTTGTCTTCTATTTCTTCCACAATAACCGCGCCGCTGATATTTGAATCGGAGATCGTCCTTGTGAAACTTTCCTGGTACGCCATATTCGCGTCGCGGTCAACTTCACTTGCGGCATTGAAATCACGGAACATGTTACTCACCGCGGAAGACAATACATTGGATATGTCCGCCCTGGCCCTTGTGGCTGCGGTAGTCCTTGACATGTTAAGGGTACCCATTTTGGCAGTACCGACGCCAACTATCGCGTCCTCCGGTGCGCTTCTCCTTGCTTTCGTGATTTCCGACGGTACTCCGCCTGTGGTTGCGCAGCCGGCAATGACCAACACCAAGCAAACTGCAAAAACAACTCCGCTAATCTTCTTCATAACAAATTTCTCCTTGTTATTAAAATGTTTTATCATCTCTTGCCTACCTTTTCGGCAATAGTTGATTTAGATAGTCTGACAAGAGCTTCGCGTACCCTTCGTTTATTCTTTGTTCCGCCGCCATGTAAGCGCGGTTGTCGGCTTCCGACTGGGAAGCAGGATGCCCCTCGCGATTATAGAAATTGAAAGGCAATAATACCGCCCCCGTACTGCCGTCAACAAGGTTCGCGGAGACTTCAATGCGGGTCCATTTTCTGACGTCATTCGGAAATTCGACCACGGAAGTGACGATGTTCGTATCAAGGGCATACCGTGTCGCCGGCGAAGCTGGCGAGCTGTTAACGCTGCTCTGGAAGCCCAGATCGGAAAGCACTTTTGCGAAAGCCCCCTCAATCCTGTTCGATCTGTCGTTCTGCACGCGGATGGCGACAGGGATAGCTTTGATGATGCCAAGGGCTTCAAGCCGGTAATCGTCGCCGCGTTTAAAGCCCTGTACCGGCCCGCCGATAACCGAGAGCAGATTCACGTACGGAACCATCATATCGGCGACCGTCGCCGCAAACTGATAACGGGAATACCCTTCCAGGGTGTTTTTCTCGGCCAGGGGCATGTCCACAAGGTTGCTGATCATTGTTTGGTTAGACCCGACAAGATCGGAATATATCCGAATGGCGTTGGCCTTGTTCATTACAGCCACGGCGTAATAACCGCTATTATCGTTACATACATCGCCGATTTCCGCCCCAAGAAGGGAATCGAGGCCAGCCTGGATCGATATCATGCTGCCGACAGCGGAATTTTCCGACCAATAGGCGATAATGCCGTTCCTGACAGCCTGCTGATATAATGTGGATACCCTCTCATCAACCTGTATCCTCATGTTGAAACCGGAGACAAGGCTGCCGAAGGCGTTTTTCTCCGCGGTTTCACGTGAACTTCCGTTGCCTACGGCTGCGACATACGCCTGCCTGTTATACCTCGTGTACGGGTCCCGAACCCAATCCGGTAGATTACCGCTGGAATTGGTTGTTCCACAGCCAGGTAATATTAGGGGCAGAAGACATGCCAATAAAAACGATGAGATTTTTCTGCACATGGTACTATTTCCTGGCTCCCCTTTTGCCTAAATTAGTGCATATTTTCAAATGCCTGTCAAGGCGACGCCTGTCATTGCCGCAACAATTGCACTTCCTCTCTAGCTCGCCTTATATATTCATCCATATCAGCATCAGAAAAATCCAGTACCGGGGCTCTCAGTCTGGTTTCAGATAATACTTTACAACCCAATGCCACCCACAATGAGCCATCTTCGGTTTTTATATAATCCACCAAGCCTAATGGCAAATATGTATCTTCATATTCACTTTCAACAGAAATGTTTTCGATAAATTGCTCAGTAAAAGAATCAGGATCAATCTCATAAGCAGTAGATTGATAATTTACAGTAGATGAGATTTCTGCGTGAAGTGTATGGGCAATCGATAGAATAGCGCGTTCTTTTGCCAGATGAAACGATGCCATATCAGTTTCCAGCTTTGCAACGCCAAAGCCATAAACCATATCTTCGCTCTGGCGTTGAAACAGGTGACTTATCCATACGTTAATATCAGAAACAAAGCGGGGGGTTCCAATAGAAGACACTTTTGATAGATCATAGAGGAAGGCATCAGAGAAATCAATTTGTTGAGGGGAAATAATTATAGGGGTTTTTGGCATATAAATCGCACACCACCAGGTGCCATCAATTGTTTTGGTAATGTCTACTATTCTTGTGCCCTTTAGAAGAGCACTGGATAGAACCTCAATAATATACTCCTGATAGGCAGTATATATATCAGAGAAGTCATCTTCGATTCTTACATCAGAGAATTTAGAGAGAACTTCCGAAGATAACGCACGGGCAATCTGAACTCTTGCCCTGGTCATGGAAAGTGACATTGATTCCCATTCTGATTCAGCCCTTGCCATTCCAATACCTACAAGGCAATCTTCCGGTTTATTTCGGAGAGCATTTAGTATTGTTACAGGTATCTCCTGTGCAACAATCACGGCGGTGGAAACATAAAAAAGAACCAGAAAAAATAGCTGTTTCGTGAATCGCACCTTAATCCTCCTTGTCTTCGGATGCCCTTTCAAATGCCTCGTTCATTCTGTCTTCAGCTTCCCTCTGAAATAAATAATGCTGGACAGCCATCCTGGCAGCGGCTTGCGCCTGTTCGGTTGCCCTTATTCCTTTGTCAAAATACACCACACACCACCATGTCTCATCACTTGTTTTTTCAAGTTCTGCAATCCAGGAACCCATAATATGAGAAGTCGAAAGTTGAACTACAAATTCTTCATGACGATTCATGGTAACACCAGTAACCTCATCACTTAATGAATAATACTCATTGATTGGTTTGCTTATTGATGATTCAAGTACCTCCGATATTTGCGCTCTTGCCAGAGTTTCCGCAAGCGATATTGAATCCCAATCAGATTCAGCTTTTGCCACGCCAATTCCGACTATAATATCCTCATGGAGATTGCTTCTGGCTCTCCTTATGGAATCGGGAATGTCTTGAGCGAAAAGAGGCAGAGAGGAAACTACAAGAAAAATAAGCAAGATGATTGACTTATTAAGACGCATATAAACTCCTTTAAAAAATGGTGACTATCAACGTTTTGTTGCCGCCATCTTCGCATTAACATTACCTAGGTACTCGGTTAGATGGAGCTGAATATTCACTTTCAATGTTAGAGCTGTTTATTGCTGTAATATAGTAATAATAGCTTGTTCTAGATGTTGATACTGCAACATTATGTGTAAATGTAGTTTCAAGAACG
>JGI24698J34947_10001252_pt1 | contig 13283 bp, 10 predicted proteins | sample TergutMp193P3_FD_34947 | JGI IMG/M metagenome (IMG submission 34947)
GTATATTTGCGCCATTGGGGAGAATGAGTATAATTGCTGTGATATTGAATTTAATTGCTGTGAGATTGTGGCAGGAGCGCCCTTGACGCAGGAGAGAGGGAAGGCGAGGGTTAGAAGAGTGATCAGGATTGACGCGATCTTTTTCATGTTTTCCTAACGTGTGTCCAAAGCGTAAACTGTGAATGAAGACGTTGAGTCGTTAATCGCCCAATAGACTTTCCCATTATGAGGATTGTAACGAAGCGTATCGTTTATGTTAAGGCGTATCCCCTCTAACTCCATAACATCGGAAACAGCCTCACCGTTTTCGTTTATTAGAAGCGCGAATGTGGAAAGATACCCTGTTCTCACGCCTGTGATAGAATTCGCCGATTGTGTGGAAAAGCTGAACTTTTCCCATAATAAAAGATAACGTCCGTCATTCAATGAGACAATTTTTGGGTGTCCGGCATGACCGTCATTTCTTGTGTAACTTGTAAGATAAACCGGAGATGTACAGGCGGTCATGTTATCGTCAAATTTGAGAATGAACAGATTGCGCGGGTTGTTTCTCTCCCTTCCGTAAGTTCCGGCAAAGATATAGCCTGTGGAAGTTTTAGCAACTCCGCCCATTTGCGCGTATGTCGCGTTTACCCCTGATCCGCCGGGAAACCTGAACGCGTGTAATCTTTTTGTCGCGCTTGCGTTTATAAATCTGGCGAAAGTAAAATTTCTGGGGTAGGCGTCGCCGTGATCGGCGAAAATAAAACCGCCTTCTATTGGAAGGATAAACTGGTTCATAGAATGACTGGAATAGGGCATTTCAGAAATTCTTCCCGTTGTATTGGCGTTAGTCGCCGCTCCTCTGTCAATCCTTTCAAGGGTATCTTTGTCCAGAACGAAACCGTACGAAGCCTGATGGCCGCTGTACATTTCCCGCGCAAAATATACCGCCAGCATGGAGTCTGACAGTTCCAGTCTGCAAGTTCCGGCGTAAAACGGAGTTCGTATTCCATCGAAGCTATTCGGTGCGAATGACCTCAGTCTGTATGTATTTATTCTTTCCCCATTGCTGCCGTATTTGACAACCGCCATGTTTTCTTCATTCCGGTCTGTCGTAGATTTACCGTAAAAAAAATAGTAATTGCCTTCATCGTCTTTTGTAAAAGCGCCCAAAGAGCCAAGTTCATTTTGAAAGGCAATCGTACTTGTTTCTTCAAGGTTGATGTTATATTCGTAGACATGAGTCGTGTCTGTAAGTTGATCGGAAGTACATACAGTTACCGAACCGTCGTTATTTACAAAGGTTAATACGGAAGGTAAATAACTATTGTATCTTATGTACAAATTTCCATAGTTATCGACTGTATCGCGGATATTGAAATCAACAGTCCGCCTTACGGAAGTGATGTTTTCCTGCGAATTAAGCGAGAGCGGGACAAACAGCGTTACGCAAAATAAAGCCGCTGTAAATAAAAGTTTTCTTTTCATTTTAATCCTCTCTTTAAGCCTGACCACTCATGAGTGGTCAGGCGATTTTAATCGAAGTCACCGCAACGCGGTGACAATACTCCTTCAAAAATTACGGTAATATTCCACATAATCCCTTACTTCGTTATCCCCTCTATAATAATTTCCAAGTAAGGCTGCGACATTTTCAAATCCGGCCCTGTTGCCGGTTCTGCTGTAACTGGCCAGTAATGTCATTAAAATTACTTGTACCTGCTCTCTGATTAAAGATGAGCTTAAGTGTCTCGCCTGCAATATTTTGTCTATGTCGTTGTTAGCCAGAAAATATTCACCTAATTCAACAATATTCGTATTATAATTTGTCCTGCTTCTGTAATAAAAACTCATTAACGCTCCAATATTGTATGCTTTGTATTTATCGTACAATACAGCTTGTTCGCGCATTGTTTGTATGTTTGGCGCATTTACCTTCCATTCGTAATAATATCCCAGCGACTGAAGGGGATTTGTGATGTGCCATCTGTCCGCAGGTACATTGTACCTTCTGCTGCTGCCAAAATAATCCACTATTCTTCCCGAACTCAATTTCACAACCATGTGTAATATGGATGATGTTAAATCCGCTTCCACCATAACGGAATTGAGCTTTAACTGGGAGAAAAACCAAAACCCGAACTGCGTTATTTCGACACAGTAACCTTCTCTCCTCGTTACAAATTCAGGCAGAGTGTAGTATCCGCCGTAGCTGCTTGGAACTCCCGTGCGTCCTCTGATACCCATTCCTCTCATAGCTCTGTTAAACAGCGCGATTGCTTCATCCTCTGTCACTTCCTGTCTGTCCCAGCCTTCGCCAAGCGCTGTGTTCACTGCGTTCATCACCGTGCCCTGCTCGTCGTCTAACCAGACAAGCGGCATATTGTTGGCGTAGATATACGCGCTGACTGCGTTTTCTATAGCCGCTGTTTCTTCCTCAAACTCAGGTTTGAAGCGGATAGTGAGGTAGTAGTAATTGATAATCTCCGGTTCTTCCAGTTTTCCGTTAGCTTCGCCGAAAAGAACGAAGTTCGCGTAAAAGCCAGTATCGGCGTTTCCGTATTTGGCGATAAACCCCTCGTATCCCTCATCGGCTCCACTGTCGATTACGCCGTTGTTGTTTGTATCTATCAGACCCAGATTGTTAAGATAAACAAGAGCCAGCGGCGAGAAGGAATATATTTGCCTGCTTACGGGAATAACAGGCGTGTTTTCCTGCGCGGAGAGGGGGAAGGTGAAGGTTAAAAGTGTGGTCAGGATTGCCGTAATTTTTTTCATGTTTTCCTAATCGCTGTAAGAAATTTGCGTTGTATAGTGAAAAGCGTCCCTACCTATAGTTGTCTTTCTGGAAACTGTAACGGTTCTGAGACTGACGCACTCGTTAAATGCCATATCACCGATAGAGGTAACGCTTGTAGGAATGGTTACGCTTGTTAGGCTGTTGCAATAGGCAAATGCCTCATTCCCTATAGAGGTAATGCCTGCGGGTATGGTCACACTGACAAGGTTGGTGCAATAGTAAAATGCCCCATTCCCGATAGCGGTAACACTTGAAGGTATAGTTACGCTTGTTAGGCTGCTACAATAGGCAAATATTCCTTCTCCGATAGAGGTAACGCTTGAAGGTATAGTTACGCTTTTTAGGTTGTTGCAGAAGGCAAAGGCACCATCTTCAATAGAAATAACGCTTAAAGGTATGGTAATACTTGTCAGGCTATTAAATCCGCAAAATGCGAATTTTCCAATAGAGATAACGCTTGAAGGTATGATATAACTTCTGTCTTGTTTCCCTTGAGGATAAAGCATAAGAATGGTTCTATTTTTATTAAACAGAATCCCTTCTACGCTTGAATACGCACTATTCTGACTGTTCACATTAATGCTTATAAGGCTGCTACATGAGGCAAATGCGTCTTCTCCAATAGAGATAACGCTTGAAGGTATAGTTACGCTAGTAAGACTTGTATTCGACCTAAATACATTATCCCCAATAGCCGTAACGCCTGCCGGTATAGTTACATTCGCCGCGTTTCCATTGTACCCTACCAGCACTGTCCCGTCCATTTCAAAGTCCCGGCTTTGTCCAAAGAGCGAAAGTGGGACTAACAGCGTTACGCATAACAGCGCCGCCATAAAGATAAGTTTGCTTTTCATTATTACCCTCCTTAGGTATATATATTTAACGCTTTAATCGCTGTAAGTGATCCGCGCTGTATCGGGAAAGGCGTCTCTACCTATAGTTGTTCTCCTTGAAATCGTAACGGCAATAAGGTTACTGCATCCTTCAAATGCACTTACCCCGATAGAAGTAACGCTTGAAGGTATAGTTATGCTTCTAAGGCCGCTGCACTCGAAAAATGCTTCATCTCCTATGGAGGTAACGCTTGAAGGAATGGTTATAGTTGTAAGACTGTTGCAACTGCCAAATGCGGCACCCCCGATAGAGGTAACGGTTGAAGGTATGGTATAGTTACTTTCCTGTTTACCGGCAGGATACTGAATAAGAACGGTTCTGTCTTTATTAAACAATATTCCGCCTGCGCTGGAATACACAGGGTTCTGATTGTCCACTGTTATGTTTGTAAGGCTTGTACACCCGACAAATGCGTAATTCCCGATAGTAGTAACACTTGAAGGTATGGTTACGCTTGTAAGGCTGCTGCATATTCCAAATGCGTGTTTACCGATAGAGGTAACGCTTGAAGGTATAGTTATACTTGTAAGGCTGTTGCACCCCCCAAACGCACCTTCTCCGATAGAGATAACGCTTGAAGGTATGTTTACGCTTGTTAGTTTGCTACAATAGGCAAATGTTCCTACTCCGATAGAAGTAATGCTAGAGGGTATGCTTATACTTGTTAGGCTGTTGCAGAAGATAAATGCCCCCTCACCGATAGAGATAACGCTTGAAGGTATGGTTATGCTTGTAAGGCTCTCACAACTGGCAAATGCGTAATTCCCGATAGCAGTAACACTTGCAGGTATGGTTATGCTTGTAAGGCTTCTACAATTGTCAAATGCTCTATTTCCGATAGAAGTAACGCTAGAAGGTATGGTTACGCTTGTAAGGCTTCTACATTCAGAAAATGCCCCATCCCCAATAACTTTAACGTTTAAGGGTATGATTATACTTGTAAGGCTGCTGCGTCCATTAAATGAATTGCTAGCTATTCCGATAGTATCTACTCGTATGTTGTTTATTACGGTGTTGGCAGGCATTGTTCCTTTATATGTATACAAAACTTTTCCTGCATATATTAAACCGTCTGGCTGGTTGTTTAACCATGCGGTGTTGCCAAATGCAGATCTTCCGATAACGGTAACGCTTGAAGGTATGGTTATACTTGTAAGGCTGCTGCAATCGGCAAATGCGCTTACACCAATATAGGTAACGCTTGAAGGTATGATTACGCTTGTAAGACTGCTGCATCCTTCAAATGCACTTACCCCGATAGAAGTAACGCTTGAAGGTATAGTTACGCCGGTTAGGCTTCTGCATCCTTCAAATGCACTTACCCCGATAGCGGTAATGCTTGAAGGTATGGTTACGCTTCTAAGGTTTATGCAATAGGTAAATGCGCGATCCCCGATAGAGGTAACGCTTGAAGGAATGGTTACAGTTGTGAGGCTTATACAATAGGCAAATGCGCTATCCCCGATAGAGGTAACGCTTGAAGGTATGGTATAGTTACTTTCCTGTTTACCGGCAGGATATTGAATTAGAACGGTTCTGTCTTTATTAAACAATATTCCGCCTGCGCTGGAATACACAGAATTCTGATTGTTCACTGTTATGTTTGTAAGGCTTGTACACCCGGCAAATGCGTAATTCCCGATAGTAGTAACACTTAAAGGTATGGTTATGCTTGTAAGGCTGCCACAATCGGAAAATGCCCATTCCCCAATAGAAGTAACGCTTGAAGATATGGTTGTACTTGTAAGACTGTTGCATCCGACAAATGAGCCATTACCTATAGATATAACGCCTTCTGGTATGGTATAGCTGCTTTCCCGTTTACCGGCAGGATATGTAATAATAACAGTTCTATTTTTATTAAACAGAATTCCGTTTATGCTCGAATATGTATTGTTTTGATTGTTAACTGTTATGTTTGTAAGGCTGCTGCAATTGCTAAATGCATAATCTCCGATAGAGGTAACGCTTGAAGGTATGGCTATGCTGGCAAGGCTGGTACAACTGCGAAATGCGTACTCCCCGATAGAAATAACGCTTGAAGGTATAGTTACGCTAACAATCCCGTAATTTGTAGCAAATGCACTTTCCCCAATAGCGGTAACACCTTCAGGTATAGTAACATTCGCCGCGTTTCCATTGTATTTAACAAGTGTTGTTCCATTCATTTCAAAGTCCCGACTTTGTCCAAAGAGCGAAAGCGGGACAAACAGCGTCACGCATACAAGTGCCGCTGTTAAGATAAGTTTGCTTTTCATTTTCATCCTCTTTTTAAGCCGCTTCAGCGGCTATTTTAATCGAAGTCACCGCAATGCGGTGACACATCCTCCTTAATCACTATAAGTAATCCGCGCTGTATCGGGGAAAGCCCCAGTGCCTATTGTTGTTTTTCTGGAAACTGTAACGGTTCTTAGGTTACTGCACCTGCTAAATGCGTACCCCTCGATAGAAGTAACACTTGAAGGTATAGTTATGCTGGTGAGACTTGTACAGACGGCGAAAGCAGAGGATCCGATAGACGTTACGCCTTCATGGATGGTTACGCTTGTGAGACTGGTGCAATTGTAGAAAGCAGAGGATCCGATAGACGTTACGCCTGCGGGAATGATTATTCTGATAAGGCTAGTGCAATTTTCGAAAGCATAGTTTCCTATAGACGTTACGCTTGCGGGAATGGTTATGCTGGCAAGCCTGGTGCATTGGTTGAACACGCTGTAGCCGATAGTTCTTACGCCCTCGGGAATGACTATGCTGGTCAGGCTTGCGCAGCCATAAAACGCGCCGGATTCGAGAGACCTTACGCTTGCGGGGATGGTTACATTGCCGCTTATGCCTGCCGGTGGAGCTATTTCCAAAGTAGTTTTTGATTTATTGTACAATATGCCCCCTTCGGTTGAGTAGTTGGGATTGTTAGGAGCTACAGTTATGCTGGCAAGGCTGGTACAGCCGGTAAACGGGTTCTTGTTGGATATATTATAGCCGGCACATATCGTCCTTACACTTGCGGGGATGTGTATGCTGGTAAGGCTGGTACAGAGGTAAAACGCATACTCGCCGAAAGAACCTACGCCCTCAGGGATAGTTATGCCGGTAAGTCGGGTACAACTGCTAAACGCGTTCTGGCTGATATTCGTTACACCTGCGGGGATAGTAAACGTGCCGCTTATTCCTTCCGGAGCGCGTATCAACCATGCTTTTGCCTTGTCGTACAGAATGCCACTTTCGCTTGTGTAATAGGGATTGTTAGGGTCTACTGTTATACTAGCAAGGCTGGTGCAGCGGTCGAATAAATTTTTACTGGTAACCGTTGTAGTTCCTGTGTCAGTCACCCTGGTATAGCCGCCAATAACTCTTACGCTTGCGGGAATGGTTATGCCGGTAATTTTGGCGCATATTGATATCGCATTAGAACCGATAGCCCTTACGCCTTCGGGGATGACTATATTGCCGCTTATATCTTGCGGAGCCAGAATCAAGTTGATTTTCGCTTTATCGTACAGTATGCCGCCTTCGCTTGCGTAATTGGGGTTGTCAGGAGCTACCGTTATGCTGTTAAGTCTAGCGCAATTATTAAACACTGACTTAGCGTCGAAGGATGTTACGCTTGCGGGGATGTATATGGAGGTAATCCTTGTGCTAAGGAATGCGTTGTTGCCGATTTCCCTAACTGGCAGGCCATTGTAAGAATCAGGTATACGCACCTCTCCGCTGGTTACCGTACCTTTACTGACGCGGTAAGCCGTGCCGTTGTTGATAAGCTCATAAGCAAGCCCAGACGTACCTGACGCGTTAGCAGATGGCGCGGTACTGGCGGTGACGCGCGTTGTACTGCTGCTGGTACTGGTGGTACAAGAAGCCAGTATTAAAACGGCATATATAACCATTACGGCTATAATTAATTTTTTCATTTTCATCCTCCTAAGATGTTCTTCGCGTACAATGCCCGCCGGCAAATAATCAACCCTCATGAGTCGTTTTACGAAGCGATGTCAGCCGCTCTCCCAAAAGCGTGACTAACACCGTTGTCGCTGCTCTTGCGCTGTTACCTGGAATAGGCAATCTTCCCGCCATTTCCTACGGCAACAAATTTACCATCACCAAAGGCAATGCCGTTTATTTGTGTTGTTCCAAACGCGCTGTTCTCTATGATATTCCATGTTTCCCCATTCACGGAATGTGCCATTTTCCCGTCATTTCCGCCGGCGACAAACATTCCCCTGCCATAGGTAACACAGGTAATTGCAGACTGTCCGAAGACTGAATTGGGAGGGTTATTACGCCATGTAAAACCGTTCGCGAGACTATGCGCTGACGCTCCATCAGTTGAATATGCGATTATATTGTTGAAGACATAGACAAATCTGCCTGAACCATAGGCAATTCCCGCTCTTTCACTGTAACGCCCATTAACTTTATCTGTCCATGTAAGAGCGTCAGGCGAAGACGCTACTATAGTTTCAGCGCCCATGCCGTTTTTTGAAATAGCTAAATAATTTCCAGTGCCGTCATACCCTACAGCGGTAAATGGAAAAGTCTGAACCCCATCAGGCCNAACCCACGTTATACCATCAGCGGAATGAGCTATTATAGAAAAATTCGCGCCGCCGCCGGCTATATACTTCCCATTGCCGTAAATCACCGTTTCAATNGATGTCATAAATGAACCAAAGCCAGGCTCTATTTCTACAAACGGACTTTCTGCAACTAAAGTCCAGGTGATTCCGTCCGGTGAATACGCTATTTTCCCGCTTTCTCCTACCGCAACAAATTTACCATCGCCATAACAGATGTCGAAAATTGATCCCCCATCAAATTTGCTATCGTTGACGGTATTCCAATTTATACCATCGGTAGAATAACTAATTTTACCGCCATCCCCTCCGGCAATAAATTTTCCATCCCCATAGGCAACACAATAAATATCTGATGTGTCAAACATGGAATTATCGACTGCCGTAAAAGACAGTGGTTCCATGCCAATAGTCCCCGTTGGATTTGACGCATTGGTGGCCGCGGCTGTTCCGCACGATACAAGCATAGCAACAAGTAAAAAACAAACAAATACACTGGCTCTCTTTTTCATTTTCATCCTCCTTATTTAAAAGTGTCAGCCTAGCTTGGCGTTCACAATTTATTGATAATTTTCCCAAACATCAGAACCGTTTCCCGCGGAATTGCCTCTAATACTACCCGTGTTAAATTGATAGGCGCCCCCCTGGCCGCTGATTCTGCCGCCTTCAAATACCAAATTGCCCTTGGTATAAACGCCTCCGCCATATATCGCTCTGTTTCCGGTTACCAGTGAATTTTCTTTTAAAGCAGCTGAACCACCCCAAATATATATACCGCCGCCGCCGTATAATAAACTGTTACTGCCAACATTAGCCTCATTGTCTCTGATTGCCGCATTGCCTTCAATAATCAGCGTTCCACTTTGAATAAAAATTCCACCTCCGCATACAGCTTTATTTCCATATATAGATGAACTGCCCCGCATAGTAAATGTACCTCTGCCGCCTATTGAAACACCGCCGCCGCCTATGCCTTCTTCTATAACTGTGGACGTGTTATAAGTAATGGATGACTCATCCTGCATTGTTGCGCTTCCATTAGCAGCGATCCGCAAACCTCCGCCTGCACGGGCCGTATTTCCGGTAATTAAAGCATTATCGGTCATATATAAAGTGCCTTCCAGATAAATACCTGCTCCATTATTACTGCCAACGTCAAATTGAGTAATAACGACATTTTTACCAAGCGTAATAATTGCTCCATCACTTACTGTTAAACCGCGACGAACTCCTGTGCTGTTCAATGCGCCTGACAGAGTAATATATTCAAGCCGTATTTTTGATCCGTTATGGATATCTAAAAGAATTCCCGATTCTGTTATTATTACGGCTTTTTCATTTTCAACTGTATCAGGCTTGCCTGTTATAAGAATCTCATCGGAACCGGTATCTCTTATGACTGTATTACCGGTTAAAGTGCCGATCACTGTTATTTTTTTGACAGTTGTCTTTGATGCTTCTTGAATTGCTTTCGCCAATGTTTTAAACGGCGCGTTCTCAGATGTCCCCGCGTTAGAGTCATTACCATTGGCGCATACATAGTAACTGGTAACTCCGGTTGAATTCGCCTGTGTTTGCGTTTGAGTAGAGCCGCACGCCGCAAATAAGACGGCGGCTAACAAAACCATTAGTGTAACGATAGTCCTTTTCATTTTCATCCTCCTAAGATGTTATTCGCGTAAAGCTAAAAGGCGCAGGCCTTTTAGCAGTCCGCCGGCATTATTAAAACGGCATCAGCCAAAAAAGTGACTGACACTATTGCCCTGCAGCATCGTTAGGTGTAATACGACACTACAGGATTTTGGTGACACTCTCGCCGATACCCGGTTGGCGTTACCAACCGTGCTAATTAAATGTAAAATTTGTATCAGGATATTGGGGCGCTCGATTGTTCGAAAGTACCGCTGTACGCGATTTTGAAATCGAAGCCGTATCTCCCTCCCCGTAAACACCGCCTCCCGCCCTGACTGCTGAATTATTGGTGATTTGAGCGGCATCATTCATATCCAATGTGCCTACAAGAGCGACTCCAGCGCCTATTGAGGCGGTATTGCCGGTAATTGCCGCATTATCAAACATTTCTACAAGAGCATTGCCATTGTAAAGCATTACACCGCCTCCAAAATTTGCAGAGCTGTTATTCGCTATGGTTGAATTACCCCGCATGATGAGAGTTCCATCTGTTATAGCCGCTCCGCCGCCGGATCCGAGGCCGTTATTATTGGCTAAAGCCTTGTTTTCTTTGATTACCGAATTATCAAGCATAACCATAACACTTCCGCTCTCAATATAAACCCCTGTATTACCGCCGACAGATTGATTGTTGGAAATTTCGGCATTGTTGCGCATAATAACTATACCGCCATTAATGATATGTACGCCAACAACTCTGTTATTGGTCACTTTTGCGCCCTGCCCCAATGTTAAAACACCGGTCCAGACTCTGATGCAGCGCGAACGGGAATTAGTAGAAACAAAACCGCTTATTTCAATATTTTCAAGCCGGACGGTTGCATTTTCAATCCGTAAAATATTGTCCGCATTGCGGGAATTTGTCAGCACAGCTTTTTCATTGCCGGTCGCATCTGGTTTGCCGGTTATCAGTATTTCATCCGGATCATGATCGTCATAAGAGCCTTTGATTCGGTAAGGAGCAGGTTGGGTTGTGTCAACCACTACCGTCCTTTGCCCTCCAATATCAAATTCCCTAACAACAAAATCCCTTTCAGTACTTAATACCGGCGGTTTGGTATTTTTAATCGTCGTATTTTCATCCAATGTACCAATCACGGTAATTTTCTTTACCGGGGTATTTAACGCCGCACTAACCGCTCTTTCAAGTGTCCTGAAAGGCGCTGCCTCTGATGTCCCAGCGTTTGAGTCATTACCATTGGCGCGAACATAGTAACTGGTAACTCCTGTTAAATCAGCCGACGTTTGTGTTGGTGTTGAACCGCACGCCGCAAAGAAGGCGGCAGCTAACAAAACCATCAATGTAACAATAAACCTTTTCATTTTCATCCTCTCTTTAAGCCGCTTTTGCGGCTATTTTAATAAAGGTCTCAGCAACGCTGAGACAATCCTCTCTTTAAGCCTGACCACTCGTGAGTGGTCAGGCTAAGTTAATCAAAGTCTCAGCAACGCTGAGACAATCCTCCTAAGATGTATTTTGCGTTTAACGCCCGCCGGCATTTAAAAACAACCTGCTGTCCAACGGACTAGAGATTGGAACCAAGCGCGCCTTGCTGTCTGAATATATTAGGACTCTGTCCCGCAGTGTTGTCACTAATAGTTCCGCCGGATTGATCGAACCTTCCGCCTGTTACTACTGCTACGCCGCCCCCAAACTGAGCCGCCCTGTTAGCTGTAATAGTTCCGCCTGTCATTGTAAAGGTACAACCGTTATTGACCATTACACCACCCGCGCTGCTGGGTGAGTTATTTCCCCTTATGGTTCCATTCCTCATGGTAAGAATGCTTTGTTCGGCTAAAATGACACCGCTGCTATTATTATCCCGTATTTCTCCGCCATCAATAACGCATATAGAATTAAGAATACCAATGCCAGGTCCATTATTCCTTACTACAGCGCCGGCGCCCAGGGTTACTTGTGAACCAAAATTAATAAGCATACCAAAATTATTCTGACCTTCCGCGCCTGATATTTCGATATGTTCAAACCGGATCAACGCATTTATCTGTACCACTCCCTTGCCTGAACCTATTCCTGAAAGCACTGCTCGTTCAGCGCCGGTTGCATTTGGTTTGCCGCTAATAAGTATTTCTGACATTTTTAACTGAACAGCAAGCACAAAAACAGTTAGCTGTTCATTTAATCCCTCGCTCGTTACATCAAGCGTACCTATAACCGTTATTCTTCTGATACCTGAATTTTCTGCTATAAACATAGCTCTGCTCAAGGTTTTAAGCGGTTGATCTGGCGTTCCCGGAGCGGCATCATTACCATTTGCGCTAACATGCCAACTTATAGACTCCAGTCCGCTCTGCGTAAATGCCCATGTACATACGGACAAGGCAAACAGCAGGATTAATACAATTTTTTTCATCTTTACCCTCCTTAGGTAATATTCGCGTATTGCTAAAGGCGCAAACATTTTAGCAGCCCGCCGGTAAATATAAACAGCCCTCATGGGCAGTTTTACAATGGTGATAGCCGTCGATTTTTTCTACTAGTATTCGACTCCTACATCAACGGAGCCAGGTCCCCCTTGTTCAGTACCATGTACCGCTCCTGTTCCTCCGGCGGTTGCGGCGGAGGGCTCCCAGCCGACCGGGCTTGTATCCTGATAGTCTGTAATGTTTTGGGGAGCGGAAGCTGTGCCGTTCCATCCGACTGTTGTGCCTGAGCCCGCGTTTACCTGTATTGTATAGCCGCGATTTCCGTTAAAGAGCACGGTTCCCTGTGTTACGCGAAGATTTCGTGTATCAAAATAAAAACTGGTTCCCCGTACGGAAGCGGAAGCATTGGGGCTCTGTATTGTTGTGTTTGATCTGCTCCCGGCAGGCGGATTCACGTCAACCTGTATACTTCCCGCTCGGAGGTGTACCTGCAGGGATTCTTCCGTATCAAGGGCGCGTATTTCCGTTAAGGTCAGGCGCGTTACGGGACGCACCTGAATGGTAGTGCCTCCAACTTCAATTACAGCGTAACTCCTGAAGCCTGTGGAGACAACCGTATTCTCGCTTACCTGATCTCCGGCTCGTGCCGGCACATAGGCTGTCTCTCCGGCACGTTTTAATTCCACCTGTCCGCTCAGTTGTTTAATTACGCCGTTCTGCGCAAAGGCGCAAACGCACAGCCCCGTCAATAAAAATACCAAAATCGTTTTCTTCATCATTTCCTCCTATAAACTGAATATAACGTTAAGTTCTATCCGCCACGCGGCGTCGGCATCGGGCGCGGCGTCTCCCAGAGACGGCAGAAACATTCCGCCTCCAAGGTTGATCCGCAGATCCGAAAACGGGCTCCACATAAGACGGACAAAAAACTCGCTCCCCAAAAAATAGCCGCCGGA
>JGI24698J34947_10001253_pt1 | contig 13280 bp, 11 predicted proteins | sample TergutMp193P3_FD_34947 | JGI IMG/M metagenome (IMG submission 34947)
CCCAGACTTATCGTTTCAACGCCTGTTCCCTTAAATTTAAACCGCTTGTTATCTGAAAAAACATCCCCGGCGATTTTGACAGAATTATATACATACGGCGGTTTCAGGATCGTGAAGAAGCGTTCAAAAACGAGATAAAAGATGTTTATTTCATCACCTGAACAGCCTGGCGGCAGTTCTGCCAAAGGAATGAGAGCGTGATGGTCTTGTACTTCTGCCGAATTGAACAGGCGTTTGTTGCCGGCAGAGATGAGAGAGGGATCGGAGCCGCTTATATCCCTGACTCCTTCATAATCAGAAATAAGTTTTTCATAAATACCTTTAACCAGCTCGACATTCTCATCGCCCATGACGCGGGACGGGGTGCGGGGGTAGGACAGGCATTTGTGCTTTTCGTATAATGCCTGTGCGATTTCCAGGGTTTGTTCCGGCGGATAAAAATATTTTTTATGCGCTTCTTTCTGAAGGGCGGTGAGGTTGAACAACTGCGGCGGGTGAACCGTTTTTTTCTCTTTTTCAATTTCTGTGATAACGCCTGTTGAAAGAAAATCTTTTTCCGCTTTTATTTCGGCGAGTAATTTTGAATCGTTTCCAAAACGCACGGGGAATTCGTCGTTGTCGGGATTTACAAGTTTTACGGAGACAGGCGAAGGGCTTTCCAGTACCGCCGTTGCTTCAAAAAACTTTTCGGGCGCGAAATTAACGATGGATTTTTCCCGCGCGTGGATCGCGCAGAGAAGCGCTGTCTGGACGCGGCCGACGTGCAGCAGCTTTCCGCTTTTTAGGGAAACAAGGCGCGTGAGGTTCATGCCTACAAGCCAGTCGGCGTGCTGCCGGGCAAATCCCTGTTCGCGGTATGAAGCGTATTCGTCAAGAGGCTTGGCGTTTTTAATTCCGGCTTTGATTACTTCCGGCGTGAGGGCTTCGGAGACCCAAAAACGCTTGGCGTTGGCGTAATTTTTAAAGCCCACATAGTCAAGAATTTCCGCTCCTATGAGCTCTCCTTCGCGTTCGGCATCCGTGGCAAGCAGCAGAGGATCGTTTTTATGCCGGTCGAAGCAATTTTTAACAACTGTCAGCTGATCTTTTGTTTTTGCTATTGCTTTGTATTTTACCTCCTCCGGGATAACAGGAAGCCCTTCGAGAGCCCATTTTTTCAGGGCGGGATCATAATCTTCAGGAAGATAGTCTTCCAAAAGATGTCCGAGAGCGTTTACAATGCAGTAACCGCCGTTCTCCCAAAAATTGTCTTTTCTGGGAACGCCGAGGGCGTCAGCGAAGGCCCTTGCGACAGATGGTTTTTCAGTCAGGATAATCATGTTTCCTCCAAAAATAAATTGAATTGATTTTGCGCTGAAGAACTTTCAGCGAGTTTGCCGAGCGCGGCATAGTTGAGTTTTCCGCGCTGTTCGAGCAGATAAACAAGGCGAGTGTAAAACCCGTCGTCATGGGCGAAAGCGCCCGAAGAATGTTTATTAAGCCAGCCGGCGGCGCGTTTGAGCTTATCCACGCGGGAAGCGCGTACCCTGAACAGCAGGGAGACTTTTTTTGAGAGTCCTGGAAGCATAAGGCTGTTTTCTTGTTGAAAGTTGCGTATAACGCACGCCTCGCGGTATGTGGGGTATGTGTAAAACAAAAAAACAACAGCCCGCGGCGGATAGTAAATGAGCGTGTTTTTTTTCTGCCGGTCGTAAGTTTTCCAGGCATGGGGGCCGTCGGAAAAGAGGGTGTAAAAAGCGTTGCGGTCGGGGATGGTTATTTCAAGATGGTGTTTCAAGACCATACTCCTGTTTTAGAGCGGCAAGAGAAGATTTTAATTTTTCAAAGTTATAGCCGCATTCCTCGTAAACGGCCTTTTGCTTGTTGAAATAATCTTCGCGTTTTTGCGGAGCGAATTTATATAATTCCCGGTAAAGCGAGATTTCGTCAGGATAAGGATATTCGCGGAGTCCGCAGAACGGGCATTTGGCGTCGGAACGGGCATGGGTTTCTCCGCAGGCTTCGCAGATAACAGACGGCGGAGGCGGCTTTGATTCCGGCGGCTCCGGCAGCCGGGCGGCTTTGTATTCCTCGGCTTCGTTATCCAAAAAGAAAATTGAAAAATAATAGGCTTTTAAATTGCGGATATTTTCTTTGAGGCGGCATTGCTCATGGAGCCAGGCCAGGTATTTCAGGCCGAGTTCTCTTTCTGCCATGAAGGCCGCCGCCTGTTTATAAAAACCATCGCCAAAAATCAAACTCTTGTCGAGAGCTAACAGGGCGGTTTTTATTTCATTTGGCAAAAAATGAGACGGGGGGACGGAGGTAGTAGTAGTTTTTTTATGTATATTTATACTACTACTACTTGTTCTGTCGCCAGAATTGGCGAGGTTGGCTCTTTCAGGCTTTTTAACATCGCCAGAATTGGCGAGGTTGGCATTTTCAGGCTCTTTGACTTCGCCTAAATTGGCGAGGTTTGTTTTTTCAGCCTTTTCTACTTCGCCAGAATTGGCGGGGTTGGTTTTTCCAGATTCATCAACATCGCCAGAATTGGCGGGGTTCGCGTTTTCAAACCCGTCAACATCGCCAGAATTGGCGGGGTTAACTTTGCTGTCAACCGGGCAAATCCTGATTTTTCTGCTTTTACTGCGCTCGTTTTCAATAGAGATATAGCCGGATTTCCTCAGCTCGGTTATAAACCTGCTCGCGCTACGCCCTGATTCCGTCCCGTCAAGGAAAGAATTGCTTGACCAGCAGTAACCGTTAAGAAGAGCGAGCCGGGCAATTTTCCCGTACATTATTTTTGCGCCGTCAGACAGGCGCGCGTCGTTGAGCACGTCTCCGGGTATTGTGATTTCCCTGAAAAGATTCGGCTTTTCGCCGGGTTTTAAAATACTAATGTTTTCCTCCCTTAAAGCGTTACTGGTAACGACAGATCGTCTGTTCGAAAAAAACAACTCTTTTACCTATGGGAATAAAGAATAAATAAAAGATAAAAAAAAAGACCGCATCCAGGGGGAGTCCGGACACGGTCTTGGAATTCAACGCCGGGGGAGTCTCCCCAGGCAGTTTTTAGTAAATTTTGTAGATAGTTACAGAGCCGGCCTGACCGTCTGACGGCAGGCTGTTAATGACGCCTCCTCCGGGGGATCCGCCTCCTTTTGAGGAATTGCGGTTATTGCCTCCGTCAGAACCGTTTTGTCCGGCTTGTGCGCTTCCAAACGAAACGCTAATATCCGAGTTATATCTGAAGTTGTTAGTATCCCAAGAAGCGGTAAGACTTATTTGATTATAACCAGACTGATATTGGAAAGTACCGCTAATATTAACGGCGTTAAGCGCCGGAGCGGCCCCTCCGGTTCCATGAGAATTACTTGTATTCAGATATGCCTGCGGATGATCGGAAGGATATGAAACCATCGCGACGGCTCCTCCTGATCCGCTTGTTTCGGAGATCGAATAGTTCGTTATTGAAAGGCTTAAAGCGCAATAAGAACTTAAATTACCCTGATATGGCTGTCCTACATTATAACCCGCAGGAGCGCCAGAAGGGCGAACAATCTTGATAAAATGTAAAAAAGAAATCCTTGATGTTAAATCAAAGACTGAAGAAGAATAAGACGCGGCGCTGCTTCCGCCGTTAAGGGATTTGTTAAAGGGAAGAAGCGCCTCGATTCCATTTCCGCTTCCGCCTCCGATGCCGCCCGGGCTGGATTCTGAATCCATTAATGTCGTTTGTAAATACCGAAGCAGAAAACTTCCCGAGGCTCCGCCTTCTCCTCCGGGGCCGATTGCGCCGCCGTTTCCGCCTCCCCCGCCTGGCGTCAAAAGAGACGCGCCCGAGCCTCCGCCGCCTCCGCCTGCGCACAGGAAATATCCATTAGAAAGGAAAAATGTTCCCGAGCCTCCGCCTCCCCCGGCCCCGCCCGACGCAGAAGTAACAGATACAATATTTATAACCGTGTTCGTGGTAATCAGTCTGCCGTGAGTGGAAGATTCCGTCAAATTATTAACTGGACCAGCTGCTTCAATAATATTTTTATATCCTGAGATGATAAAATTTCCTGATAATGACGGAGCCGAGGCGGCGCTGCCGCCTGATGCCGTATAAACGGAAAAAGATGTTGCTGCATCGAGTGTTAAAACTTCCGAGACGGAACCGCCGGTTCCCCCGGACGATGATCCCGTAACGGCGGAATTGCTGACGTTATAGACGGCTCCGTATCCTCCTCCGCCTCCGGCTCCGGCAAGGCTGACAACATAAACGCCGGGCTGAAGGGTAACTGTTTCGACGGCAGGGTTATCTGAACCGGAAAGGGAATAATGCGCCGTTCTTCCTGAAACTAGAGAGTTAAACCCCGTATTGGTAAGCGCTTCGAAGCCAAGCTGAGGGAAATCATTTTCAACATAAGTTTTAAAAAGAAATTTGTTAATATCGTGCAGGTAAACCATTTTCCACAAAGCGCGTTTTGAACTGCTGTAGTAACCTCTTCTGTTAACGGAATATTGAGGAGTGGTTTTGGAAAATTCATAATAAACGTCCGTATCAATGCGAAAGACGTAGAGATACAAGATACAGGATTCGGAAGGCACATATGCGTTTACCGGCAAATCATTGCTTACTGTGTGCCTGTATCCGTTAACGTCAAAGGAAGATCCAGCTTTTATGACAGGCTTTTCAGCGGCTGTTAACTGCGCGTCAAAATAACCAAAGAAAGTATTATGATCATAGGAAGCCGACCCGTCAAAAAAAGCCAGGATAAGATTATCGGAGCGGGTAAAAGAAATTTGGGTTTGAACGTCCACATTTACGGTGAAGGTAACGGCGAAACGCCCCGTATCAGTGAAATAGCCTCCTGCTGAGGAAGAGAGGGGGATTCTCGCGGTAACATATCCATTTTCTTTAAAAATTGTTATGTCGCTGTAATTGTCGCATGAGGCAACCGTTCCGGCGAGGTTATAGACAGATACGTTTGAGATATGCCTTGCCGTTGTATAAAGAGGAAGCCCCTGTATGGTAAGGTATGGGACAACGTTCGCGGGGATATTTTCAATGTCAAGGTATCCGTTGCCGTTAAGGAAAGAAACCCGTACGCGATCATCAATGGTAATGAGATACCTGGTATCGACATCTACATTTATATCAAAGGATACGAAAAAGACGCCGGTTTCGGTAAAGTTGGCTTTTGAACTGTTATAAGAGAGAGGAATGCGGACTACAGCCCTGTTGTCGTTAGTTGAAATAAGCACGGTTGAATAATCCGCGCAGGAGGCGACTGCTCCCGCCTGGTTGTGAACGGTTATCTTGGCGATATTTTGCAAAGAAATATTTTCCGGCAGATTATAGATTACAAGACAGCCGGGCCCGGAAGAGAGAGAAGCCGGCAAATTCCTGACATCAACAGTACCGCGCCCGTCCGTGAAAGGAACAAGAAGATTGTCAGAGATATTGACGCGGTATGCGGTAACGGCGTCCACAAGAATTTCAAATCCGACAATGAATCTGCCTGTTTCCGTAAATTCCGTATTGTCGGAATAAACAAGCGGCAAATAAAAGGTACTTGAAGAACCCTCGTTAAAAACCTTGATGCCGGTTTTATCCTTGCCGTTGAGCTTGCCTATAACCGACGAGGAATTGGAGACGCTGACGGAAAAAACGTTAGTGGCTTGAGTGTGAGCCGGCATATTGACAAGTTTGAGAAAACGGCCGGTTCTCTCAAGTTCGGCCCTTTCGGCATTGGTGAGCGAATTGCCGCCGCCCGAGACGGGCTCGTCAATGTAAGTCATGTCGCAGGCGGAAAAAATTATTGCGCAGGCGATAACGGCAGCGCAAAAGACGGAACGAAAAACATTTTTCGTTTTCATAAAGAACCTCCTAATTAATTTTTAAAGAAAGCATTATTATAAAGCTTTCAAATTTAAAACCTGTTTCAATTGCGACGCCGAACCACGAGCCGAAGAACTGGCGGATTCCGATTCGGAAATCAAAAAAGTTAACCGGAACCGGCGTGTCGTTGTACCGGATTAAAAGCGCGTTGCGGATAAACCCGAAGTCAAAACAATAAACGAGATAGAGATCGGTAGACGGAGAATAAAGATCAATGTGATAACCCATTCTCACGCCGAAATTTTTCAAATTCGGGTACGGGGTTTTGAGAAAAACGCCTAAAAAGAAGGGCAGCGGGAGCGGCGGCAGATAGTCCACGCGAATTTCAAGCGGAAAGATTTTAAATTCCATGATGTCTAACATAAGGGGGGCGACGCCCACGTCAACGAAGAGGGAATTTTTCCCGGCGATTTCAGGATGCCTCCAAAGATTAATTACATCGAGGGCGGGCAAATCCGGCAAAGAGAAAAAAAGCAGAGAGGAAAAAATAATTATTGATGATTTTTTCATTTTACCGTTATAAGCGCGACGTCTTTAATGCCGTTGTTTGCCAGAGTCTGCATAAGGGTGGAGCCCCGGGACAAGGCAGTTATTTCAATTCCGTATCCCGTATTTTTAACAGAGATAATTTCAGGATCGTAAAGAGAGGTAATAACCATATTCGCCTGTTTTATATCGTCAGTGCAGAAAGAATATTGAAGGTACGCTTTTTCTCCCGTCCCCATTGCAATTTCAATCACGCCGAAGACAATTTCATTTTTATCGGAAAATGGAACGCTGGCGACGACCGCCGAAGCGATATGCCCGGCTTCGCTGTTGTAGTAAAAGAACGCTTTTTTTGAAGACAGGGACAGAATTAAAAACAAAATAAAAAGGGCGTTAAAAATCAGAGAGACAATGAAGGGAATTTTAATTTTCATGGGTTACTCCAGTGTGTATCTTTGAGTTACGGGATTGCCGCTGACAGGAGGCAGGTAAAGCGTTTTGTTCAGCATGACGTTAATGAGCGTGCCGTTATCCACGGTCAGGGTAGGCTGTATGTTAAGGGCGCGCGAGACGATATTTCCTCCTAACTGGTTAACCACGTCGGAATTAGAAGCGGCTATATTCGACGCGGATTCTTCCGTAGCGTACGCGGCGGCGGTCTCGGTCATTTTTGAATTGGCGATGGAAAACAGCGCGATAATCCCGGCTGCTTTAAGATACTCGAACCAGTTTTCGTTAACAGTGCCGGACTGCCCGCTCATGCCCGCCCTGTCTACGCCGCCGGCGCCCTCGAGGTCAAGCTGGAATCCGTCCGGCCTTATAATTGTGTCCCAAACAATCTGGACCCTGTTTTGGGCGTAGGAAACGGAGCTGTTGTATCTTGCAAGCAGGATTGTTCCCTGCGGGATAAGGAGTTTGCGCCCGGTTTGGGAGTCGTAAATGTTTTGAGTAACGCGGGCGAGCACGTTTCCTGGAAGATCGGTATTAATCGCGGTTATAAGAATTCCCGGAATGATAGTGCCGGTCCATAAAGCGTTGTCCCCGAGATAGTAACCGTTACCGGCGAAGCCGCTGTTATTTGACGATTCTGAAAACGACTGTTTGCCCTGCTGGTCGTTCTGCGACGCGTAATCGGAGGCTTGGTTTCCGTAAGAACCGTAAGAGGGGGCGGGGGACGGCGCGTTACGCGAAGCGGCGGAAAAATAGTCAGCCGGATTCTGCGCCTGGGCGGAAACAGCCTGCGGGGTCTGGGAGTTCTGGGCGTAAAAACCGCCCTGCACGGCAGGAACAAGGGACGATCTGTAATAAGTAGGCGTTTGCTGAGGCGGTGTATTTCCGGGCGGCTGCGCCGGAGGCGGGCTTTGGGACGGCGGGGGAGGGTACTGGTTTTGCGCGGGGCCTGAAGGAGAACGGACGGATTCAACGCCGTAGCCGTTAAAAGAAACAGTGGGAAGAAGTTCCGGCGGTTCTTCATATTCGCGCTGTTCCTGGTAAGAAACATTGACGGCTTCCGCGGCCGGCCTGCGGTTAATCGCGCTGTCGCGGAGGGAAGCGACGAATTGGGACGACGATCCGCCGGAGGCCGATGCCTGCGCTTCCGCCGAAGCGGATTTCTTTTTCGGCTTCAACGTATTTAACAGAAGCCCTCCGCAGACAATTACGGCGAAAGACACGCAGAGCACGAGCAATATTCTTTTCCGGTTTAAAACGCCCGGTTTCGCGTCTCCCCCGAGGCTGGTCGCCTGCTCCGGCGACATTTCGAATTTTTCTTCTTCTTCGGGGCCGTTATCAAGTTCAGTTTCCATTATTTGCTCCTCCTCTTTTTTTGGCGATTGTAATTTCAGTCCGGCCGATTTTGACCGTGATGCTTTCGACTAACTTGTCGATGACGATCATGTTGCCGATAACGCGGTAGTTAAGAACGTCATTGCGGTTTTCCATAACGGCGGGAATTTCCCTCTGCAAAACAAGGTTCGGGAACTGTATATAAGTCTTGCCTCCGTCGTCGAAAACCAGTTCGGGCAGCCAGTAAGGTTTATGGAACAGGCTGTAAGTAATTCTGTAATTGAAAGAAAGAAAACGGGGATCGACGCCGCCGCCCGGAGCGTCAGGCAAACCGCCTTCGGCGGAAGGGCCGGAAAGGCCGGAAGGGTAGTAATTATTCGGAAGCGCGGGCAAGTACCGCCATCTTGTTACGGGCATATGCATGTTTGTAAAGCTGCGCAAAATTATTCTGTAGACGCGCCTGTCGGTATTGATGATAAGGGAAGCCTCAAGCCCCGACGACTGCGGCTTTATATAGATATGCTGGACGTGGACGCCGTTTTCATAACTGACGCCGGCCCCGATGATCCACCGTTCGCTGTCCGAGACGAAGGGCGTCTCTACGACGCGTTCGCCCGGCTGGAGCGAGATGTCGCATAACCGCAGGGGCTGCGCGTAAATTTCATAAACCCAGTCCCGGTCGTAGTCGTAAACAACCGCCGCGTGGGAATAGTCCTGGGGCCTTACAATGCCGTCGCTGTTAGAAGCCCTGACAGCCTGTTCTCCGGCGGCCGGAGTCCTGGAAGGCGGCGGAGTTTCCGCCGGAACATAGACAGGCCGTTCCACTACAATAACCTCGGGTTCAAGAGAAACAAAAGAAGAACCTGCCTGATCGGGATCGGCTCCCTGTCCCCTCAATCCGATTCCGACGTCCTTTATTTTTTCCTCAACGTCGATAGTGGCGCAGGAAAATAAGAAGGGCAGGAAAAAAAGAAACAAAAAATTTCTGTTCATTTACAGCTCTGTCATTTCAAAATTTTCGATATAGATACCCAACGGGTTTCTTTTTATGGTGGCGTCTGTAGGCGTAACGAGGCGGACGGTAACGACGGCCCGCATTTTCGCGCTTTTCGGCGAGGAAGAAGATTCGATTACGGTTTCCGTCCAGTTAACCTGGTAAGAGCGTCCCGTAATGTTAAGGACGGATTCGATTTCAACAGTCCGCCTTAATTTCCCGACAAGATCGAAGGGCGAGTCCGCGAGAAGGAAACGCCTTAAAATAGGCGAGTAGTTTGAAGCGGACATTACGAAGCACTCGTCGATATTCGCGTAAACGACCTGATAGTCTGTCGAGACGGAACGCAGGTTGTAGACAAACTTGCGGACTTCGTAATGAATAGAAGCCTCTGGAACCGGCACGGTTCCGCTCTGCCGCACTTCTCCGAGAAACTGCGATTCGCCGGAAGGCATAACGTTGATAAGGACGGGGACGGTTTTCTGCTGGTTTACGGAGACAAAAAACAAAATAAGAGAAATGACAAAAAGCCCGATGTTGATAAAAGCGGTTTTTCTCCAAAGCTGAGCTTCCTTCATCTTGTCCTGCAAAATATCGCCGTAAGCCCTGTCCTGTCCTTCCTGGAAGGGATTGGAAACCGGTAGAGGCTTGTAAACTGTATTTTTATGCGGAGCTGGCATTAGTGTTTGTTATTGTTACGTGAAATTATCATGATTTGCCTGAAGGAGCCTTTGCAGGTTGCTGGCTTGGGGGCGAAGCCGGTTGTTGATCTTTTCCGGCACTGCCGATATTGTGTTTGGCGGCATAAGCCCTGCCGCGTTTCGCGCCTTCGGTTCTTCTATCATTGAAATGGTCATGGAAAGATTTATTTTCACCTTTCTCATTTTTCTCATTATGTAAACTTTCTCTCCAACTATGGGGATTACTTCCCCCGTTTTTTGCGCCCATGAGACTGCGCGTTAATCCAAGAGCTCCAGCTTTGAAATGGTCTCCCGCGCTTCCGGCCAAACTTTTCATAAATGCCCCTGCCTGTTGCGCGTTGTTCCCTCCCGCGTCTTTAACTGCATTTCTGGCCGCATTGGCTTCTTTGAAATCGCCGATGCCGCCGACAACAGCATTAGTAGTTCCTCTAGCGAGAAGACCGGCTGGTTTCGCGGCAAGACTCGCAGCCGCTCCTGCCGCCGCGACCGCGCCGCCGACTGCGGAGATGGCTCCCGAAGCGCTGAGGCTCGGCGTACCCGTAAGAAGCGACTGAGCGAGGCCGGGGGCGCTTTTGCAGATATAGAGAAACATGAGGCAGATAAAGAAGATAAAAATAATCTGATCGACAGTTCCCTGGAATCCGTCGCCTGAGAAAAAATAAAACATGGAAATAAAACCGTAGATGAGAAGGAATATGGCGATGTTGCAAAATAGAAGTTTTATAAAAAAGCCGACAATAGCGCCTATAAATTTTTCCGCCATAAATTTACTGCCTTCCCAGATGGAGAGAGGAAACAGGATGACGCCTACCGTGGAGACAAGCATGAACTCAAGAAAGCAGACAAGGTATTCAAGAAGGGCGAAAACTCCCGTAAAAATGATAATAAAGGCGCAAACAAGCCCTACCACCCACCGTCTTACGTCAGGGACAGGAATAATGTTTAACAGCTTTTTGGAAGAACCGTCAGAATAGGCGAAACACTCGCCCGCGAGAAAATAAATAATTTTAAAAACGGAAGCGGGAGCTACGGTAGTATAATTCATCCTGGGAGTTCTGCGGTCGGCAAGCAGGTCTCCAAAGATTTTACTGTTATCCTCTTTTAATATGGCGGTAACAGTCGTTTGAATATGCGATCTGCCAGAGGGGCTGTAATCAACAATATCGTACTCCTGGCTGTCAACGATACCGTTGAAGTAGGAAGCGACGGAAGGATAAATGCTGTTCCTTGCCATATCAAAAGTCCATTTTGTGATACCGCCGATAATCCTGGGATAAGCGGCTATAACGATGAGGAAAAAAACGGTCGCTTTGAGGATTTTTATAATGTTTTCTTTTAAGCCTGTTCCCGTAAGCGCGTAATTGAGGGCCGCCGAGAAAATGGCGATCGAAAGGACAATTTTGCCGATAAAGAGCGCTTGGCCGATAAAGTAAGACTGAAGCGCGATTATTTTATCAATGACAAAGTAGTAGGCGTTGTTTACGTTGTTGCCGATTTTTTGCCATGATTCCTGGCCGTAAGCCTGAAAAGGGAGAAAAACAAGGACAAGAAAAAGGAATCTTTTCATAAAAATCCTCCGCAAGAAAGAGCTAGTCCGCGAGGGGCTTGAACACGTCGTCCGGCCAGTCCGAATAGAAAGGCTGATCCATAGGCGTTTGAGCCTGGTACATTTCGACGGCCTTAAGTTCCATAAAGTCGGTCGCAATCATTACAAGGTCGTTAAGCAGCTTGTTGGTATCAATCGCCACTTCGACTTCCATCGCCTCGAGTTCTTTCTCGCCTATTTTTTCGTCTATATCGAGATCGGCGTCTCCGGCGAGGCGGCGCAAGAACGCGCTGTTGCGGATCATCCTCTGCATATATTCGTTATTTTGAATGCTGGAGCTGGTAAGAAATTTTCTGGCGAGGTCTTTTTCCCTTTCCTTCCACGTCTGCACATAAGCGTAATTCGAGGACGTTAAACCAAGCCTCAGCCACATTTCCTTTTGCTGTTCGGGAGTAAATTCATCTTTCCATTCAACTGTGTCCTTGATTCCGTAGGCAATGCCCTCAACATCCCAAAGTGAGTAATTTTTATTCCCGATTGAGACGTTCATGCCCATAAAGGTTTCCTCAGTCTTTCTTTCGAGGTAGAGCTGGCGGTTGTACCATTCCATAAGATCGTCCCAACTTTTTATATCTCCAATACGAGACAGGTTTCTAACAGACTGTTCAACTGTCTTGGCCATGTGTTCAGCCTGATCCTTTAGGTACATGATCTGCTTTACACCGTCTTCAACCATCTGAGCGTAATGTGCGACTTGCCCAAGTCTGGTTGTTTCAGCTATGAGTTCCAATGTTGGGGCTACAATAGCCACCTGGCTGTGAGCCCGAAACGGGAAAAAGATAACGACTAAGAACAGAAATAAATTTTTTTTCATAAAAATCCTCCTTGAAAAATTTTAGTTGTTCTATCCTATGTAAATAAAAAAACCGCCCCGAAGGGCGGCTGATCATTGAAAAGGATTAGAATATGGAAGCGTTAAAGCATCCCTTTACGTTCACTATCATATCCGACTAATTTGTTTTCAACGAAATAGAAATAAGTGTTTATTCTGTAGTCGGGCGCGTATAAAAAAATATGATCATAAATAAATACATACGTTTCTCTACCGTCACTAATACCCGATCTTGTTGCTTCTGGCCAAACAGTTTTAAATTCATTGACATCCATGCCAATATACGTTTTTGTTAGCCTTTCAGGATGTGCTTGTTCGATTGAAGTGGCTTTTCCACTGGTTGTACTTGCACAACCGCTGAGGATGAGTAAAGAGATGACTCCGATACAGAGAACCAAAGAAACAAATTTTGTCTTTTTCATAAAATTCCTCCTAAATATATTATCCCATCGAATTGACTGGCGGTCAAGAGGGAATTCAGCGTTTAATTAATAGGTTCTTTATATATTTTTTTGCCTAGTTCTTTAATATCTACTTTATCCCAATAATTTTGATAAAGTTCATCGAAATATTTACTTAATTTAATTATTGTTTCTTTGTCTTCTATCGTTAAACGCGTTTCATGGTTGTAGATAAAACCTGAATTTGTAAAATTACTTGAACCGACATAAGCGATCTCTCCATCAATTATATAGATTTTTGAATGTACAAATGTACTTTCACACCCCCATATTTCAGAATTAGAATAAAAACTCGGCTTTTTAATGAAAACAATAGGAAATAATGTTTTGTATTCATAACTAAACACTTTTATTGACTTATATAGTTTGTGCATTATTGGTATTATTAGTACAAATGCTCCTATCAAATATTTATATTGAAATAAAAAAGTATAGATGCTATTAAGCTGTAGATATAATAATAATCCCAAAATAATAATATATAATGACGTATATATTCTCACAAATATTTTTAATACATCGAATATCTTTTTCTTTTCTTTTAACATA
>JGI24698J34947_10001254_pt1 | contig 13277 bp, 7 predicted proteins | sample TergutMp193P3_FD_34947 | JGI IMG/M metagenome (IMG submission 34947)
CGCGACACCTGGGCGGTTGAAACCTGTTTCCGCGTCCCCGGATCCATACAGTACTTTGGCCCGACCGAAGTGTGCGATGAGCCGACTATTACAATGAAGCTGGAACAGTGGGGGTTTAAATAGGGAAATCAATGTGTAAAACATGAAAGAGCCCTGTTTTGTTACCGATATTTACCTCCCGCAGATGCTGTACGCGCTGACGATCAGATCGCCGGTCGCCAAGGGCGCGCTTCAGTCTATCGACTGCCCCCAGCTCCCCGGCGCCTACACGCTGATAACCGCGAAGGACATACCCTGCAAAAATTTTCTTGAAGACACCGCCCTCCCGATACTCGCCGATAAGGAGCTTTCCTACATCGGCGAGCCGGTGGCGCTGTTATTGGGGCCGGACAAAACGATACTGGAAGATTATTCCCGGCGCTGCAAAGTCATAGCCGCGGAGGACGCGCCGGTTTTTTCCCCGAGCGAGGCGGACGCCGGCAGTATAGCGGCAAAAGCGGATATCCTCATCGGCGATCCCGAAGCGGCTTTCGCCCAGGCGGCGTCCGTCGTGCGGGAAAGCTACGCGACCGGCATTCAGGAGCACTGGTACGCGGAGCCGTCCGGCGCCGTAGCGTGGCTGGAGGAGGAGGCGGGCGGCAAAAGCGCCGTGGCGGTGGCGACCGCGACCCAATGGCCCTTCCACGTCCGGCGCTCCGTCGCCCAGGCTCTCGGCCTGGCGGCTTCGCGGGTGCTGGTTCAGCCCGGCATAACCGGCATACATCTGGACGGCAAGCTCTGGTACCCGTCGCTGGTCGCCTGCCACGCGGCGCTGGGCGCGTGGATCGCCCAAAGGCCGGTGCGGCTGGTGCTCACCCGAAGGGAGGATTTTTCCTTTTCGCCCAAGCGCTGCGCGACACAAATCAGTGTCGCCCACGCCCTCAACGATAAGGGGGAGATTACCGGAACGGAGATCAACACCACCGTTAACCTTGGCGCGCATGCGGTTAACGCCTCTGAAATACTCGATCATGTTAACCTGGGAAGTTTGGGGGTTTACAAGGCGAAAAACATACGGCTGTCCGGCGCCGCGGTCAGGACCAATATCCCCCCGCAGGGGCCGTTTGCCGGCTTTGGCCTCGCGCAGGGCTTTTTCGCCATGGAGCGCCACATTTCCCGCGTCGCCGACACGCTGAGGCAGGACCCCGCCCAGTGGCGCGTTGAGAACGGCCTTAGAAGCGATCTCGTCACAACGGCGGTGGCGATGAGCGATTACCGCAGAAAATGGGCGTCCTATGAACTGCTCAGGCAGCACCGCGGCATTCATCTCGCCGGAGAGTCCCAGTCGGGCGGCTGGAGCGAAAAGAACGAAAATATGCGCGGCATCGGCATAGCCCTCGGCTGTCAGGCGGGCGGCTTTTTTCGCCACGGCGCGGACAAGGGCGCCTACGGCGTCGAGCTGGTTCTCGAAAAAGACGGGTCGCTGGAAATTAAAACCAGCATGGCGGGCGCCGGCGCCGAATACGAAAATATATGGGCGGGCGCCGCGTCGGAGATTCTGGGCGTCAGCCGAGAGATGGTGCGGATAAGCGGCGGCGCCGATTCCCCCGACTCCGGCCCGCTGACTATGTCGCGTAACGTAACCGTTATTACCAGGCTGGTGGAGCAGGCGTGCCAGACAATCGGCAAAAAGCGCTTTCGCGACCCTCTGCCCATCGTCGCGCGCAAGACCGCGCGCCCCCCGAAAGATTCCGAGTTCGGCGAGTATCTGGACTCCGTCCGGCCGGGGTGGGCGGCGGCGATTGTCGAGGTGGAAATAGACCCCGTCGACTACCTTCCCCGGATACGGGGCGTATGGCTGTGCGTGGACGGCGGTAAAATTATGTCGCCGGATCGCGCCCGCAAAAGCCTCAAAGACTCGGTGGTGCAGGCCCTCGGCTGGGCGTACCGCGAGCGGATCAGCTATGTCAACGGCGCGATTCCGACGGAGCAGTTTGACAATTTTGACATTCCCGGCCCCGCGGAGATACCGCCCATCATGATTGACTTTATCGAAAACAGGCGCGACGATCCTAAGGGGATAGGCGATCTTCCCTTCGCCTGCGCGCCCGCCGCCTACGCGCAGGCGGTTTCCCAGGCGGCGGGGCGCTGCTTCCGCTCAATACCGCTGACCGCGCGGGATATATGGGAGGGGATAAAGCCATGACGATAAATTTTATTTTAAACGGGGAGGACGTGATGATCCGCAGTGAGGCGAACGTGCGGCTCATCGACATTCTGCGGGTCAACTTCGGCCTGATGGGGGCGAAGATCGGCTGCCTTACCGGAAAGTGCGGATTCTGCGCGGTGATATTCAACGGCAACGTCAGCCTCGCCTGCCTTATTCCCGCGTTCAGGCTGCGCGGCAGCGAGATCATCACCATAGAGGGCTTTTCCCAGACCGACGAGTATCAGGACATTATGGCGGGCTTTAACCAGGCGGGAATGGAAACCTGCGGCTACTGTACCACCAGCAAGATTCTGAACGCCGGAGCCCTGCTGGAGCGGATCAAGCGCCCATCGCGGGAGGACGTGCTGCGCGCCTTCAGCGGCATCAAATGCCGCTGTACCGATCCGGAAAAGCTTGTCGAAGGCATCGAAAAAACCGTTGAATTCCGCCAGCGGAGGCTCTATGGCAGAACAGCTTAACCTGGCCTTTTTTCCGGCGAGTTATTCGGAGCTTTTCAACGCCTGGAACCGCTACCCCAAGGCGGTTCCGTACGCGGGCGGCACGGCGCTGATCCGCGAGCAGGGCAGGCGGATCCTCGAACTGCCGTCCATTATCCTTTCGCTTGAAAAACTTGAGGAGCTTCGCCGAATCAGCCGCTCGGAGCGCTATATGGAAATAGGGGCGATGGCGAAGCTCAGCCGGATAATCGGTTTTGGCAAAATCGTCCCCGCCTCACTGCGGTATTGCCTGGAAAACATAGCCGGCCCGCAGCTTCGCAACATGGCGACCATCGGGGGCAACCTCTGCTACAGCGGCGGGTGCCTGGATACTTCCACGGCGCTGGTGGCCCTGGACGCCCAGTACGAATTGCGCGGCGCCCAGTCTTCCCGCTGGATCGCCGCCTCCCGCTTTTTCTCCGCGCCGGGGCAGACGGCGCTGAAGCCCCAGGAGCTCCTGACCAGAATCCGCGTGCCGCTGGACGACTGGGATTATTCGATATACAAAAAATTCGAGGGGCAGGCGGGGCAGGGCAAGGCCGTCCTGTTTCTGGCGCGAACCCAGAAAAACGTGTTAAACGACATTAGCATCGTCTGCAAGACCGATATGCCGTGGCGGAACAAGGAGGGCGAGAGCCTGCTCGCCGGCAAAAACCTTCCCCTGAGCCGCCGGATCGCCGCCGACTTTATCGAAAACTGGAAGGTCTTTCTCTCGCGTCTGCCGAACGTAAACGAGCTGTCGCGGCAGGAACTGGTTAATTTTATTGAAATGAATATTTCTAATTTGTCGGAGTAACAATGCGCTCGGTACGTTCCCTCGCTGTACTGTTTTTTCTCCTGTTTTTCCTGCCCGCCGCCCTTTTCGCGCGGGACATTGAGATATTCGTCGAGGACGAGGAGCTGGGCCTGCCGCTGGAGGGCGCGGTCGTGTCCCTGCGGAGCGGGCGGCAGTTCGTCTGCGACGGGGACGGCAGGGCGCTGGTAAGCGCGCTCGACGACCGCCAGCAGGTCGTTCAAATCACCTACCCGGGCTACGACACGCGGCGGGTGACGATTCCGGCGGGAAGCGGCGACGGCGCAGACGGCGCGCCCGCGCGCATAACCGCCGCGCTGCGGCTGAGCGGCGTCATGCAGGGCCGCGAGCTGGTTGTCGAGGCGCAGCGGCCTGAATCCAGCGAAACGAAAAGCGGGCGCAGCGTCGCCATTTCCGAGCGGGAATTGGCGCAGACGGCCGAGATCGGCATTATCGAAGACGTGATGAGCTCGGTCAAGCTGCTGCCGGGGGTCGGCTACACGGGAATGTTCGGCGCCATGCCGTCGATTCGCGGCGGCGATCCCGGCGACCTTATGGCGTCGTTTGACGGCTTCTACCTTGAGCGCCCCTATCACTGGGTGGGCGCCGTTTCCATTTTTGATCCCAAGATGGTGTCAAGCGCGCGGCTTTCTCATGGGGTGTTTTCCAGCCGGTACGGGCATACCACTTCCGGCCTTTTGGAAATTACGTCCAAGTCGCCGTCTGTCACGGAAGTGGAGATGGAAACCGCCGTCAGCACCAGCGCCGTCAGCCTTAATCTTTCGTATCCCATAAACGGCAAGGGCGGCGTTCTGTTTATGGGGAAAGTGTCGTATTGGGACGCCTATATCGGCTTGTTAAAAGGGTTAAGCCGAGTCGTTGACAATGAAAACCTCGCGATGATCAACGCGGTGTCCGACGCGCCCTACATCAGAAGCGCCGCGGTGGCGGCGGACTACCGCTTTAACCCGAATTTGGACTGGCGGCTTAACGCCTTCTTTGGCAGCGACGGCGTCGGCGCGGATTACAAAAATGATTATAACGAGCCGGACATCAAAGGCAGAATGGAGATGATCGCCAAGTACGACAACTATCAGGGCTTTCTGATTTCCGGACTGACCGCAAGCCCCACTCCCAAACTGGCGCTGCGCTTTACCGGCGGCGCCGGCTTCACTGAAACGATAACCGAAGACACGGTGGATAACAGGGTTACGGTAAAATACAACGCTGATTTTTGGGATCATCTGGATTCTTTTTTCACGGGATATCCCGAGCCCCTGCTTCCGTCCAAGCGGTTTAAGAAAGGCGACGAATACACCGCTCCCGACGTAAACGCGGCTGTCGAACTGGAAAGTACCGTCTTTAACGCCCAAATACGGGCGGATTCGGACTGGGATTTGGGGAACGGCTTTATCGCCGCGTTCGGGGTTCAGGAGCTTTATTCGCTGTGGCGGCAGCAGGGGGACATCAGCCTTAATTTTGTGGAGATACGGGTTGATCGCCTAACGAAGCCGAACGCCCTCGAAGAAATGGGTTTGGACCCGGGGCTTATAGTTCTGATTAATTATCTTCGCAATATTCCCGGTATGACGATTATTACGCCGCTGGGATATGATCTTGACGTGCGCAACCACGGCCTGACATCTTCGGCTTACGCTCTGATGGAATACGCCGCCCCCGGCCAGTTTATCGGGCTGGAGCTCGGACTGCGTTTGGATCACCTGTATTTTGTGGGAAAAGACTTTAACGTGCAGACCAAGCCGACTCCGAACCCCCGTTTTAACATTGACTTCAGCCTGCTCAAAAACCGCGGCTTTGTCGATTCTCTGGGGCTGACGCTGGGAACCGGCCTGTTCTCGTCCATAGACAAATTGATCAGCTTCATGAGCAAGGATTTCGGCAACAGCGATATGGAGTTAAAATTTAACCGTTCGTGGACTTCGGTGATCGGGCTTAAGATCGACGCGTTCCAGTCGTACAGCTTTAATATCGAAGGTTATTACAAGCGGGTGTTTGATCGGGCCTATATTACCGCGGACGTCACCGCGGCCGACAATATCGCCCCCAGCTTTAATTTTGACGGCGTCGGCAATGTATGGGGGTTTGATTTTCAGCTGCAAAAACTGGAATCCCGCTACATTGACGGCTGGATTTCCTATTCGTTTAACTGGGCCAAATACATGGATCCCTCAGGCGGCGGAGAAGGCGTGAACATGGGCTCTACCGAAAGCCAGAATGAATTTTGGTACTGGCCCTCGTTTCACCGCTTCCACAACGCCAACATCGTGATGAACGTCAAGCCCCTGCAATGGTTTAACATAACCGCCCGTTTTGGCTTTGCCTCGGGACAGCCCCGAAACAAGGTCAGCGAGACTGTCAAGCCGTATCCGGCGCTGGTTATCGGCGAAGACGGCGATCCGGTTGTCATGCAGAAATACCGCCGCGATTCATGGTATGACGAAAACGAACGCTCAAGCTGGTCTCTGCCGCTCGATCTTAAACTGTCGTTTTTCCTCGCCAACAAAAAGGGCGGCAGGGCAAATACAGAAATTTACCTTGCCGGAGAAAATCTATTGTCAGTTGTATACAAGCCCCTGGGCAACGCGCGGTTTAACGAATATACCGGCAGGGAAGATGAGGCGGGTTCCGGCACTACCGGCTTCGACCTGCCTATCCCCATGGTCTCCTTCGGCTTCAAATGGAGATACTAGTTCCCGAAGACCTCTCACAAAGGCGCGGAGAACACGGAGGACACAAAGGAATTAAAAATTTTTATATTCTCCGTGTACTCCGTGGTTATCTTCTCTTTTTCATTAATTTAACAAAGCGGCGTTTTCGCTGTTGTTCCAGCGCATGGCGATGTCCGCGGGGCTTTCGCTGGAAATGTTTTGCGCGTTTTTCGCCGCGCCCAGTTCCAGTAACAGGGCTATGGTTTCCGGTTTGCCCACGCGCGCGGCGTAGTGCAGTATAGTGTTGCCGGACGCGTCTTTGGCGTTAATCGCCCTGCCGGAGAACACGGCGCGGATCGCCTCGCCGCCCCGAGCGATGATAATCTCGCCGGACGTTTTGCCGTCAACCGCCCTTGAGAAGGGGTCGGAGCCCGCGTCGGCGAGAACCCTCGCCAGCTCCCATTCGCCCATGTCGGCGGCGAGGCGCAGGGGGACGCGCCCGTTGGAATCAACCGCGCTCAGGCGGGTGCCCCCGTCAATAATGACGCGTAACGTAGGGGAGGGGACTCTTTCCTGCAGGGCGATATGCAGGGGCGAATTGCCAAAGTCGTCGGAACCGTTGACCCGATCCTTGGTCAGCAGGAAGGAGGCCATTTCCGGCGAATGATAGAGGGCGTAATGAAAGGGGGTGCGGTTGGCGGTATTGCGCGCGTGGATCGATGCCCCCATATCCAATAACGCCTTAATGGAGGCGCTGTCTCCCCGCTCGACGGCGGCGTGCAGGGGGGTGTCCCCGCTGGCGTTACGCGTCATCGGGCTGGCGCCCATTCTGGCGAGCAGTTTCGCCGTGTCAATCTGTCCGGCCTTTACCGCTTCCATAAACGGCGTGTTGCCCTCCGAATCGCGCGCTTCAGTATCGGCGCCGCGGTTGATCAGCAGGACGGCGATGTCGGTAACGCCCATGCGAACCGCCTCGTGCAGGGGCGTCGCCATATCCAGCGAATGAACGTTCGCGTCGATACCCGCGTTCAGCAGGGCGGTTGCCGCGTTCTTCGCGTTCCAGCGCACCGCGGCGTGCAGGGCGGAATTGCCCAGGCTGTCGCGCGCGTGAAGGTTCGCGTTTGCCTGCAGAAGCGCCTTTACCGTTGAGGCGCCGTCGTGTTTGACGGCCCAGAACAGCGGCGTTTCCCCCGTGGCGTTTGCCGCTTCGGTGGAGACCCCGTTCTCAATGATAAAGGGAATATGCCTGTCCATGCGCCACAGCGCGATATAGTGCAGCATGGTGTTTCCCTGCCCGTCATGGGCCGCCGCCGTCTCGGGGGAGAACATCCACCGCAGTACCCCCGACGGGTGGGTAAGGGCGATATACAGCGGGCTTTCGCCGGCGGAATTCGCGTAGAAAATATTCGCCCGATTCGCCAGTATATATTCGCCCGTTTCTTTCAGGTTCATTCGCGCCGCCAAATGCAGGGCGGTATCCCCCTCGCGGTTGCGGGCGTTGATGTCGGCTTTTTGCTCAAGGATCTTGGCGACGACATAGGCGCCGCCTTTGTTTTTTACCGCAAGGTGCAGCATGGTGTTTCCCGCGCCGTCTTTTTGCGCCGCCGTCTCGGGGGTTATGAGGGCGTCAAGCGCCGGCCCACCGGCCTTCATGGCGTAATCAAACGGGGTCACGCCGGAATTGTCCGCCGCGAAAATATCGCTCCCCCTGGAAAGGAGCAGGGAGATCAGCTCGACGCGGCTTTCCTGCACGGCGAGGTACAGCGGGGTTTGCCCGGTAACATTGCGCGCCGAAATATCGACATTGCCCCCAAACAGGGTCTGTACGACTTCCGGCCTGCGGTTAAGGCTTATCAGAACGTGCAGGGGAGTGTCGCCGTGATCGTCGCGCAGGTTGGGATTCGCGTAGTTGTCAAGCAGCTGCCCGATGACCCACTGATGTTCCTGAACCGGCGCGGCGATGTGCAGCGCGGAATTTCCCTTCGCGTCCTGGGCGTCAATATCCGCGCCGCTTCTGACGATCTGCCGTATCGCGCCAAGCTTGCCCGATCTGACGGCCTCATGCAGCGGCGTCGCGCCCGAAGAATTTTTTATGTTGATATTCGCTTTTCTTTCCACCAGAAAACTGATAAGCCCCTCATAGCCTCCCGCCGCGGCAAGGTGCAGGGGCGCGACCCCGTCCGCCCGCCGCAGGTCGTAGTTGGCGTTTCTGACCGCCGGCGCGAGGTAGGGGTATATGGGGTTGGACGAAGCGGCGCCCGCGAGGATAAGCTGTTCCGCCGCCTCCATGTGATCGCGCGAATCGGGGCGGGCGAGCGCGGTATCCAGCGCGTTATACCCGTCCGAATCCCGCCTGTCGAGCGGGCCGCCGCGGTCCCCGGCCGCCGCCAACAGCCCGTTCCCGCCGCCGGCGGATTCAAGGGCGGCAAGGATAGTTTTAACCGCCCTGACGTTTCCCTGCTCGGCGGCGATGTGCAGAATCGTCTTTCCGCCGCCGTTAGCCGATTCCAGCGCGGCGGGCGCCATGATTTCCTCTAAAAAAAACATATCCGCAAGCGCCCTATGCGCGAGGCTGGTACGCTCTTTGTCAGGCTTATGGAGATCCGCGCCGGACGAGATCAGAACTCTCGCGGCTTTGCCGTTTCCCTTTTCTACGCAGACCGCCAGAGGAGTCTGGCCGGACAGGTCTTCCGCGTCAACTTCCGCGCCCATCGCGATAAAGAAGGCGGCAAGGGCGGGATCGTTCAATTCCGCCGCATAGTGGAGGGGGCTCCTGCCTCTCTCATCTGCCGCGTGGACGTCAACTTCGCCCATGAAGTAGCTTTTTGCCCGCTCGTCCCCCTTCGCAAGCAGAGTCCACACATTGTCGGGGCTTTTTACCGCCGCGGGGGGCGGCGCGCTTTTGCAGGCGAAAAACGACGCGCAGAGCGCCAAAACCGTCACTAAGAGAAAACTTGTTCGTGTTATTGATTTCATGGTTCCATTATCGGCATATTAAAACGGCAGTTTTATAGCGCCAAACAGGGCGGCAATACGCGACTCGAAGGGGGAGGGAAGGGGGGCGACGAGGGGGCGGGGGAAGCCGTCGACGAGGCCGCCGAGGTCCATCTTCCACGCGTGGAGGAAAAATCCGCCGGAAAAACTACGCCCGCCGTATTTGCGGTCGCCCGCCAGCGGGAGCCCGCGCGCCGCGGCCTGCGCCCGAATCTGGTGGGTTCTGCCGGTAACAATGCGCGCCTCAATGAGGGTATGGGAGCCGTTGGAGGCGAGCGCTTCAACGGCGGTCAGGGCGTCCTGGGCGTTCGAACTATCCGCGGCAAATTTGCCGGAGACAAACGTCTTTCCGGCGCTTGAATCGCGGACAAGCCCGTCCCGCCAAACCGCCCCGCCGGTTACGCGCCCCTCGACAATGGCGAGGTAGGTTTTTGCCACTTTCCGCTCCCGCAGGAGCCGGCTGAACAGCCGCGCCCCCTCAATGGTCTCGGAAAACGCGACCGCCCCGCTCGTGGGCTTGTCGAGCCGGTGCAGGGGCCCGGGCTTAAACGAAAGCGAGGGCGGCAGCCGCCCGCTCAGCCAGTCCTTAACCAGCGTATCCAGGCTGTCCTCCCCGTGGGTCGCCAGCCCCGGCGGCTTGTTAAACACGATAATCCCCGCCCCCCGCCAGAGAATTGCAGGCAAGGAAGAATTTTTAACCACGGAGGACACGGAGTTGTCGTTTGAAAATCCCGCTTTTTTTTCTTGAGTACGGCAATTTATGATAGAGGAACCCTTAGATTCCCTCCGTGTACTCCGTGGTTTTATCTTTTTGGGTATTTCTTCCTGTATTACAACCTGTATTACAGCCCCCGGCGGCACGCGGGCGGCGGGGGAGGCGGGCTTGCCGTCAAGCAGGGCCTTGCCCTGGCGCAGGAGCCGGTGGATCAGCGACAGGGAATAATCCGGCAGAGCCTTCCGCAAGACTCGGTCCAGCCGGCGTCCGGCGTCGTCGGGGCCGGTTTTTAACGCTCGAAAACGCTTGCAATTTTTCATGAAACCGTGTATAATCTACATGAGAGGAAGAAATATGTCGATACGTTTAAAAGTTTTCCTGATAATCACGGCGATTATCCTGGTGATTACCGCATCCAGCGTAGTAATCAGTGTTTCAGCGGCACAAAATGAAATCATCAAGACCCTGGAAAGCGGAATGCAGTCGGTGGCGTCGGTGGCGAACGAGTATATCTCAAGCGAGGTCGAACTGCTCCTGAGGGACGCGGCTACCGTGGTTGAGGCGCTCAAAGGCATACCCATCGAATCCATGCACGGGGTTTTAATAGAGCAGCAGGCCGCCTACAGCGACACTTTTACGTCGATAACGATCTTTAACGCCGCGGGCAATGTCGACGCGACTTACGGACGCCTGCCCACGCCGCGCGAGCTGGCCGTGGGCGAATACGGACAGCAGGCGCTTGAGGGGCGGCGGGTTATTACCACGACGCGCCAGGACTCCTCGGGTGATGTCGCCTTTCACGTCTTCGTGCCGATGGACGAAAGCTCTTTTGGCACGGGCTCCCGCTCCCGAATTGTCGCCTTAACCGTTCCGGGCGCGTTCTTCAGCGAAAAAGTAAACCAGTTTCGGGAGAGAACCGGCAATATCGCCATCGTAGACCGCGAGGGGACGATTATCGCCAACAAAAACTACGACTGGGTTATGAACCGCCAGAACTTTTTAGACCTGATACAGAAAGACAGCCACTACGCGGACGCCTCCAAAGCGTTTAACCGCATGATCGCCGGGGAAACGGGCGCCGGACGCTTCTATTTTGGCGGCGCCGACGCGGTCACGGCCTTTATGCCCATATCCGGCGGGCAGGGCTGGTATATCACCGTTACCGCCTTAATAGCGGAAAGCGCCTTCGTTCAGGTCAGGACGCTGATTATCATTTCCGGCCTGATCTTCCTGGGGCTGGGAATGCTCGCGGCGGCCATCGCCTCCGGCAGCGTCGCCAAGCCCTTCTATGAAATCAGAAAAAAGAACGTGCAGCTCACCGAATTGGGCGAGGCGCTGCAGGCGGCCCAGGTCGCCAAGACCAACTTCCTCGCCAACATGAGCTATGATATGCGCACCCCGCTGAACGCCGTTATCGGCCTTTCGGAATTGAGCCTGACCAAGAAGGACGTGCCGAAGGACGTAAAGGGCTATCTCAACAGAATCTACGGATCGGGACTGACCCTCATGGAAGTGGTGAGCGATCTCCTTGATATTTCCAATATGGAATCGGGCAAATTCGGGATTATGGCCGCCGAGTACGACCTGCCGCTGTTTATCAGCGACGTGGTCAAAGTAAACGCGGATCACATCGGCTCCAAGCCCATACAGTTTAAGATTGTCCCCGAAGACAAGCTTCCGGCGCGGCTTATCGGCGACTCTCTGCGCATACGGCAGGTCTTTAACAACCTGCTCAACAACGCCTTTAGATATACCAGCGTGGGGGACGTTGTGTGGCGGATTTCCACCGAAAAGGAAGGGGACACGGTATGGCTGGTCTCCGCCATTTCAGACACCGGCGTGGGAATCAAGCCGGAGAACATCGACAAGCTGTTCCTCGATTACAACAACCGCCTGGACGACACGCGGGTGCGGACCCTCGAAGGCGGCGCGAGCGGCCTCGGCCTTACCCTCATTAAAAAGATCGTCGACCTTATGGACGGCACAATCACGGTTGAAAGCGCGTGGGGGAAAGGCTCGACCTTTACCGTGCGGATACGGCAGAAGTTCGTCAGCGACGAGGCGGGCAGCCCCGAACTGCTGAACAGCCTGAAAAACTACCAGTATGTCGAGAAGAAGGGCCGCGGTATTGACGATATTCAGCGCGTCCAGCTTTCAGGAGCGAAGGTGCTGGTCGTAGACGATGTCGAGATGAACCTTGAAATAGCGCAGGGAATGATGGAGCCGTACGGGCTGACGGTTGACTGCCTGTTAAACGCCCAGGAGGCGGTAGAAATTGTCCGGCGCGCCGAAGTCCGCTACGACGCGATTTTCATCAGCCGCTGGATGTCGGAACTGGACGGCAAAGAGGCGGTGCGGATAATCAGGAACGAAATCGCCAGCGATTACGCCAAAACTATCCCGATTATCGCCCTGACCACCAATACCGTCATCGGCAATAAGGACATATTCCACAAATGGGGTTTTCAGGACGTTCTTTCCAAACCGCTGGATGTCCGCCACCTGGACGAAGTTATCAACACCTGGATAGCGCCCAAGGTTAAAAAGTAGCTTATCTTTAGCAAGAGCATAAGGCGCCAGGGCAGCTTGGCGCCTTTTTTTATGTTAACACACCTCACGCCAGCCTATTTTTTTTGACCATAAACAATGTCCCAATCAAAAATCTCCTGAGGATTCAAATCAGCTTTACCGTCATCATAATGAAACATATCGCCGCGAATAGTGGCTATTAATTCTAAATTCTTGTTAACGGTGTTGTAATGGTGATTTGCGCCATCGCGTTCAAGATTCGCCCTGTCTTTATACAGCCTCTTTAATAAATGTTCTTCACTGCGAAAAGGATAATGCCTTAGATTGAAATTCAAGGGGTATTTCTCTCCGTCCAGAGGATTATGGTTAAACCATCTGATGTTGGTTATTTTTGCCTTCCACGCGCGGAAACGGGGGGCGCATTTGCTCAAAAGAGAATAACGCCTCATTCTTTCAGTAGGTTTTTGCAGCAAATTATCTTCTTTTGTAAACCAGTATAAATAATTATTAAATTGCAAATACGCGCAAGGAGAGCGGTTAAATTCTTTTAAATATTCATAATATGACATATCACGGGCGGGACCTTCCAGAAATTCGTCTTGATCTGGCCAGCTAATAATATCATATTTGTCAATAAAATTTTCTATAAGATTTTCCGACATGGCCCCATATAAATTATAAAAATCAAAATCACGAGGCAGGTATTTTCTTTGCTTAAAAATAGAATTATACTTATCTAAAACTTCAGAAGTGCCGTCATCGGAACCATGATCCCAGGCGATAATATCATGATTATTCGATAATAAATATTCTATTTGTTCTTCTAAAATATCAGAGTCATTATAGCATAATAATACGCCTAACGCGCGGGCGTGCGGTGAGGTAATGGGGG
>JGI24698J34947_10001255_pt1 | contig 13275 bp, 12 predicted proteins | sample TergutMp193P3_FD_34947 | JGI IMG/M metagenome (IMG submission 34947)
AGTTCTTTATGGAGACGCAAGGGCGGTAATTCCACTTTATTTGATCGGTAATTATAGAGCCGGTCATTATGGGCGCAGGTGTTCCTAAACAGTACCAATACACTGATGACAGTAGACAACTGAGAAGTCCTGGATAAATGTGAGTAATTTCTGCAAATCTTTATCTGCAACGACATGGGAAGCATATCAAGCATTTTTGAGATATTGCCGAAGGTAAGTTTCCGGGTTAAGACCCATAAAGGGATATTCTCATATTTAGTGATATAGTGGTTCAGATTGACCGCATTGAAATTGTTTGTGATGACACGGTTAATTCACCTATCAGTTTGAATATTTCCGGTACTTTCCTGGCGTCATGGTAATCATAATTATACAGCCCGGTGGTGAGGTTCTTGAAAGGGGTTTTATAACCATTGATCAAGGTGAAATAACCAATTTGTGTAAGTATATCTATGGCATGGGCTTCATTGGGTATGACAAGGTTCTTTTCGTCGCGAAGTTTGCGGATCTGCTGGTCATAGGTTAGAAAAGGCTTTTTTACCTGCATTTCCCCTCCTAGTTAAAAAAAGGAGCCCTTAAGGGCTCCCCCGGTCACATTGGTTTATAACCGCCGCAACACGATCACTAAAGAAAATATATTCCAGAATCATAGGTGTGTCAAGAAAAAAAATGATAAGCGGCGTACATGCTTTTCCTCTTGATTAATAATAGTATTTCCGCTTCTGTAAGGCAACCCCAGCCCACTTTCAAGGGTTTCCTTTAGCGATGAGGTGACTGAAGCGGCTGTCTATGTCGTCCTGGATGTTCTGCCGCAGGCCACGGAGCAGGGCGGCGATCATGGCTGTATCATATTGTATAACATCGACGGTTAACGGAAGCAACAGTTGAAAGGCCGATACCCCAAGCGCATGAGACAGTTTTTCCAGCATGGTGTCACTCACCCAGGTTCGGCGGCCTTCGATTCCTTTTACCATCTGGACAGAAATATCCGCTAGTTCCGCAAGTTTCTCCTGCGAAATACCCATAGCCTCTCTTCTGAGCTTAATATTGGCTGATAGCAAATCCCGCAATACGCTGTGCTTTATAATCACATCTCCTAAAAATTTTATGGTATAGCGTCACTAAACCTTGACAATCTAATATTGTTAGCCATATTATATGCTTAGAATATTAGACTATAAAAAGTTTAGTATTAGTAGTTTATTACTATTTTAGTTAGGTATATCGATTTTACGTATATTTTTCTAAATATACGAACAAAGAGGTGAAAAAAGGAAGAAAACGATGAAAAGAGGCTTTTTCTTCGCCTTTCTGTTCTGGCTTGGTGGTGTCTGCGCCTTTTCCCAATCTGCGGTCAGTTTGGGTGAAGCCATCAGAACCGCTTCCGCCGAAATTGGCGACAGGCTTGCCACCGGTACGAGAATCGCAGTGCTGGATTTCAGGTCCACTTCCGCCAGAATGTCCGAGTACGCCATGGAAGAGATCATCAGCGCCCTAGCCAACGAAGGAAGCCTTATCGTGGTGGGCCGGGGGAGAGACCTTGAATTAGCCCGGAGGGAACTGGGATTGAGTCTTTCCGGGGACGTCAGCGACGAAAGCGCCCTGGCCATCGGGCGTTTCCTTGGCGCACAGATGGTCGCCTCCGGTTCCTTGAGCATCGCCGGGGCGGTCTACCGCTTCGGCGTCCGGGTACTGGACGTGGAAACCGGTGTCATACGCTACGACCGATCCCAGAACGTCCTGAACGACAGCCTGGTGGCGACCCTCATGGGCGAGGAAGCCCTGGTGACCAATTTCACCAGCGGTGAACGGACTGGCGCGGCAGTGCTAAACCTGGCATTGGGCCTTGGGTCTTTTGCGATCCAGAAAGACCCACTTGGCGGGGCAGTCACCGCCGCACTCGAAGCCGCAGGTACGGCTGCCGTAATCATCTCGTTTTTTCAGGTCAAAGAAAGCTGGCAAACCGACCCCTGGACCGGTGAACAGTACATTGACCGGGACACCTCCGTCAGCACGCCGGTTCTCATTGGCGGCATCGCCGCCTATGCGGGCGGGGCGGTATTCGGCGCGATACGGGCGTTTAGCTACCGGAAGCCCGGCGTCAACGTCGCCGAAGCCCCCTCCCCTTGGAACATCGCCCTTGTTCCCGGAAACAACGGGGGCGCTGCGGTACGCCTCAGTTATACAATGCGCTTTTAAAACACGCTTAACGCAAAGGATCTTATTATGGAAGGAGATTTTATGAAATCAAGGAACTTTATAACTCATTCAACCTTATCGGTGTGCCTCGTTTTAGTGATTATAACGCTAGGTTTAACCCTGGCATCCTGTGATACCGGAGCAGGCCGCGCTCCCGCCTATAATATTACCTTTCATCAGGGCGAAGGCGAAGGCAGAACCCCGGATCGTATACCTGTGGCGCAGAATGGTTATGCGCGTCTGCCCGAACAGGGGAGCATGACCCACCCGGCGGGAAAGAAACTCTCCGGTTGGAAGGCCCCCGACGACTCACTCATCTATAACCCCTTGATGGAATATAAAGTAACCAGGGATGTGATGTTTACCGCACAATGGCGGGAAGCTAGCGCCACACTATATACCATAAGTTTTACCACAGGCAGCGGCGGCGGTGTGGCCCCGGCAACCATTCAGGCGGTATCCGGAAACGTCGTATCCTTACCGACCCAGGGAAACATGAGCCCCCCAGCCGGGAAAGTATTCGACGGCTGGCTAGCCAACGGGATCCAATATCAGGAAAGGGCACAATACAGAGTTACTTCCAGTAATGTTACCTTTACCGCCCAGTGGAAGGACGCGGGAAGCAGTACTCCCAATACCCCAAGCACCCCCACCACTACATACACCATAACTTATAACGCCAACGGCGGAAGCGGCACCGCCCCCAGCGCCCAGACGGCAAACTCCGGTTCAAACATTACGCTTCCCAGCGGGAGCGGACTGACAAAGAGCGGCTCGACTTTTGGCGGGTGGAACACCAATGCTTCCGGCACGGGAACCAATTACTCCGCAGGCTCGTCTTATACGGTGACCGGAAACGCCACCTTGTACGCCAATTGGGTCAGCAACAATACGCCTACTTACACCGTAACGTTTAACATCAACGGCGGAAGCGGCACGGCCCCCAGCGCCCAGACGGTAAACGCCGGGGCGAGCATTACGCTTCCCAGCGGGAGCGGACTGTCAAGAAGCAACTATACTTTTGGCGGGTGGAACACCAATTCAGCCGGTACGTTAACCAATTACTCCGCAGGCTCGTCTTATACGGTGACCGGAAACATCACCTTGTACGCCAAGTGGGAGAGGAGCCCTACCATTCCCGGCGTAACCACCTACACCGTAACCTTTGACGCAAACGGCGGGAGCGGTACGATACCCTCGCAAACAGTCCAAGCCGGTGGAAGCATTACGCTCCCCAGCGGGAGCGGGCTGTCAAGAAGCGGCTATACGTTTGGCGGCTGGCACTACAATAGTCCCACAGGAGTCGCTTACTCCGCAGGCACGATTATTAATGGTATAAACAATGATGTTTACTTTTACGCCAGGTGGGTTAGCACCGCTCCCGGTGTGGCAACCTACACCGTAACGTTTAGCGCCAACGGTGGGAGCGGTACGATACCCTCTCAAATAGTCCAATCCGGTTCAATCATTACGCTTCCCAGCGGGGCCAATCTGTCAAGAAGCGGCTATACATTTGCCGGGTGGAGCACCAACACCGACGGCTCGGGAAACACTTACGCCGCAGGCTCGTCGTATACAGTAACCGAAAACACCGCCTTGTATGCAAAGTGGGTCAATATCAATATACCCACTTATACTGTAACCTTTTACGCCAATGGCGGAAGTGGCACGGCTCCCAGCGCCCAGACAGTATACTCCGGTTCAACCATTACGCTTCCCAGCGGGAGCGGACTATCAAAAAGCGGCTCTACATTCGGCGGGTGGAGCTTCGGTTCCTCCGGCACGGGAACCAATTACCCCGCAGGCTCGTCGTATACAGTGACCGGAAACACCTCTTTTTACGCCAGGTGGATCCCTTCCAACGTAACCACCTACACCGCAACGTTTAACATCAACGGCGGGAGCGGTACGACCCCCAGCGCGCAAACGGTAGCCTCCGGTACACAAATTGTGCTCCCCAGTGGGAGCGGGTTTTCAAGAAGCGGCTATACGTTTGTCGGGTGGAACACCAATGCTTTAGGCTCGGGAACCAGTTACCCCGGAGAGTCGTATTATGAGGTAACCGGAAACGTCACCTTGTACGCCAGGTGGTACGGTCCACCCGAGACCTTTACCATATCTTTCAGCGCCAACGGAGGGAGCGGCACACCTCCCAGCAGTCAGACAGTCTGGCCCGGTGAAAGCATAACGATTCCCAGCGGGGACGGACTGTCAAGACACCTCTTGGTTTTTGGCGGGTGGAACACCAATGCTTCCGGCACGGGAACCAATTACCTCCCAGGCTCAACTTTTACGGCGACCGGTACCGGTTCTATTACCTTGTACGCCAAGTGGGACTCTATGCCATTACTTGCCGCACCTACAGGAGTAAACGCTTTCGCCGGGGTTGGGTACATTACAATTTCCTGGAACTACGTTCCAGGAGCAAGCTTTTACGCGGTTTATTGTGGTACGCAGCCGAATATATCATCCATGAGTGCTACAGCAGTTTATACTGGGAATTCATGCAAATTCGATCTGCCCAGAGGTACAACTTATTATTTTATGGTTATCACTTACAATAGTGCCCAACTTCCAGGCCCAGCGTCAGTTATGGTTTCGGAGAAAGCATTATGAAAGTAAAAAGGCTGCTACCAATGGAGAACGACATGGCAGAAAAAGACGGTGACTGTCACCTTTCAGGAGTCTTTATGAAAAAGAAGGAATCTTCAACCCTTTTAACGTGCCTGATGCTCATAATACTAAGCTTGACTCTTATCGCCACCGGATGCCCACTACAGCCTTCACCAACCAGCAACCCTTGCAGGGTTGTTTTTCAGACGGGCGAAGGCCAAGGCACTGCGCCATATCCCCAAATCGTGGTAGAGGGGCACATTATTGAGCTGCCGGGACAGGAAACCATGACCCACCCCAGCGGCAAAATACTCAGCAAATGGAGATCCGATGACGGAACCACCTATAACCCATACTACCGTTACACCGTAACCAGGAACGTGGAATTTACTGCCCAATGGATTGCTTCCACAAGCATCTTCACCGTCACCTTCAATCCTAATAACGGGATCGGTACGCCTCCAGAATCTAAGTCAGTACAAGCCGGTTCCAACATTACCCTTCCCAACGAGGGCGGGCTGTCAAGAAGCGGCTATACCTTTGGGGGCTGGAATACCGATGCTTCCGGTACTGGAAACAATTACAGAGCCGGAACAACCTACATGCCGATCAGCGATATCACCTTGTACGCCAAGTGGGATGCCAACAGTACAAACACTCCTGGCGGCAGCGGAACCACTCCTATCGTAACCTCTGTAACAGTAACCCCTGTGACTGCAAGCGTTGTTAAAGGTAAAACCCAGAGCTTTGGCGCCACAGTTAATGGAACAAACAACCCGGCCCAGACCGTTACATGGTCAATCCTCAATACAAACAAAAACAGCGAAACAACCATAACCAACGGCGGCTATCTCACAGTATCAGCAAGCGAGAGCCTGACAACGCTTACCGTGAGGGCAACATCAACGGCTGACACAACCAAGTTCGGGGAGGCAACGGTTAACGTGTTCGCACTGGCTGCCCCAACAGGGGTAAAAGCAGTAACTCGGTCTACCAGCAGTATTTATATTGAATGGCTTCCCGTCGCTGGCGCGGCAACCTATGATGTTTATTATGATATTGTTGGTGTTTCCTCAGTAAAGCAAAAAGTCTCAGTTCGTAGAGATCCGTCTACATTATTCCACGCACATGCCTCGTTACAAAACAACACAACCTATCGGTATTACATCAAGGCAATAAACAGCTCTGGCGGCGAAAGTGATTATTCCGATCCTTCTAATGATGCTACAACTGGTAGGTATTGATAATGCAAAGGAGGACTTCTCATCATCAAAAGGTATACAGGGTAATATTATGTTAAGAAAAGAAAAATCGATGTTTTGCTTTATATACCTGGTTCTGCCTTTTTCATTCCATGCCTGTGCAAGCTCCACCACGGCTACGACTAACCGCCCCGATTGGCTCCGCGACCCCTACGCAAAATACGACAGGCAGACAACTGTCGCCGCTGTGGGCAGCGGCGCTTCGCGTGACGCGGCGGAGAAAAGCGCCCTTGGAAATCTTGTCGCTTATTTCGGTCAGAACATTCAGGTTGACGAGAAGGTATCCACATCCTATCAGCAAGCGGTCAGCAGCGGGGTTGCCGCCGCCTGGTCAGAAAATACCGCCGTGGACAGCGTTATTTCGACTTCCGCCAGCCTCAATTCCCTTGTGGGGGCGGAAATCGGCGATAGATGGGATGACGGCAGGGAATATTTTGCCGTGGCTGTTTTGAACAAGGCCAACGCCATTCGAATCTATTCCGACATTGTCAAGACAAACCAGACGATGATCGAAAACCTTGTCAACATTCCCGCTGACGGGAAGAACACCCTGGAAGGATACGCCCGCTATCAATTTGCGGCAACCGTTGCCGATATGACAATCTCATACGCGAATCTGCTCGCGGTCATCGGTGGGCCACCGCAAGCCGTTAAACGCGGCGATGATTACCGGCTTGAGGCGCGTAACATCGTCAAAGCCATTCCTGTCGCCATCCGCGTACGGAACGACAGGTCGGGCAGAATTGAGGGGGCCTTCGCGAAAGCGCTTTCCGATCTTGGCTTCCAGAGCGGCGGGGACAATTCGCGTTATGCGCTAGACGTGAACATCGTTACTTCCGTGGCTGAATTCCCCAATAGTGACTACAAAGATACACGAATTGAAGTCGCGGCGAATCTTGTTGAAGCCGGTTCTGGGACGGTGTTGTTGCCTTACAATTTCAATGATCGCGGGAGGCATACTACTCAAGCAGAAGCGGATAACCAAGCTTACAGATTGGCGGAACAGAAGATAAACGCCGAATACGCGGGACTGTTATCGGGTTACCTTAATCAATTACTGCCAAAAATCCAGCCTTGACAGAGGATAAGAATTTGGTATTAATTGTTGGTATAAAAAATAGATAGTTTATCTATGATAATAATTTTGAAGGAGTTTTTGTTATGAGAAAGATCACTGGGGTTATTTTTGCGTTATGTTTGGTGTTGATACTTGCGGGCTGCGCAAGTAAACCGGCTACCGCGGCGGAGGGCGGGATGCCCGATTGGGTTCTAAAAGCACGCAGGGACGCGCCTGAGGATGTTATTGCAGGCATTGGCGTCGCAAAAATGGCGACGACAAACCAATCGATGAACATTTCCGAGACCCGGGCGAGGGCGCAGATTGTCAGGGCAATGCAGTCCATGGTCAGCAACATGATCGAGGATTACACGGTATCCAGCGAGGTCGATACTTCCGCGAAGGTGGCTTTCCAGCAGGAAATAACCGTGGCGCTCGGGAGGGCAACTCTTTCAGGCGCCCGTATAGCGGTGCAGAACTCCGATAAAGACGGCAACTGGTGGACGGTAGTCTACTTTAACAAGGCAGAGGCGTCCAGGGAGATCAGTTCGGCTCAAGCCCTGTCCCAGCTTGCCCCTTCGTACGCCGCCGCAATGATGGCGGAAGACAGGATGGCGGAAGCATTCAGACAGGCCGCCGAGGAAGACTGGGTTGGATTTACCGACTTCTGATTAATTAAGGGGCTGTCCGGGAAATTATTTTTCGGACAGCCCATGGTTTCCTCGTAAAGAGAATCAAAGTGAAAAAACTCATAATTATCGGGATCACATTGATGCTCTTTGCGTGCGCCGGTTCGCCGCCCTCCGGGTCGAATTCTCCACCACCAATAGACTTTTCCCACATAATAACCCTGCCGGAACCGGGCCGCCTGATTTTCCTTGGAGTAGCTGGCCGCCAATCCACACGGGAAAGGGAACTGAACATCGCGAAGGAAGACGCGGCGCGGAAAGCGTCCATGTACCACTGGGTCTACGGCACTTTAGTTGAGTGGCAGTATATTGGATCGGGTTTTTTGGACTATGACATAGGTTCTGCCAGTTGGCTGGTATACGATGAGCAACTGGAACTATACATGGACAAGCTGCAGTTTGATCCGGATAAGGATCTTACGAGAGACCACAACGGCGTGACGTATATACGCTTTTCCTATCCCGCGAACTATCCCGGAAATATCAGCTATTGGATTGGGAAAAACCCGGACGGCAGTCCTGAATGGACTACACGGCCTCCCAATAGTATAAACGGTTTTATTGCCGGGGTTGGCCGCTCGGGAAGGCAGGAAAGATTTATAAATACCGTTAGGCGATCCTATGAAGCCGCGGTGATCTCCATTGTATCAAAAGTGTCAACTTCCATCGAAACAACTGATACTGTGCTTCAGAGCCAAACTGAATCGCAAATTCGCCGTCAGAGTTCCGCTATCCTGAGCAATTTTCTGATTCTTGAAATCTGGACAGATCCTGAAACCGGGGCCGTCTGGACTTTGGCCATCGCCCAGGAATAGATCGCCCTACTCCCCTATTCCCCTACTCCCCTGCTCCCTTATATACTATAACGATGAAAGCGCTGGTGCTTGAAGAAAAAAAGAAACTCAGTCTTCGGGATTATCCGTTAAGTGAAACCGTGGGACCCGACGACGTAAAAATCGCGATAAAGGCCTGCGGCATCTGCGGCAGCGATGTTCACTATTACCTTGAGGGGCGAATCGGGGACTTCGTTGTCAATGAGCCGATGATCCTGGGCCACGAGGCGAGCGGCGTTGTGCTGGAGACCGGCGCCAATGTCAAAAACCTGAAAGCCGGCGACAGGGTTTGCATGGAGCCGGGGATACCGGATTTTAAAAGCGCCGAAACCCTGAAGGGAATCTACAACCTCGATCCGGCGGTGCGATTCTGGGCGACACCGCCCATCCACGGATGCCTCCGGGAAACCGTGGTCCATCCGGCGAGCTATACCTGCAAGCTGCCGGAAAACGTTTCGTTTCACGAGGGCGCGCTGGTGGAGCCGGTCGCGATTGGCATGTGGGCGGCGAAGAAGGCGAAGATAGCGCCAGGGGACACGGCGCTGGTTATCGGCGGCGGAACCATCGGCATTGTCACCGCGCTGGCGGCGGAGTCCTCCGGCTGCTCAAAGGTCTATATCGCGGACATCAAAAAAGGCAAACTTGATTTCATCAACAGGCATTACAGCGGCAAACTGGAAGTCATCGATCTTAACAAGACCGACATCACGCGCTATTTCGCCGAAAAGGGAATCGGCGGTGTGAACATCGTGTTTGAGGCGTCCGGCAGCGCGAAAGCTTACCAGGGCATTTGCTCGTATCTCGTCCCCGGTGGCAGGATGGTTCTCATCGGCATGCCGAGCGGCACGGTCCCGCTCGATGTAGTCGCGATGCAGACGAAGGAACTCTCCATCGAAACCATCTTCCGTTATGTGAACATCTACCCGCTGGTCATCAGCATGATTGCCTCCGGGAAGCTGGACGTAAAGCCGCTGGTTACAAAACAATATTCCTTCGCGGATTCAATCGCCGCTATCGAATACGCCGCGACCCTGCCGGAAAACGACGTAAAGATCATGATCAACATGGATAACGTATGAACCAATACCTGATTGAGGGTGGTCACCCCATAAGCGGAACCATCAAGGCGAGCGGCAACAAGAACGCCGCCCTGCCGTGCATAGCCGCCGCCCTCCTAACCGACGAACCGGTGATACTGCGAAACATCCCAAACATTGAAGACGTTCAGGTGATGCTCTCGGTATTTAAAACCCTGGGAGGCGGCGTTTCACCCCTTGGGCCGAACGCATGGCGGCTGACGGCTGGCAGCATCACTTCCCAGGAAATCCCCCCGGAACACGCCGAGAAGATCCGCGCCTCGATTCTCTTCGCGGGGCCGCTGCTCGCGAGAACAGGCAAGGCGGTGCTGCCCCCGCCCGGTGGCGATGTCATAGGCCGCCGCCGGCTCGACACCCATTTCCTCGTGCTCACGGAGTTAGGCGCAACGGTCGAAGTTTCCGATGCGTTTGTCTTCAGCAGTCCGGGCTTAAGGGGAGAGGACATCTTCCTCGACGAGGCATCGGTAACCGCCACAGAAAACGCAGTCATGGCGGCGGTCCTCGCGGACGGCGAGACGATCCTCACCAACACCGCAAGCGAGCCGCATGTGCAGGACCTCTGCCGTATGCTCTGCACAATGGGCGCACACATCGAGGGAATAGGCTCGAACATCCTCAGGATTCGCGGCGTGAAGAAACTCTCAGGCTGCGACTTCACCATAGGAGCCGACTTTATGGAGGTGGGCTCCTTCATCGGCCTCGCCGCAGTTACACGGGGAGATCTCTCCATAGAAGGCATAAGAAGCGCCGACATACGGCCTGCGAAAATTGCCTTCGGCAAACTCGGCATAGTGTGGGAGCACTCAGGCGAAACCCTCCACATACCCGCAAAGCAGACCCTTGAGGTAAACCAAGACCTGGGCGGAATGATCCCCAAAATCGACGACGCCCCATGGCCGGGCTTCCCGCCCGATCTTACCAGTATCGTCACAGTCGTCGCCACCCAGGTCAGCGGCACAATCCTCATCCACGAAAAGATGTTCGAGTCCCGCATGTTCTTCGTTGACAAACTCATCGGCATGGGCGCGCGCATAGTCCTCTGCGACCCCCACCGCGCCGTGGTCTCAGGCCCCACCCGCCTCACCGGCTCCGAGCTCCAAAGCCCCGACGTGCGCGCCGGCATGGCCATGGTCATCGCCGCCATGGCCGCCGACGGCAAAAGCCTCATCGACAACGTCTATCAAATCGAACGCGGGTACGAAAGCATCGTGGCAAGGCTCTCCTCGCTTGGGGGGAGGATCAGCGCAAGGGAGTAATCCGGCATAGCGGATAACGCCTTACGCAAACACAACATCAAACTGCCGGCAGACCATCTGAGCCGCGTCACGACCCGATACAAGCGCCGAGGGCAGGCCGCCTGGCAGTCTGGTGCGGTGTCCGGCGAAATACACGCCCTTTGTGTCCTCTAGTGCGCACGGACAACCGGACGAAGGGTTTTCGCCTTTTCCCATGATAGACATCCAGGAGCCTTTCGATGCGCCGGTATACCGCTCGTAGGTCAGAGGCGTGGCGACATCAACGACTTCGACTTTGCCCTCAGCCTCGGGATGTTTCCGGCAAAGGGCGGCAACGGCCTGATCCGCCACGGCACGCTTTTCCGTTTCATAGCGCCCCTCGTCACGCGCCTTCTTCCAGAAGTCATAGCTGTCACCCATGAGGGCTGTCGTCAGCGCGGTGCAGCCTTCTGGCGCATAACCGGGGTAATTCGAGTAGTTGTTAAAAGCCAATAGCGGATAACTGAAGCCGCCGCACCTAATTGGCTCGGGAACCTCAAACATGGGCGTTTCGGGAAGTTTCGCCCTGACGCCGATTCCGATAAAACAGCAGACGGCGGGCTTTACGTCGCGTTTCAGCTTAAGAAGCCACTCGTCTTTGGGCGGCGTGTCGAAGAGGCGCTCCGCTGCGGCAAGCGTTTCCTGCGTGACGATCACGGCATCGGCGGTCAACACCTCGCCACCAGAGGCAACGCCGGCGGCGGCCCCGTCTCGCATAACGACTTTGTCCGCCTTCGTCTTGTACAGGATTTTACCGCTCAGGCCCGTGAACGTATCCGCCATGCGCTTTGTCATCGCCAGCGAGCCGCCCTCAGGATAGCCGCCGTCGCCTGCCGCCAGGGTCGCGAGGGTGAACAAAAGGCTGGTTGCGCTATACTCCTCCGCAAGGGGAACAACATTGTTGAGCAGCAGGCGCAGTGCCGGGTGCTTAAATGCATTCGTGTATTCAGCTATGGACAACTTCCCTGCGCTTGCCATTTTGGGGATTGCCGGGATCATTTTAAGCAACATTCCCATCGACATCCTGCGCGGATGGGTGGTTTTTACGCCTTCAAGATCCATAATGGGCATTTCTACTTTGGTAAATGCCTTCACCGCCGACACAAGCCGCCTGGTCGCCTGAGCGTCTTCCGGGGAGATTTCATTAAAATGCGCCTGCATCTTCCGAAGATCGCGGTACAAACAAACGACCTTGCCTTCCCATTCCACGCTTCGGAAAGGTTCATCATACAGAACCTTTACACCGTCGTTAAGCGCACCGGTTTCCTGCCAGATATCGTATAACGACGTCTTTGGGCTGGAGCCGGTCATCCAGTGTATCCCGCCCTCGAATAAATACCCACCGCGTTTCCAGCTTGTACACATCCCGCCGGGAATCGTGTGCTGTTCCATAATAGTGACATCGAATCCGCTGCGTTGGGTGTAAACGCCCGCGCAAAGCCCGGCAACCCCCGCGCCAATGATGATAATCTTCCTGCTCATAAATATTCCCCCTTCAGCAAAATTCTGTTTAGTGTTTTTGGTTCCGGCGATAGAGGTATCCCCGTGGCGGCATAACAGCATAATCCCTGAATTGCCGCCCAATAAACAACGGACATCCCGAACTGGTTGCCGCGCGGAACCGACCTCTCCGTTTGCCCCTGCGTGATGACACGCGCAAGGCTCTCGACCGGGCTGGGGTATTCCTGTGGGGATCGCGACGCCTCCGGCAGCCAAAAGCCGTTCAGCCCCACCTGTACCATGAACATGAAGTAGTCAATCCCGACAGGGGAAGTACCGGTAAACATCCCGCACATCATCTCCGTTATACGCTTGATTTTCATGGCGGCTGTACCGCCGCTTTCGGCAATCTCCATAATTGCCTTTCCCGAAATTTCGGTTGCCTGCCGTATAAGCTCTGTAATGAGCGCGTCCTTTGATCGATAGTGGCTGTACAACAGCCCCTGGCTGACGCCCGCCACCTCGGCAATTTCCCCCACCTTGACCGACAACCCATTCCGGGCAAGCAGCGACAGGGCGGCGGTTTCGATTTTTCGCCGAGTGGTTTCCCTCATTGCCTCAAACGTTTCTTTTGTCCGCGGCATAACCCCTGTTTCCTTTGAATGAAAGATAATTCAATAATAAAATAAATAAATTAATATGTCAATAGTTCGCAATGCCTCATTAAAAAAGTAACCCAAAAGGGGGTTTGCCTCATTTAGAAAATGTAACCCAAAAACTATGGGCTTTCCGGTAAAAATGATAGCCGGAG
>JGI24698J34947_10001256_pt1 | contig 13265 bp, 11 predicted proteins | sample TergutMp193P3_FD_34947 | JGI IMG/M metagenome (IMG submission 34947)
CATCATTATACGCAACGAAAAGCGTATGCTGCAGGAAGCGGTTGACGCGTTATTCGACAATTCCAAGAAAAAGAAAGTGGTAAAAGGTTCCTCTAACCGTCCCCTTAAATCAATCAGCGATATGCTTAAAGGAAAGCAGGGGCGTTTCCGCCAAAACCTCCTTGGCAAGCGGGTTGACTATTCAGGCCGCTCGGTTATTACCGTTGGGCCGGATCTTAAAATGTGGCAGTGCGGGCTTCCTACCAAAATGGCGATGGAATTGTTCAAGCCGTTCATTATGAAAAAACTTGTTGACAAGGGCGTGGTGTACAACATCAAGAAGGCGAAGATGCTGGTAGAGGCGGAAAGCGCGGAAGTGTACGCCATTCTTGACGAAGTGGTAAAGGAACATCCGGTACTGCTGAACCGCGCTCCCACCCTGCACCGTTTAGGCATACAGGCGTTTGAGCCGGTGTTGGTAGAAGGCAAGGCGATTAAACTCCATCCTCTGGTTTGTCATGCGTTTAACGCGGACTTTGACGGCGACCAGATGGCGGTTCATGTGCCCCTTACCCAGGCGGCGCAGATGGAATGCTGGACGCTGATGCTTTCCGCCCGGAATCTTCTGAACCCCGCAAACGGCAAAACAATAGTGTTTCCCTCTCAGGATATGGTATTGGGAATCAACTTCCTTACCAGAGTCAAATCCAACGCAAAACGCCCCGGTTCCACCAAACCGGAGATCAGGAACAAAACCCCTTATTATTCTTCCGTGGAAGAAATACACATGGCGGTGGAGAATAAGGTTTTGGATTGGGGGGCGCTTGTCCGCGTGAAGCCGGTGAAATTCCCCATTTGGGATAAAGTTGGTCATGAGGCGGAACTTTTGGCGGACGGAACCGTTGAGACCTCCGCGGGAAGGCTGGTGTTTAACGAAGAAATGCCGCCGGAGATTCCTTTCATCAACTATGAACTCAAGGACAAAGAGCTTCGCATTCTTATCGAATATATCTTTGCCGAAAAAGGTTCGTGGACTACGGTTAAAATGCTTGACGCCATTAAAGCTACCGGCTATCGTTATGCGACAGTGTTTGGCGCAACTATCGGTATAGACGACATTGTAGTGCCGAAAGAAAAAACCGATATGATCGAAAAGGCCAACAGGGAAGTTGAGGCTATACAGACACAGTGGCGCAAGGGGATTATGACACAGGAAGAACGCTACAATAAAGTCGTTGAAGTGTGGACAAGAACCAACGAAGAGCTTACCAACATCATGATGAAAACCCTGGAGGCCGATCGCGACGGCTTTAACTCAATTTACATGATGGCGAACTCCGGGGCGCGGGGAAGCCGCAACCAGATACGCCAGCTTGCCGGAATGCGCGGCCTTATGGCGAAGCCGTCCGGTGACATTATTGAACTGCCAATTCGCTCAAACTTTAAGGAAGGGCTGTCGGTTATCGAGTTCTTTATTTCAACTAACGGCGCGCGCAAGGGTCTTGCCGATACCGCCCTTAAAACCGCCGAAGCCGGTTACCTTACCCGCCGCCTGGTAGACATCGCCCAGGACGTGGTCGTTAACGAGGATGACTGCGGCACCATCAACGGGATTTCATATTCGGCGGTTAAGGACGGTGAGGATATTGTTGAACCGTTGAGCGACCGCATTGTTGGCCGGTATACCCTGGAACGGGTAAAGCATCCCATTACCGGTGAGATGATCATCGATGTGAATGAGGAAGTTACCAAGGAAATTGCCGAAAAAATTGACTCCGCCGGAGTTGAAACCGTGCGGATTAGAACCGTCCTCACCTGTGAGGCAAAACACGGCGTTTGCCGCAAGTGCTACGGGCGCAACCTTGCCACCAACCGCGCCGTTGACATCGGCGAAGCGGTGGGAACCATTGCCGCCCAGTCCATCGGTCAGCCCGGAACGCAGCTTACCATGCGTACCTTCCATATTGGCGGAACCGCTACTAAGATGAGCGAAGAAAACCGTATCTTCCTCAAGTATCCGGTTTACATCAGTGATGTGGAAGGCAACCATGTAGAGCTTGACAGCGGACATTGGCTGTTTACCCGCAAAGGTAAAGTGACCGTACGCAAGGTGATGAAAGAGTACAAGCTGGAAAACGGCGACCAGCTTTTGGTAGAAGACGGAAAGCAGATTATCCGGGATGTTCCCATCATCAAACGCGGCAGGGAAACCATAATGTCGCCGGAGATCGCCTACGCCATGATTCTGAAAAACCCGGAAGGGCATCCCATCTCCCTCTGTCTTATCGGGCAGGAACAAAGAATTGAAATACGCAACGGCTCGGAATTCATTGTGAAAAAAGGGACGGTGGTTGAAAAGGAAAAAACCATCGCTACCTTTGAACCTTTCTCCGATCCCATCATTGCCGAAGCAAGCGGAACGGTTAAATACGAGGACATTATTCCCGGAACAACCCTCAAGGAAGAAATTGACGAGGATACCGGCCATACCGAAAAACGCATAACCGAATTCCAGCTTGAATCCAAACAGCCCCGCATTCATATTGTTGATGAAAATGACAATGAACTTGCTTCGTATCACCTTCCCGGCGGGGCGATTCTTCAGGTTGAAGAGGGGGAGAAGATCAAGGCCGGGCGTACCATTGCGAAAATCCTCAGGGAATCCGCCCGCGCTATGGACATCACCTCCGGTCTTCCCCGCGTCAGCGAACTCTTTGAAGCCCGCAAACCCAGAAGCCCGGCGGAACTTGCCAAAGTTTCAGGAACGGTGTTTTTTCAGGGGATTGTAAAAGGTAAGCGCAAGGTTGTTGTCCATGACGCGTTTGGCCGCGAATACCCCCATCTTATCCCCATGACCAAGCAGTTGTTGGTGCGCGACGGCGATACGGTGGAAGCCGGCGAAGCCCTGTGCGCCGGCGCTGTCAACCCCCATGACGTGCTGAATATTCTTGGTGAGAGTACCCTTCAACGTTATCTGATGGATGAGATTCAGCAGGTATACCGCTTGCAGGGCGTGTCGATTAACGACAAACACATCGGCGTTATTATCCGCCAGATGATGCGCAAGGTGGAGATTCGCTCTGTCGGCGACACCCGCTTTATCTACGGTCAAATGGTGGACAAGTACCGCTTCCATGAGGAGAATGCCCGGGTCATCGCCGAAGGCGGCCAGCCCGCCATTGCCCAGCCCATGTTCCAGGGCATAACCAAGGCGTCGCTTAACATCGACTCGTTCCTCTCGGCGGCGAGCTTCCAGGAAACCACCCGCGTGTTGACCAATGCCGCAATGGCGGGCAGCATCGACTATCTGCGGGGCCTGAAGGAAAACATCATCATCGGTCACCCCATACCCGCGGGAACCGGCATGAAGCGTTACCGTGACATCAAGTTATACGATGAAGACAGCCAGGATTTGGAAAAAGAGATGCAGGAAATTTTGGAACAGCGTAAAATTGAAGCGGCTATGATTGCCGAGGCTGCCGTAACGGCGGATATTACCACCCTTGAGGATATAGAAGAAGATTAATGAGGAGAAGATATTATGAAACGAACTTACCAACCCAGTAAGGTTAAGCGAAACCGTAAATTCGGATTTCGCGCCAGAATGAAAACACGGGGCGGAAGGCTGGTACTGAAACGCCGCAGGGCCAAGGGACGCTATAAACTCACTGCTTCTGACGAGAAAAAGCCCTATTAATTCAGAGAAGCAATGTTCTTTGCGTTTCAGACGTGAGGAACATTTGAAGGGAAGGAATGAGATTAGGGAGGTTTTTGGCAAGGGGCGGCGTATTGGCTGCCGGGGGGCAAAACTTTTTGTGTTAAAAAACAATCTGCCCCATAATCGTATCTGCTTTACCTTTTCCCGCGGTTTTGGCATTGCGGTAAAGCGGAACCGCGCCAGACGGCTTGGCAGGGAAGCATACCGTAACTTAAAACCCCGTCTGCAATGCGGTTATGATTTGATTCTATTGGTATACCCCGAAAGCATAGGTCAAACCTTTGCCGGGAGTATGGAGCAACTAACGTATCTGTTTTCCAGAGCCGGTTTACTGTTGTGAAGCAGGCAGCTTTGGTTATGATTCGCTTTTACCAGAGAGCCGTTTCTCCCTGGTTGCCGCCGGCGTGCAGGTACTATCCGACCTGTTCAGCCTATGCCATTGAAGCGATAGAGAAATACGGTTTTTTTCGGGGATGCCTGCTGGCGGCAAAACGGATACTTCGTTGTCATCCGTTTCATGCCGGCGGTTATGACCCTGTTCCATAAGGAAAAAGGAATGTAATAGTATGGAAAAAAGAACATTGTTAGCGGTGGTTCTTTCTATTGTTGTACTCACCGTTTTTTATTTTATACAGGGAGTTTTCTTCCCGCCCACGCAAGTAACAACGTCTCCTCTGGAGACGCCGCCTCCTGTGGAGGTGTCTCCTGCGGGCGAAGCCAATCAACCGGTTACGTTGGTTCCGGACTTATTATCTCCTTTGGAGACGTCTCCTTTGGAGACGCCGCCCCCTGCAGAACCGTCGCCCGCTGTTTCTTCCACGCCGGATAATACGATTATGGACACAGGCCCTCAACTGGAAGAGCGAGTCACCATTGAAACAGAACTGTTGACGGCGGTTTTTTCCAATGCCGGCGGCGACGTGGTTTCATGGAGGCTTAGGCAGCACAAAGACGAAGATGATTTTGTGGAAATGGTTCTTTCGGGAACCAGCGAAGCCCATGCGTTTACCATTGCTTTTGGCGGCCTGAACGCCCGGCCCCTTTCATCGTTGTTTTATGTAAACCGCATTAGCGAATATACGGTGGAATTTTACCGGGATTTTCTCATCCCCAATACCAACGCGCAATTCCGCCTTACCAAGCGGTACGATTTAAAACCCAATGATTATATGTTTGAACTGACCGTTACACTTGACGGCGGCTATGCGGTTCCGGGCTTTAACTTTGGCGGCAGCGCCTATACCCTTTCCTTTGGCCCTCAAATGGGGCCGCGTTTTGTAAAGCTCGACAACCGCTATGATTATCGTCAATACATCACCTATACAAACGGCAAGCACAAAAAAGAAAAAGCAGGCGATTCCGCCATCATCAACACAAGTCCAAAGTGGGCGGCGATTTCCGGCAAGTATTTTACCTGTATCGCCATTCCGCTGCTTGCCCAGTATGAGTTAAATTTTTCCGAAAAGAGCGAAGCCGGTCTTTCCTCAGCATCGCGGCTCAATATTATTCGCCCGCCGTTGAACAGTCCGCGGGCAGACGATACCTACCGTTTCTACCTTGGCCCCAAAAGCCAGGAGGTTCTTAACGCGTATAATACCGGAAACAACGGCTTCGCCCTTACCGATATGCAGCTTGTCGAGATTGCCAATACCAGGGGCATATTAAGCCCGCTGGAAAAAATTCTTAAATGGCTGCTTCTTGTTTTTTACAAACTGGTCCCAAATTACGGCGTTGCGATAATTTTGTTAACATTATTAGTAAAAATTGTTTTTTTCCCGCTTACCAAAAAAGGTTCCGAGGCAACCCTGCGTATGCAGTCTGTAGCGCCCAAGATTAAAGAACTGCAGGAAAAATACAAGGACAACCGCCAGAAAATGAACGTGGAAATGGCGGAACTGTATAAAAAAGAAGGGTACAACCCCCTTTCCGGCTGCCTTCCCATGCTGCTTCAAATTCCCATTTTCTTTGCCATGTATAATCTTTTTAACAACCATTTTGATTTACGGGGGGCGATGTTTATCCCCGGCTGGATACCCGATCTTTCAGTGCCTGAAGCGATATGGAATTTTCCGGCGGGTTTCCGGCTGCCGTTCCTTGGCTGGACTGCGCTGCGTCTTTTGCCCTTTATCTATGTCGGTTCCCAGCTTCTTTACGGCAAGGTAACCCAGACTCCCGATCAGAAGGCAAACACGCAGATGAAAATGATGTTATACGTCATGCCCATAGTGTTCTTCTTCATTTTGTATGATGTGCCGTCGGGTCTGCTGATATACTGGATTTTTTCCAACCTGCTTACTATGGTTCAGCAGATGGCGATTAACAAGCACCTTATCGCTAAAAAAGCGGCGGCGCAGGCGGCAAATGCCGCTGTAGCGGCGGTAACCGCTCCGCCAAAGAAGAAGAAAAAAATATAAGGAGAATAGTATGATATATGAATTTGAAGGCCGTACCGAAAAAGAAGCCATTGATTGTGCGGCGGAAGAACTTGGTCTTGAAAAAGATGATTTTGATGTAGAGATTCTTGAAACCCAGCGCCAGAGTTTGTTCAAGAAAGGTCATGTGCGGATTCGGGTACATACCAACAAACCGGTTTCTTCCGCATATGCCAACGGCGCTGCGGGTCACGCGGCAGAAGCCGCCGATGGGAATGAAGAAACAGTCCGGCGGACACCTTCCCGTCAGCCGATATTTGGCGATCCGGCGGCGAAAAATGAATTTGAACAGAAGATGGTCGCCTTTGTCGAAGGACTTATTGAACGCATGGGATACGGCGGCAAAGTTTCGGTTTTGTTTCGGGAGGAAGTCAAACTTGGCCTTAAAATTGAATCGGATCATTCCTCAATATTGATTGGGAAAAAAGGCAAAAACCTTGACGCGTTGCAGTTGCTGGCGAATATCTATGCCGGACGGCTGGGACGTGAGAGTACGCGGATCATTTTAGACACTGAAAATTACCGCATCCGCCGTGAGGAATCTCTGGTACGCCTTGCCTATACCGTTGCCGACCGGGTTCGGGAAAGCCGCGGTTCAATTCTGCTTGAACCGATGAATCCCTTTGATCGCCGCCTTATCCACACCACGTTAAACGACATCGGCGATATTGAGACAAAGAGCGAAGGTGAGGGCCTGTACAAGCAGGTGAGAGTTTACTACCGTGGCGCCAAGTAAAGCGTTCACTCAGACTCGGAAAGACCTCACACGGAGTACACAAAGGCACGTCGAACCTGCGGTTCGCGGACACGGAGGAATTAAAACACAAGGATAATGAGAAATAATCTTTCTTTGTTATTTGCAATATTTATTGTACTACAGCCGGCTTTCAGCGCGTCTCTTGACGAACTTGCCGGCGTTGAGCGGGCGGCTGTTTTACGCGCCGCGGCGGAACCGGTTACCGAAGTACAGTTAAAAAACCCCGTGCCCCGCCTGCTGCCCCGACATGGGGAACTGGAGCGTTTTGTCGCTGAAAACCAAAAGAGCCTTGATCCCAACCTGTTTGTGGAAACCCTTTCCCTGTACCATAAGCCTCAAGCGGCGCAGTGGAGTGAAATTGAACAGACTAGTCTATTAAACCAGTTGGCCGCGTTAAGCACCCTTACCGGAATTCAATACTATTCGGAAAGCCGCAAAACCATGCGCGTTTTTTATGAATCTTCGGGGGTGATAGATAACCCCGCGAAAAAAAACCCGCTGCCCGATCCGGTATACGCCGCCTTGCCCGATTCACTGACGCTGTACGCGCGGCAAAAAGACCTTACCTTTGGCGATAACGTTTACAGTTTTAATTTTTATACCGGCGAAGATTTTATTTTTTTTCTACAGGAAAATTTAACCAGCATGAATGCGGGGATTATTCCCGCAATTGGTAAAAACAAATTACTCAGTTTGGTTGCGGTAATTGACTCAGGCGATTCTCTTTTAATTTACGCCGCTGCAATGGCAAAGACCGTTTCCGTTCCCGGAATAGGGGAGCGTATCGGCCATTCATTCACCAACCGGGCAAAGGCAATACTCGAGTGGTTTACCGGACGGGCGGAAAAGGTGTTCCAAAAATGACACTGATGTGGAAGTCATTTATTTTTTTGAGCGTTTTTTTTCTGCTAACGGCGTGTAAATCGTCGCCTCAACAAAGCGAAAAGCCCGGACCGTCTCCTTCCGCCGCGGAATTCGAGGCTATTGAAGTTGTAGAGCCCGAATGTACCATTATGTCAATTACGATTTTGCAGGCGGATCTCGTTAATACCCGCTTAAAGTTACATCTCAAAATCGACAACCCTAATGTATTCCCCATAACCCTCTTATCGTTTCGTTATGAACTTTACGGAGACGGCGCGTTCTGGGCAAGCGGTAGAGAAAAAAATTTATCGGTTGTTCCGGCTCAAGGATCGTCACAGACCAGCTTTGATTTTGAGATGAATTTTATAGGCATGAGACGCCGGCTTCTGGATGACATAATCGCCATGCGGGAGGTACGTTACCGTATTGTCGGTGATATGGAACTGGGAACGGATGTAGAACAACTTCCCGATTTTCGCATGAAATTTGATTATTCAGGAAATTCGGCGGTATTTAAGTAAAACACTAATGCAAGACGCAAAATTCGATCCTATATAGTATATGAGATACATAATAGGTTTGATGATGTTGCTGCCGGTCATAACAGGGCTGGTTCTAACCGCGGTTTTGCCCGTTGGCTGTACGAGCCTTGGGGCCGAGGCGGTTGTTTACGAGGGCTCCGCTATGGGATACCGGGGGATGATCCGCGTGCGTGTTGGCTTTGAACGGGGGACGATCACGGAAATTACCGTTGTTGAATCCCGCGAAGACCGGAACGTAGGAGGGGCGGCGATTGAGGAATTGACGGATCTGGCGTTGATGTACAACACCACGGAGCTTGACGCTGTTTCCGGGGCTACCGAAACAAGCAGGGGTTTTCTTGAGGCTGTAGAAAATGCTATAATGGGCCTATGAGCGACTGTATTTTCTGTAAGATCATTAAAGGGGAAATTCCCAGCAAAAAAGCATACGAAGACGATGAAATATTTGCCTTCCATGATATTAACCCCGTGGCGCCGGTGCATTTTTTGCTTGTCCCCAAAAAGCACATAAAAAATCTGCTGGTGGCGGAAGCGGAAGACATCGGCTTGCTGGGGCGGCTGCTTAACAGGGCGCGGGAACTTGCGCGGGAACTGGGTTGCGGTGAGAATGGAGCCCGTTTTGTGATCAATGCCGGGCGTGACGGCGGTCAAACGGTGGATCATCTTCATATCCACGTTCTTGGCGGACGTCCGCTCGGCTGGCCTCCGGGTTGAGGACGGGTACATATCCAACAGAGGGCTACAGTACCTCAAAAACCGCAACAGTTCCTGAAACTTCGTTCGCCACAAAAATCAGCGGACGTTTGGTGGGGCTGTTCGCCGCTTCTACGGCGTATATGCCTTCGGGTCCCAGATCGCCCATCTGCGCCAATTCCGTACCGGAAAAGTCACGGGTGTTGATGTAATCATAAAATGCCGGGGAAGCCGGATTGGAAATGTCGTATACCATGACGCCGCCAATGCGTTCAAGCCCGATAACGGCGTATATCCGGTTTCCAATGCGCAGGGTGGTTACATATTCCGGTTCCGGTCCCTTTCTCCCGCTGCGGCTGTCTAAATCGTTGTTGGTGTGGGACGCGTTAAAATTCGCGGGAAAATATTCGGCAGTGCGCGTTTCAAATTCATTGCCGCTGTCATAGACTAATTTTGCCGTATCGCCGCCGGCATCCCAGATTGAAAAAGAGCGCGCGCCTAAAATATATTTTTTGTCAGCATCAAGGCCGTCTTTTTTCGCGTTGTCAAGAACGTCAACTCTGGCGCTGTCAATACTGAAGGCGGTAATATCCGCATACGCATTGGCTCCGGAACCCCATTCACGGGCGTCTCCCTCATTGGCGCTGAGGATATAGGTTTTTCCCTGAATGGCAGCGGCGGCAATGCCGTCGGGCATATAGACGCCGTATAAATTCTGCGTGGCAAGTTCGGCCTTTCCATTTCGCAGCGCGTCCATGCTGTTTTGGGGAAGGTTGTGATCCTTAAAGCCCAGCCCCAGAACGGACTTGAATGTTCCGCCGGGAATATCCAATACTGCCAGGGCATTGGCTTCCTGCAATGACACCCATGCGGTCCGGCCGTCCTCGCTTACGGTAATGTACTCAGGCTCAAAATCCAGAGAGGGCTTGCTCCCCTTGTTAAGAATGCCGCCGCTCTGTAAAAAAGCGACTCTGGCGGCCTCTCCGTCAAAATTTTCAAAACCAACAATGCGGACTTCGTTAGCCGCAATGTTCACAATAGTGACCGAACCCGGAGGATCAATCGCCGCGCCCGCGTATCCTTCCCGTGGTTCGCCTTCATCGGCGGTCAGGACATACTGTTCGTCCGGGGTAAAGCAGATCATATCCGGTTGAACGCCCGCGCCGTAATGCCGGATATATTCCCCGTCATAATTGGCAAGGACAATGTAACCCGGCTCGTTGTAGTCACGGTGCTGAACCGCCAGGGCAATCAGTTTGTTTTTGACGCTGACCGCGACGCTGGTTAAGTCGCCATATTCAAAGTCATGCGCGGCTGCCATCGCGCTTACGTCAATACGCTTGTACAGGATCATATCCGTAAATTTTCCTGAACGCAGCGCGCCGGCGTCAACAATATCAAGGCTGCCCAAAGCGCCGTTGACCATGTATATCCGTTTGTTGTCCTTATTGTAGACAACAATCTCCGCAATGCCGCCGTCTTCATTGACACTGCCTGTTGAGTAGCCGCCGATTAACTTTAACTTTCCGTTAACGCCGGTTTTGAGCGTTGCCTGTTCAGCGGCAGGTTTCGCGTACAGATGAGCCCCCAAAGCAATGATGATACCAAGCCATACATAATGTTTCATATCAATTCCTCCAAAGTAATATTAGAAAAAATGATGATGAGGTTTTATGAATTTTTGGTTAAGATACCGCGAAAAATTAATGAGATTTTTTTATACTTGTAATTCTACAGGATGTGATTCGGGGAACCTGCCCGGTTCCCCGATGGATGGTCAGCCGTTACAGCGCCCAGCTTTCGTCTGTGTCGCTCTGGAAAATCGGGACGCCCCGTTCGATGCTCAGCACCCGGACCTGCAGGCGGCGTGCGGCGCCAGTTCCGGTTATGTTGATAATGACAAGTGTGTTTGCTCCGGCTAGTTTACCGATGCTTACAAAATCGTTGTCGCTTACATTACCTTCCATTTGGAATTTCTGTTCGGACAGAATCAGGGCGATGCTTTCCCGATCAATAACGGTTATGCCGTTTCTGATGAATGCGGAAGTCAGATTGTCGATAACGTCATTCACCATGCTTTGATTGGATGATGCGTTGTTGTGTATCCACACCTTTGCGCCGGCGGGAAGAATTTTCTGTATCTCCTCATTTGCATGACCCGCGACTCTTTCCACCTGTCTCCGTGTGTCGCTATATTCGGAGACCCCCGCCGTCTCCTGGAGTTCCTTGTTCAGGAGGGCCAGCACGTCCCTTGCTTTAGGGTTCCCGGTTGCGGTAAAAACCTCCTGCATAAAGTTTGCCGCAGTCTGTGTTTCGCCTAACGCCTCATAAAGAATAGACGCGTTTACCGCTGCGGCGACGCTTTTGTACTCCTTGTAGATGGCAAGGTAGGATTCAAGAGCGGTCCGGTAACTTCCGCTTTTCACCTGTTCAAGCACGGCTTTCATCTGCGGTTGCAGTTCCTTGTTGGGTTCTTTTTCCAGGCTGCGGGTTATCGTCATGGTGTACGGGGCGACATCCCGGGCAAGATAGCGAAGCTGACTATCAATAATCTGGTTCACAAGCGTCTCCACTGAGGTGAGGTCGCTCTGGTTCTCGGAACTGACGCTTCTGGTTCCCCTTTTCTCAAGCGGTCCGAGAAGGCTGCCGTCGCGCGCCCGTGTAAGGGAATAGTTGAAGCGAACTTCGGCTTCCCGTGTATAAGTGGTATATGTTGTCGTTACGCCGGTCTGCCTGTTGGTTCTTTGCCCTTGTCTTGATGTTGTCGCCTGGCCGATGTGTGTTATTTGTCCGGTAAACAGGGCATCCACATGGTTTTCGATACTCTGGTTCGCCCGCCTGAGACGTTGAATTTCATTGGCGTCTACCAGTGTAAAATGATTTGCCTCCTGGATTCTGGCTCTTGCGATGCCGGTGGCATAATTGGCTGCGTTTTGATAGGCGGAGTTACCGGCCTCGAAGGGCATGATGGCAATACGCTGAATGCCGGTGGTATCCAATGTCGGAGTCCTTTTGACCTCCAGCGGAATCTTGGTCGCACAGCCTGCCAGAACCAAAGCCGCCGCCGCAAGTATTATTGCAGCTTTCATCATTTTCTTTGTCATAATCTTTTTCTCCTTTGAATATTAGTTCGTGCGCGTTACCGAGCTTCCGTTGAAGCGTAACCGGACATCGCCTGACATCTTCATAGCGCTTCCATCTTGTGGAAACGAGAATGAACTGCCGCCGCCACTCATCACTCTGACCCGGTAATCCCCCTCATCCAGTGAAAACGACACGGACTGGTTTTTGGAACAATCTTTACTTGCCAGCGCGTCTGACCTTCCCTGCATATAAACACTGACCGATACGACATCATCAACATCGTACTGAGAAGCGTTGGTTACTCTTATCTCCGCCTTCTGAGATCCGCAGCTTGCCAGAGCCATCCCCAATGCGAATACCAGCGCAAAGCCAAGCATTCCCTTCAAAACCCGTTTCTGTTTCATCGTGTAACTCCTTCTTTCGATGATTTTTCGATGGTTTTCGCCTCGATAAAGAAGCCAAACCACCGAATTTCTAAACTAAAACCAATAGTTATATATTTTTCCACTTTTGTCAAGTGGTAATCTAAAACTAATATCTTATTCTGATATAGGAGATAGTTTTGGTTAAATAAATGGCACAGATCAAGGAACTTTTGGCTTTGAATATCAAAATGCTCAGGAAAAAACGGGCTTTTTCGCAGGAAAGGCTGGCTGAAGCGACCAATCTTTCAGCGCAATCTATTAGTGATATTGAGGGCTGTCGTACATGGGTAAGTGATAAGACACTGGAAAGGCTTGCCAAAGCTTTTAATGTTGATATTTTTCAGCTTTTCATACCTCCGTATGAAGGTAATGGAAATGACCCGGATTTGTTTCTGTATGATCGGCTTATGAAACTGCGAACGACAATGAAGGAAGATATAGACAAAAGATTGGATCAGTTCTATTTATCAGAGAAATCATTTTCCCAATGAAACCGGAGACATTCCTCAGGAACAACCCGTTGTACTGCCGCAGGTGTTGCATTTCATGCAGGTTCCGCTGCGTATCAGCGTGAAGGAACCGCAGGAGGGGCAAGGATCGCCTTCATAGCCTTTGATGCGGGCCTGAGCGATTTTAACCACTTCGCTTTGTTCGGGGCGGGGCTGGTCAAGCACCTGAACCTGCGCGGACGGTATGCCCGCCTGCACCAAAGCTGCCGTACCGGAGGGATACCCAGCCCCGGTCCCGCCTGTTGATCCTTTAACGGTTCCC
>JGI24698J34947_10001257_pt1 | contig 13262 bp, 11 predicted proteins | sample TergutMp193P3_FD_34947 | JGI IMG/M metagenome (IMG submission 34947)
ACCCTTCAGGGTGGTGGAGACCTGCACAGGGGACCTCGGCGCACCGGCATACCGCAAGTGGGATCTCGAAGCCTGGATGCCCGGCCGCAACGAGTGGGGGGAAGTCACCTCAACCTCCAATTGCACCGACTACCAGTCCCGCCGGTTGAACGTAAGGTATAAAGACCAGGACGGAAAAAATAAATTCGTTCATATGCTGAACGGCACCGCCATCGCGGTTTCGCGGGGCCTTGTCGCCATGCTGGAGAACTTCCAGCAGAAGGACGGTTCGGTAAAGCTCCCCAAAGCCCTTGTTCCGTATTGCGGATTTGAATATATAAGGAGAAAATAAATCATGCGTAAAACAGTTTTTCTTTCGCTTCCTTTGCTGCTTGTCCTTTGCGGCTGTCAATCTTTTTCATCTCAATCATCGGCCTTCAGGGAACCCGGCGTCTCCCTGAATTCGGTGGACATCGTGGGAATCAATCTCAGCGGCGTAACTCTCGCTGCCAATGTGGGTGTGGAGAACTTCAATGGTTTTCCCATACCCATGCCAAAAATCGATTGGGAATTTTCCATAGACGAAGCTTCGTTTGTTCAGGGCATTCTGGAAGAAAGCAAGACTATAGGAAGCAGGGAAAAATTCAGCATGGATATTCCCATTGACATAAGTTACGATGCGCTTTACAAAACCTTTAATTCCTTAATCGAAAGCTTTGCATCAGGTTCCTCGGAGCTGCCGTATAAAATAGCAATGGGACTGACGTTTCCCATTCCTGCCCTGGAAAACAATACGTTCCAACTGGATTTTTCGGGGATGCTTCCGCTTCCGCAGCTCCCCAAATTAAGCCTTGGTCAGATGAGGGTTACAAGATTGGATCTTTCAGGAATTGATCTGGCCTGTGGCATTAACGTTGAAAACCCGAACAAATTTGTAATTCCCTTTCCGGAAATAAATTGGGATTACGGTGTTAACGGGGTATCGCTGGTTAAAAGCAAATTTTCCAATCCCGGCGATATAAACCCCGGCGTCACCGAGGTCGCGAATATTGTCGTGAGCGTTGCCTATGCGGACATTCTCAGGGTCGTTGGTTCCGTGCTGAATATGGGAACAGCACAAAGCAATCTTTCGCTTGACGCGGGTCTTCCCATAGCCGCCCTGGACGGCATAAAAAACACGCTGGATATTCCCGGGACCCTCCCCTGGCGATAATTACTTTACCACGATATTCACCAACTTGCCGGGTACCGTGATAACCTTGACGATGGTTTGATCTTTGATCCACTTTTGAACCCCGCTCAGGCTCATGGCGGTTTTCTCCAGCCCTTCCTTTGGGATTCCTGCGGCAGCGCTGAATTTGTCCCGAATCTTCCCGTTCACCTGCACAACGATTGTGGTTTCATTATCCACCGTCAGGTTTTCATCGTATTTGGGCCATTGGCTTTTTGAGACCGATCCGGTCTTCCCGAGCTTCTCCCAGAGCTCTTCCCCCAGGTGGGGGGCATAGGCGCCAACCATGGCGACTAACGGTTCCCAAAGCGAAGGAGGAACCTTCGTGAGTTTTACAAGCTCGTTGGAGTAGATCATCATCTGGCTGATCGCGGTGTTGTAATTCAGTGTCTCCGTATCACCGGTCACCTTCTTGATAGTGCGATGGAGAAGTTTTGTAAGCCGTTCCATATCGTAGGGAGTGGGGAGTGGGGAGTGGGGACTGGGGTTTTCTTCCCCATTCCCCATTCCCTGTACCCTATTTCCTATTGTCCAGAGCCTTTCAAGGAAGCGCGATATGCCGATGAGGCCGGCAGTGTTCCAGGGCTTGCTTACCTCGATTGGACCCATGAACATCTCGTAAACACGGAGGGCGTCCGCGCCGTATTCCCTTACTATCTCGTCGGGGTTGATTACGTTCTTTAAACTTTTGCTCATCTTCGCTATAACTTCAGTTACTTCCTCGCCACTTTCTTTTTCCACAAATCTGCCGTCGGCGGAACCGTCGTGTCTTTTTTCTACTTTGTCCAGGGGTACAAGGGTTTTGTCTTTTTTCTGGTAAGCGAAAGAAACGATCATCCCCTGGTTCAAAAGGCGCATGAAAGGTTCCTTGCTGTTGACGAAGCCCGCGTCGTATAACACTTTGTGCCAGAACCTTGCGTAAAGGAGATGGAGAACCGCGTGTTCCATGCCTCCCACGTAAAAATCCACCGGAGCCCAGTAATCGATCTTGTCGCGATCGGCAAAGGCGCTATTGTTTTTTGGATCGAGGTAGCGGAGGTAGTACCAGCAGGAACCTGCCCATTGGGGCATAGTGTTTGTTTCCCGTTTCGCGGGGCCGCCGCATTTTGGGCAGGTGGTGTTTACCCAATCGGAAATGGCAGCAAGCGGGGACTCGCCGGTGCCCGTTGGGGCGTAGGACTCCACGTCGGGCAACTTCAGCGGGAGGTCTTCTTCCTTGAGGGGTACGATGCCGCATTTTTCGCAGTGGACCAAGGGAATGGGTTCGCCCCAGTAGCGCTGGCGGCTGAATATCCAGTCACGCAGTTTATAGTTTATCGCCTTTTGGCCCAGGCCCTGTTCGGCAAGATGAGCGGTGATCTTCTCTGTGGCTTCGGTGGTGGTCATCCCGCTGAATTGGCCGGAATTCACCGAGTAGCCGTCGGCGGTTGTGCACTCTTCCGGCTCCGCGCTGTAGTCCTTCCCCGGCTCGGGTTTTTCGTTCGATACCACAAGCCTGATTGGCAGATTGAAGGCCTTCGCGAATTCCCAGTCGCGTTCGTCGTGCGCCGGAACCGCCATAATTGCGCCCGTGCCGTAGGAGATGAGAACATAGTCGGCGACCCAGATTGGGATCTTTTCGCCGTTCACGGGATTCACCGCGAAGGCCCCGGTGAATACGCCGGTCTTGGTTTTGGCGAGGTCGGTACGTTCAAGGTCGCTCTTGTTCGCAGCCTCTTCCACGTATGAAGTGACGGCTTTTTTGTTTTCCGCCGTGGTGATCTTTTCGACTAACGGATGCTCCGGCGACAGAACCATGTAGGTGACGCCGAAAAGCGTGTCGGGCCTCGTGGTGTAGATCTCCATGATCTCGGTGTGCCCCTCAATCTTGAAGATGACATTGGCGCCTTCGGAACGGCCTATCCAGTTGCGCTGCATCCGCTTTACCGGCTCCGGCCAGTCAAGGCCGTCCAGATCCTCAAGGAGCCGCTCGGCGTATGCGGTGATTTTGAGTATCCACTGGCGTATGCGCTTTCGCACGACGCGGGTCTTGCAGGAACGGCCTATCCAGTTGCGCTGCATGCGTTTCACCGGCTCAGGCCAGTCAAGGCCGTCGAGGTCCTCAAGGAGCCGCTCGGCGTATGCGGTGATTTTGAGTATCCACTGGCGTATGCGCTTTCGCACGACGCGGGTCTTGCATCTCTCGCAGAAGCCCTCGACGACCTCCTCGTTTGCCAGTCCTGTCTTGCAGGAGGGGCACCAGTTGATCGGGCTTTCCGCTTCGTAGGCCAGCCCCCTCTCAAAAAGCTTGAGGAAAATCCACTGGGTCCATTTGTAGTAACCTTCGACAGAAGTGATCACTTCCCTGTCCCAATCGTAGGATAGCCCCAGGGCCTTTATCTGATTTCTGAATTTGTCGATGTTTGACGAGGTGATTGCCGCGGGGTGGACGCCCATCTTGATTGCGTAATTCTCGGCCGGAAGCCCGAAGGAGTCGAAGCCCATTGGATGAAGCACGTTGTACCCGTTCATTCTCATGTAACGGCAGTAAATATCCGTGGCGGTGTAGCCTTCCGGGTGGCCTACGTGAAGCCCCTGGTCGGAAGGGTAGGGGAACATGTCCAGCACATACCGCCGCTTCTCCTTGGGAAACGCCGGATCATCGAAAGCCTTAAAAGTCTTGTTTTCTTCCCAATACCGCTGCCATTTGGGTTCGATAGTCTCAAAGGGATACTTGGCCATTAAATCTCTCCATGCGGTATGATATGGTTAATTATGCTTTCGTTCAATAGGGCCATAAAACCCTAATTTATCGCTGAGTTCGTCATACTAAATACTCAGAATAAAACTTGAATAACGGGTGGGCAGGCGCCACCGGAGAAAACATTTGGAGAACCCGGCGCCGGAGCCCTCCTGCCACCAAGACTAAAACAGTGTTTTAGTTTTGGTGGCAGGATCATTTCTCCCTGCATGGCAGCCCTGCGGGCTGCTTTTTTCACAGGTCTCCTTTGCCGGAGAACCCAAAGAGGTTTTCTCCGGTGGCGCCTGCCCACCCATTCATCGGTATTATTCATGTATTTACATGGCAAAATCGCGATATATTAGTGTTATGGATGGGGGGAAGAGGGCATTTTTCCTTATTTCGCAGCAAAAAGTATTATAAACAAAATAAATAGGCCGGCTTCGCCGGAGAATTCCACCTCCGGAAAAACCCTAATTGACTATTTGATAGCTTTGTAATCTGACATATCTTTCTGTGCCGCGTGAGCGGGCTAGCCATGTGGGCAGCATATGGCGCAAAAAAGGCCATGAGTGACCTGACCACTCAAAAGGTGACTGTCACCTTTTGAGTGGTCAGGTTAGGCCGACAGAAAAACCTTAGCGCCATCGAGCTGCCCGCATGGCTAGCCCACTCATGCGGCGCGGGATCGATATGTTAGATAACATTTGCGATCAGAGAGGTAAATTAGAGTTTTATTCTCCCCCGAAGACTACGGGACAGGGTGAGCCTGTCGGCGTATTCGAGGTCCCCTCCAACGGGTAGGCCGGAGGCGAGGCGGCTGACTTCGAGAGGGTGGGAGGGCAGTTTCTCGCTTAGGAATTTCTGGATGTAGAGCGCGGTGGTGTCCCCTTCGATAGTCGGGTTAAGTGCAAGGATCACTTCATGTACCCCATCGTCGATGATGCGGGCGGGAAGACGGCCTATGGTGAGGTTCCCGGGGTTTATCCCTTCCAGGGGGGCGATTAGTCCGCCAAGGACGTGAAAGCGGCCGTGGAATTCCCTTGACTCGTCTATTAGGCGGACATCCTGGGCGCGTTCCACGACACAGAGTATGGTATTATCCCGGCCAGGGTCCGTACAGATGGGGCAGGGGTCGCTTTCGGTAAAACTTCCGCACCGGGAACAACGCTTGACTGCTTCATGGAGGCCGTCAAGTTCCGTCGCGAGGGTTTTTGCGAACGAAGGATCCGCGTCAAGGATATGGTAGACAAGGCGGCTTGCGCTCTTCTTCCCGATACCGGGCAGTCTGGAAAAAAGCGCCACCAGCCTGTCCAGTGCCCCGTTCATGCGAGGGGACCGGGCATCCCGGTGATACCCCCCGGAAAGCCCTGGATGCCGCCGGGGATAATGCTCCCCATTTGCTGATTTACCGCTTCACGGACTTTTTCCATGGCGTTGTTGAATGCCGCGACAATCAGGTCCTGGAGCATTTCCCGATCTTCCATCGCTTCGTCAGCTATGCGAACCGCAAGCAAATCCATCCTGCCGTTCATGTCTATCTCAGCCATGCCGCCCCCGGCGGAACCGGTGATTTTGATATCGCCGAGTTTTTCCTGGAACGCGCCCATCTGCTCCTGTATCTTTTGGGCGTTCTTCAGTATGTCAAAAGGATTGATATTCATTCGCGCTCCCCCTCCACAACGCTTCCATTAAAAACCGATAAAACTTTCTTTACGGCGGGATCGTATTCCGGCTCCGTCTTTGCGTTAGCGGAATTTTCCCTGGCTGCCATACGGCGCTTGAATTCCTCCGTCAGTGAGGCGCCCTGTACATTATTGACTTGTGTTGCGGCGTCATTTGATGGAATTGTGCCGCTCTCGCCACTGGGCGTGGGCAAAGGACGGCCCTCAAGAAGTTTCCGCGTGACAGCCACCGCGTCGGCCAGTTCCACAGGGGAGATCCATTTTTCCAGCCAGCAGAGCTTTGAAACAAGCGTTTCCAGCTCGAAACGGGGCGAGACGGAATAGCGTATATTACGGTAGAGCTCGTAAAAGAGTTCCCCGGCCCTTTCAAGCCGGATCCTGTCGTATTTTTCGAGGACGGTCTGGGAGAACCTGGCCGGCGGGTAACCCAGTACCGTTTCCCTCGTGACATCGGCTTTTATAAGAAGCAGGTTATGGTAGTAATTCGCAAGATCCGTGATGAAAGTCTCCACCGCCACCCCCGATGAGAGAATGGCGTCAAGGAGCGAAAGGGCCTGGGCGAAGCTGCCAGAGGCGCAGGCTTCTGCGAATTCATTGAGTTTATCAAGCCCCACAAGCCCCAGCTTTTCCCGGATGAGGGCGGTGCGGATGTGACCGTCTGAAAAAGAGACTACCTGATCGAAGATGGTGTAGGCATCGCGGCAGCTTCCCGTCGATTCCCTTGCTATCCAGAGGAGGGCCTCGTCCTCGGCTTTTACGCCGATTTCTTCACATGCCTTGTGGAGCAGGGTTATGATGATCTCGACCGATACCAGACGGAAGTTGAACTGCTGGCAGCGGCTTCTGATGGTGGCAGGGACTTTCTGCAGCTCCGTGGTAGCAAAGATGAAGACCACATTTGGCGGCGGCTCCTCTATTGTTTTGAGCAGGGCGTTGAAGGCGCTGTTGGAAAGCATGTGAACTTCGTCAATGATGTATACCTTGTAGCGTCCCGTGCCAGGCGGGAACAGCACCTCTTCCTTGATCTGGCGGACATCGTTAACGCCGGTATTTGAGGCTCCGTCAATTTCCAGCACGTCCATGCTGGCCCCCCGGAAGATCTCCTGGCACTGGGGACAGACCCCGCAGGGGTCGGCCGTGGGCCCCTTTTCGCAGCGCAACGCCCTTGCGAGTATCCTTGCCGCGCTGGTCTTGCCGCAGCCACGCGGCCCCGAAAAAAGGTAGGCGTGGGCGATGCGTCCCGTCAGGAGGGAGTTCTTGAGGGTAGCGGCAACAAATTCCTGTCCCGCCAATTCGTCAAAAGTCTTCGGTCTCCGCCGCGTGGCGGTCACTTCATAGGGCATTGTTCAACTATAGCCTATTTTGGAAAAAAACAAAATGCCCCCGCCAGGGTGATCACGGCGCAACGGTCTGGCGCTTGCCGTTGCTTCCTTCCGAACCTGGCGGAGTTGGGCGCTGGCCGTTCGCATGAACCTGGCAGAGGCAAGTGAATATTACAACAGTGAAGTAGAAAAGGGAATAGGGGAGTAGGGGAGTAAGGGAGTAAGGGAGTAAGGGAGTAAGGGAGTAGGGGAGCAGGGGTGCTTATGGTTAGAAAGGGGCGCTTGTTACCATCATGCGCCGATTGCTAACTTCGCGCACCCTTATTCCCTACTCCCTTTTTTATGACATTTGTCATAAAAAAAACGTTGAAATCGGCAAGTCGCACAGTATATGTGTCATGGCAGCATGGCTGACCTTAATTTTATGACTCAAGGAGAGGCTTTATGAAAAAATTGCGATTTTTCGGGATACTGTCAACAAATTTGTTCTCAGCAAATTTGCTGATGGTAGTTGCGCTGTTGTCAACAAATATGCTGTTGGCGGGATTGGTGTTGACCGCTTGTTCCGATAGTTCCGACGGCGGGAACGAGGAACTCCGGACTTCCACCTATTATGGGGAGTGCTACGAAGGGATAGTCGAAGTCACCTTCAGCAGCAAGTCACTTGAGGCAATCGCCCTTGGGACTGTTCCCAGGGACGGCGATTATTACATTATCAAGCTGAATGGCGATCTTGTCTCAAGCGGCCAGGTGATGCTTCCGTCTTCCGGTAAAGATCTGACCTTCGTGCCGGCAAGCGCCGACTCAAGCCCGTTTGGCGGCACGCTTGGTAGCAACGGCGCCTTGACCGTGCCGGCCATTCCCTTAACCGGCGGCGGGATCATCAGCTTGCCTCAGGCGAATCCCTCCGCCAACACGGTAACAACGGCGCAAGGCGCGGCCATCGAGGGGTTTCACCCTGACTACGAAAAAATCACGGCTTCGGGGTTTAAAATAGGGTCTTCTACCGCGGCTGCCGTGAGTACGAACCCTGATACCGGCCAGATCGCCGAATACGCCGTCAGCAAAAATAACGCCGCCCCGGTTACCGGCTGGCAGAGGGGCCTTGAATTCACGGGCCTTGACGCCAGCACGGTATACTATGTCTGGGCAAGATCAGGGGCAAAGATAACAACGTCAACGAATTACTTCCCCGGAACCGCGATCAGGGGCGAGGAGACCGTAAAAACCGCCGCAAGCGCCAGGGGCCTTTTGGACAAGATTAACGATCTTTTTGACGGATCTTCGGTGCTTGGCGATGACAGTACGGTTTTGCTGACAGGCAAAGTCGAATTGGATAAAGCGCTTGAAATAGAGCCGGGCGTGACGCTGATCGTTTATGGGACGCTGAAAGTCAAGGGTAACGGGAGACTGAATATAGCCGGGACAGTGGATATTGGCGCGGGAACATGGGCAGGTTCAGGCGCGTCGGTAACCCTAAGCGAAAGCGGAACAATAATATTGCCTTCAGGGGCAAATGCGGAAGCGTTGAACGCCGTTATCACTGAAATTAAAAACATTGACAGGGGCGAAGGCCCGGACTATTCCGGCAACGCTGTGGTTCGGCTTACCCCGGCCTTCTACGATACGGGCCTCACGAGTTACATTGTTGTGGATCCGGACGATGTTGACAACAAGTTCCCTTACACAATCAGGGGGATGGGCAAGGATACCACTAACGATATGAATAATTCCGATATCCCAAAACTCGGCGTGGGCATGTGGCTGGCGAACAACAACGTGACGCTGGAGGATGTGTCTTTCAAAATCACGACGATAACCAGGGGGCTCGTACCGGCGCGTCCATGGACTGAAGACGACCAGGGGGAAATTGACGGTTCCTATGGGGTGGCCCTCCTTCTTGGCCGCACCGAAACGGGGGGCGGCGAGATGGAAGATTTTCTTGGCGGGAGTAAAAACGTGACTGTCCAAAATTGCGCGATTGCCATTAAAGGCGGTTTGGCCGGTGATGCGTTTACGGGGGGTATTTGGGTTCACGGTTCCCCCTCGGACATCAAAATATTGGGCAACACGGTTAATGTAACCGGCAAGGAAGGAAACGCGGCCCAGGCGCTGGCGTTTGAGGAATGGGGTAACTATATCCAGGTCAAAAACAACAAGCTTACGGCAAAATTCGCCAATCCGCCGGATTTTTTAAGTTTGGAAGATGATGATTTTTATGCAAGGCCAGTCAGCGCGTTTTACATTGGGGGACTTTTTGAAAAGCCCTCAGCAAGCGCTTACAAGTACACTGCCGGGGATATTTCGGGCAATACATTATCGTACGATCCCGTGAAAGCCTCCGTATTCAGTTACTACGTTTGCGCGTTTCCCAACCCGCTTCCCCTGTCACCGGAAGCAGGCAGCAGAAAAGGCGTAACGGCTATGGGAAGCAAGAAATTTGGGACTTCCTCGACAAAATGGGCATTGGATTCAGCCGTGGCCGGTGATTGTCACAGGCTTGTGGTTGGCGACTTGATAAACGACTGCAAGTCAAACGGGGATGGCGCCGCCAAAAATGGTTTCGGCGCGGTTCTTATGTACGTCAGCTATGAATATCCGGACAACACCGATGACTACAATGTCGAAACGTACAAGATTGCGGACGAAAAACTTACCAACATAGGAGTACGCGCCTGGAAATTGACAAGCAACTTATACGGACACGACGAAAACGAAATTCTCGACATCAACGTTACCGTAAATACCAATGGATCAACCACACCTGGCACAGCCGGGCATCTGAGGTACTGGAAGTAAGCGCGGGTTAAAAGCAGCCTGACCATGTAATGTGGTCAGGCTGTAAAGCACCAAAAGTCATATAAAAGGCTATTTATGGTTGACATTATTAGACAAAAGTGATATAAGTTTTACATGAGAAAAGCGATGAAAGCTCAAGATGTTCGAGTGACGATTAGGGTTAATCGTGAATTAAAGGAAAATGCGGAAGCCCTTTTTGAATATCTGGGGCTAAATATGTCCAATGCGATAAATATATTTTTACGCAAGGCGGTAGACCAAAGAGGTATCCCATTTCCGGTAAAAACAGGCGCTAAACGGGGTGTTGGACTTAGCGCTGCTGATATTACCAAAATGTTTAATGATGCGGTTGCAAAAGAAATAGAGAGAAAACAGAAAAAAGGAGTACCGGTCGCCCGGTATGACTTTGAATCAGGTCGTGCATATTTGGAAAACACCGATGGTTCAAAGGAATATGTCTAGGCCGATAGTTTTGGTTTTCGCCGGCCCTAATGGTTCGGGGAAAAGTACCCTTGCGGGGGTAACTCCGCAATATGGCGTATATATCAACGCTGATGTACTGAAGAGAGAATACTCGCTTACTGATATTGAAGCGGCAAAAAAAGCTGAAGCGCTTAGGAATAGACTCGTAGAAAAAAAGGCCGATTTTACATTTGAGACTGTTTTATCAACCGAGCGAAATTTGCTTTTGTTGAGGAAGGCTAAAGAAAACGGTTTTGAAGTTCAATGCTTCTATATTCTAACCTGTAATGCGGATATTAATGTAGCGCGGGTAAAGGCGAGGGTTCTTGATGGCGGTCATGATGTGCCGGAAGATAAAATACGAAGCCGTTACGTCAGGGCACTGGAACTTCTTCCACAATTGATGGATGTATGCGATAGAATGTTAGTCTATGACAATTCCATCATGCCGGTACTTGTTTACAGGAGTGACAGGGACGGGAGAGAATATTTTCCAACAATAATTTGGCCAATAGAGAAATTAAAAAGAATATTGAAACATTAACTTAACATCTGCCAAAAACACCCTCAAACGCCTTGATCACCCTGGGCCTGAGTTCGTTGATCGTGCCGGCGATGAGGCAGCCGGAGGCGTTTTTGTGGCCGCCGCCGCCGAAGGATTCGGCGATGGCCCCAACGTCAACCCAGGAGCGGGAACGGAAGGCGATTGTGCAGTTTTCGGGGGTTTCCTGGCGGATGACTACGATGGCCTCCACGCCGTCAACCGATTGGAAGAGCTGGAACAAAATGTCCGAATCGCGGCTTTCATAGCCGTAATGGCAGGTTTCCTCGTATTCTTCCGACGAGATGACGAGTTTGCCGTTGAAAAGGGGTTCGGCCCTGAGGAGTATGTGGCCGATTAGCCTGCGGGAGTCCAGGCTTTTGCCGCCGTATATGGCCGAGAAGGCGGTCTTGGGGTTGGCCCCGGCGCGGATGAGGATGGCGGCGGCCTCGAAGGTTTCCGCCCCTTCGTTGTCCACGTGGCGGAAAAAACCGGTATCAGTGCAAAGCCCGAAAAAGAGGAATTCCGCCTCCTCACGGTCGATTTCCAGTCCCAGTGCGCTTATGACCTTCATCACCATGAAAGTCGTGGACGGGGCGTCCACGTCAACGAATCGCACCCTGAGGGTGGAGTCCCTGTCGCCGGGCGTGCTGTTGTCATGGTGGTCTATTACCGCTATGTCAAGGCCTTCGAGTAAAGGCTCGACCTCCCCGATGCGTTCAATGGAAGAACAATCAATTACGATGGCCCGCCCTATGCCCTTTGTATCGGGGGTAGCGGTAAAGAGGGGCTGGAAACGTTTCACTTCGGTGCGTTTGAATGGCCCGGCGGAGCAGAGGATACTGGATTTGCCCATTCTCCGCAGGGCGGACGCGAGGGCGAGCTGGCTGCCAAGGCAGTCTCCGTCCGGCTCCTTGTGGCCGACAATGAGGAAATTCCCGCCTTCCCTGATAAAATCCAATAACTCTTTTGGCGGGGTTGCGGATTTTTGAATCATCACTAACGATCCCCGGATCAGTACTCGAGTTCTACCTCTTGAATGTCCTGGAAGTACTCGTCAACATTCACGTTCTGCGGGAAAGTAGCCCAGGTTTCGTGCGACCGATCCCTGCGTAGTTTAAGCCGCACATGGGAAAAATCCCCGCTATCGTAGTAGACCGTCATGGAAGGCCACTCGTTCCCCGGCCCCAGATAGATTATCTCGCCCTTGGAAGTCGAGCCGATTCCGGTGAACCATTCGTGGGGAACGAAAGTGCGGGACACTATGTTAGAATTTCCCCGGTAGATAATCATGTAGCCAAGCCGGTGCGCGTATATCCTCTCTATCGGGTAGTTAAAATAGTAGAAATTGGACTCGTTCGTAAATTGTTGTGCAAAAACCATCGCACCCACACATATAGTCGCCAGAACCACCAATAGAATTATTCTTTTCACCTTGTCCTCCTAAGATCCGCGCTCGCTAAAAGGCGGCGCTTTTTTAATGTATCCCTTTTTTCCCCGGTTTTCAAGGGGATTCTTTATTCAACATAAGCCCAACCGTCGCGGGAGAAAGTGTAGGTTCCCGCCCTCTTTCCGGAGGTGGCAAAGTAGGTGTCGAAATTGTTCGCCGTCGTAAGGATCAGCTCCCCGTCTTCGTACATGTATTCAACCGGGGCCTCCCCGCCCTGCCTCGTTAGGCGGCTTTCAAAAACACGCTCCCCCAGGTCGCGGAGGCTTGCGGGAATGGTAATGCTGGTGAGCTGGTTGTTGTAAAACGCGCCATCCCCGATCTCCTCCACGCTTTCGCCAATAACCAGGGTGTATATGCGGTTGGTAGAAAAGGCCCCTTCGCCTATATCCACGACGGTGTTGGGTATCGTGAGATTTCTCAATCTGTTGTCAAAAAAGGCGTAGGGGCCGATGGAAGTTACACTTTCGGGAATGGCAAGCGTTTCAAGCGCGTTGTTCATAAAAGCCCCCATCCCTATGGTTTCGAGCCCTGTCCCCAATGTGAGGTCCTTTATCCTGTTGTTTGCGAAGGCGCTTTGGCCTATTGTTTGCACGTTGTTACCTATCACCAGGGCGCTGAGATCGTTGGAGGCAAAAGCCGATGCCGCGATCTCCACGACGCTGTCGGGTATGGTGACCTTGGTCAGGCCCTTGCCGGTAAATGCCCCCTCGCCAATGACCGTCACGGGCATATTGTTGATGCTTTCGGGGACGGAAAGCTCTTTCGTCGTTCCCTCCGACCTGATGATGGTCAAATTGCCCCCGTTCACCTCGACGAATATCCTGAACGCCGTCTGGCCCGAAACCATGGCGCAGAGAAAAACCAAAAAGGCTGCCAGGACATACGTTTTCTTCATCGGTGTTGACAGAAAGCTCCTTCTGTATTATCGGCGCGAAAGGGGTAAATGTTAAGAGGTTGCTAAACCCTAATTTAGCTCTCTGATCGCAAATGTTATCTTACATATCGATCCCGCGCCGCGTGAGCGGGCTAGCCATGCGGTCAGCTCGATGGCGATGCCAACTTCGTTGGCATGGG
>JGI24698J34947_10001258_pt1 | contig 13261 bp, 10 predicted proteins | sample TergutMp193P3_FD_34947 | JGI IMG/M metagenome (IMG submission 34947)
CTTTTAAAAACAGTTTCATTAGAGCCACTCCTTTCTCTGTTATTGATTGGTAACTTGCGGCGACGGGACACTACTGGTAAAAGTATTGCCGCTTTGTGTTATATTTATATTACTGCATTTAACAAACATAATTGCATTACCCTTGTTATTCCCGGCAGAAGTATCGTCGAAAACGCAATTAGTTACCGTTATGTCTCCCCTAAAGTCAGCACCAGAATCACCGCCAAACCAAATAGCCCCTCCGCCGGTACCTGCTCTGGTATTAGAAAAACGGCAATTATTTATAGATACAGAATCAGCATTACCAATGTAAACAGCGCCGCCTCCAGTGTTTGTCCTGCAATTAGTAAAACTGCAATCTTCCATAATAATATAGCGAGAAAGGAAAACGACAGATCCTCCTCCCTCATTGGTGTCGCCTACGAAGGTAGAATAAGAATCTTTAAAATCAACGCCTTTTATAATTAATGTTCCACCGCCCATATAAACAGAAATATGACCTCCCGTAGTAATGTTGTTAGAGCCGCCGGTAATAACCATGTCTTCAAAGCTCCACACTGCTCCGGTCGCCATAAAATTAAAAAGTGTTGAGTTTTCGTATGCGTTTATACGTAATGCATTTATAATGTTCGGTTTGCGGTTTGCCGGATCAGACCTTGCGTCTTTGCTTGTCTCATTACCGATAAAGCCGCCGATAAAGGATGTGCTTACTCGAAGATTGTTCCATGAATACAGCATATCGGTGTTTTCGGTATAGGTTCCTTCGGCAATCCATATTTCCGTTGGTATGGAAAAGCGTGCGGCATCTCTGTTTGCGTTATACAAAGTCCGGTACGCGTTTTCCCAATTCGTGCCGTCGTTACGCCCTGTTGCGTTGGATTTTACATAGATGCGGCTGTTTGCTTCCTTTACCGTTACCGTGTAGTCCTTGCGAAAACCGCTGTCCGCGGAAACCACTCCGTATGTTTGCGGCGTGTAAAACTGCCTGCCCGATTCGCCGCTGACCTGCGTTACGCCGCCGGATTCCACTATGCCCTGTGCGCTCCACCTAGGAACAAGCGTGCGGTTTCCGCCGGGAGTATCAAATAACAGCGTTGCAGTAATCGCTCCTGTCGTCTGGTTTACAGTTGCGTTTACGTCCGCGATTAGCCCCGGGTTGTCCGACATATAAAAACTGAACGTTTCTATCTGGGCGACATCAGAGAGCGCCTGTACAAACTTAACTTCCACGCGGTATTCGCGCTTTAAAGTAGGGTTGGACGGATTTGGATTTGAAACCGTGAACCCCACAGGGTTGGAAAAATCTACGGCTGTTACGCCGCTTGTTTGCGCAGTGCCGTTTACCGTTACGGTTCCTGTTGCGCTAAAGGTTGGTTTTAGGCTGACGGGCGGAGTACTGCCGCTGTATGCCGCTTCTATCAAAATAAGCCGTCCTGCGTGATTGATCATTGCCGTGCTGTTGGACGAAAGCTGAGGATTGTTGCCTACAGTAAACCCAAAGGAAGTAATCTGCGGCAAAGGATCGGAAGCCGAAACAAGGTTTACGGTTACGGTATACGTCCTTACGTTGTCAAGTATCCTTGAAGTAACGACATACTGAAGGGGGGCTGAAAAATCCTGCGTACTGTACTCGCTGATTTGCAGTTCGCCGTCTACCCTTGCCGTGCCCGGCAAAATCAAACTTGGTTTAAGTTCTTCGGGTTTCGCGCCTGAGTAGTAAACGGTAACAGTTATCGTTCCCGTGTTTCCGCTGTTTACAATGTCCGCCATATAGTCCGCGTTGATAAGAGGGTTAAATGACTTTTTAAAACGGAAATCTATAATAGACCTGTCGGTAGCCGGGTCTTCGCTGAAGTTTACAGTCAGCGCCCACTCCGTATCCTCAAATCCCGTTCGTTTAAGCGTCAGTGTTTTTGTCTGGCTGTTGTATTCGGGATTGGTCAAATCTAAAGAATCGGGCGGTTTTAAAAACCCGATAAGAGTTTCGCCGCTCCTCAGTTCAGTTCCGTCGTCCAGATACACTCGCGCGCCGTTGGTTTCAAAATACGGCGTTAAATTATAAGAAGCGATGTTTTCCGTCGGATAGGAAACGTTTACTGTTACTGTTTTTGCGGCGGTACTGACGGAACCTGCCGCACTGCGGACCATTTCAGGGTTGAAAAATTTATCAAACCCAAAGGACTTGAACTTTCCTTCCCCTGTATCAACTTCTACTCTAACCGTATACTGCCGCGTAGTGCCCCTTGCGGAAACTACCAGAAAATCAACAGGATAGTTAAAGTTTATCGGCAGGTCAAGTTCGGGAACGTCAAAAATATCTATGCTGCCTCGGATCATGTCTTTAAACTTGCCGCCCATGTCTCCGCTTGCGTAAATCTCCATTGCCGCGCCGAAGGTGCGTTCATCCGCAAAAGCCCTCGATACGTATTCGTAGGTAGCCGGGAATACCGATGCCCCTTGAGCGGCTTGAATCTCAGGGATAACGGCGGAAATGTCTGCGCCGGGAGAAACCGTTACGAAAATTTCGTTGTCCCCGATTTCAACGCTCACCTGATCAGGGCCGACGGAAAAAGACTTAATGCGGTCGTCGTCGGAGGGAATCAAATCGTGAAAAAAGTTGTTGCACCCGGCAGCCGCCAGCGAAACCAGTGCCAAAAAAATTAACGCTTTCGTTTTCATGCTTTTTCTCCTATCTTCTAATGACCGCGTTCCCTTCTTCCGGCGTAGTTTTCTTTTCCGCCGACCGCGGGCGGATCAGTATAAAGGGCTTGAACGAAATGCCGGCTTCGATGCAGGGCAGGGGGATCGGGCCGTCGTCTTCAAACAGCCCATCAACGCCGCCCCCGGCGTATATTTTCAGGAAGTTCTGCGGAATAGTGTACGTCGCGTACAGCCTTGCGCCCATAAGGGGGCTTCCGATTTTTGCCTCTTGCTTGTTATCTTTAAGTAAATTAAGCCAATACATTTCGCTGTCGTAATGCGTTATGCTCGAAAACATAAAGCCGATGCTCACGTCAGCTTGCAGGCCAAACCCGTATCGAATTGGCAGGGCGTAGCCGAATTTTAAAGCCAGCGGAGCGATGGACGCGTCAAGTTCTATGCCGCCTGTTCCGGTTATGTTCGTATAGCCGGATTCCAAGGCAAGGCGGAAATTGTTGTACTCATAACCCAAAGCGCCGCGGAAGCCTGTTTTAGGCTGTACCATATCGCTGAGTATTTCAGGCGCAAAGTATTGATGGATCGATAACTCAACAAAAAAATTGTCGTACCAATTTGTATCCTGAGCATGGGAAAGGGCAGGGGCAAACAGCAGGAAAACTGCTAAGGCACAGCTTAACGCCGTGCTGTTACCTGCCGCGAGTGAGGGCATTTTCATACCGTCTCCGTTTTCTATTGTGTAAATAATTTACTGTTTAGGCGCTTATTAGGACCTAACGCATAGGCAGGTAGAAAATATCCATAACTGCCGAAACTCGGGCGGTTAAATACTCTACTTAAAAAAAAGACACTGCGGACAGGGAACCGTCCACAGCGCCTTTGCTGTTTATAGGATAATTATATACGCCTCAAGCGGATTTTGTCAAGGGGGGTTGGGAAAAATCTGTAAAAACAGCGCCCTTGTCAAGACCTACTCCTTTCCCTGTTACTGTGTAGAAAATCGCGGTGCCTGAACATTGGTAAAAGTATTGCCGCTTTCTTCTGCATTAATATTAGTGCAATTATCAAACGTAATTGCGTTACCTATATTATTCCTGGCAGAAGTATTGTCGAAAACGCAGTTAGTTACCGTTACGTTTGAGCAATTGCTAAAGTAAATAGCCCCTCCCTCAAGACCTGATTCGGTATTAGAGAAACGGCAATTGCTTATGCTTACAGAAGGACTATTAAAAAAGAAGACAGCGCCGCCTCTTTGACCTGTTCTAATATTAGTAAAGCTGCAATCTTCCATAATAACATCGGTAGCGGAAGAGTATATTACGATAGATCCTCCGCCTATAAGGTTGGGGTTGTTGCCGTTGCCGCCTGCATAAGCATCCTTAAAATCAACGCCTTTAAAAATTACTGTTCCGCCGACAGTAATATAAATATTAATTTGTGCTCCCCACGCGTCGAAATTGCCGCCGGTAATAACAATGTCTTCAAAGCTCCTCACTGCTCCGGACTGAAAAGCATTAAAAAGACGCGAAGAGCCTTCATTTATAATGGTCGGTTTGTTGTTTGCCGGATCAGACCTTGCGTTTTTGCTTGTCTCATTACCGATAAAGCCGCCGATAAAGTACACGTCTCCACTTCTCAAGTCCAAATAGGTATAGTTTTCTTCGGTATAGGTTCCTTTGGCAATCCATATTTCCGTTGGTACTGAATTACTGCGGGCACTGTTTGCGTCATGCAAAGTCCGGTACGCGTTTTCCCAATTCGTGCCGTCGTTTCGCCCTGTTGCGTTGTATTTTACATAGATGCGGCTGTTTAGTTCCGTTACCGTTACCGTGTAGTCCTTGCGGAAACCGCTGTCAACGGAAACCACTCCGTATGTTTGCGGCGTGTAAAACTGCCTGCCCGATTCGCCGCTGGTCTGCGCTACGCCGCCGGATTCCACTATGCCCTGTGCGCTCCACCTCGGAACAAGCGTGCGGTTTCCGCCGGGAGTATCAAATAACAGTGCGGCGGTGATCTCGCCTGTCATCTGGTCAACCGTTGCGTCTACGTCCTCGACTAGTCCCGGGTTGTCTTCCATATAAAAACTGAATGTTTCTATCTGGGCAACGGAAGAAAGACTGTTTACAAACTTAACTTCCACGCGGTACTCGCGCTTTAAGGCCGGGTTGGACGGATTTGTAACTACATAACCGACAGGGTTGGAAAAATCTACGGCTGTTACGCCGCTTGTTTGCTCAACGCCGTTTACGGTTACTGTTCCTGACGCGCTAAAAGTAGGTCTTAGGCTGACGGGCGGAGTACCGCCGCTGTATGCCGCTTCTATCAAAATAAGCCGTCCTGCGTGATTGATCATTGCCGTGCTGTTGGAGATAAGAAGAGAGTTTTGCGATGTTCTGAAACTAAAGGAATTGATCTGCGGCAAGGGATCGGAAGCCGAAACAAGGTTTACAGTTACGGTATACGTCCTTACGTTGTCGTATATCCTTGAAGTAACAACGTACTCAAGGGGAGCATAAAAATCATGCGTACTGTACTCGCTGATTTGCTGAACATCGTCTACCGTTGCCGTGCCGGGCAAAATCAAACTTGGTCTAAGTTCTTCCGGCCTTGCGCCTGAGTAGTAGACGGTAACGTTTATCGTTCCCGTGTCTCCACTATTGTAAATTTCCGCCATATAGTCCGCGTTGATAAGAGGGTTAAACTGCTTTTTAAAACGGAAATCTATAACCGCCCTGCTTGTGTCGGGGTCTTCGCTGAAGTTTACAGTCAGCGCCCACTCTGTGTCGGGAAACCCGGAACGTTTGAGCGTCAGCGTTTTTGTCTGGCTGCCGTATTCGGGATTGGTCAAGTCGGAAGAATCGGGCGGCTTTAAAAACCCGATAAGGGTTTCGCCGCTCCTCAATTCCGTTCCGTCGTCCAAGTATACGTGCGCACCGTTGGTTTCAAAAGACGGCATTAAATTATACGAAGCGATGTTTTCCGTCGGATAGGAAACGTTTACGGTTACTGTTTTTGCGGCGGCATTGACAACACCCGAAGCAGTGCGGACAACTTCTGGATTGAAAAATTTATCGAACCCGAAGGACTTGAACTTTCCTTCCCCTGTATCAACTTCTACTTTAACCGTATACTGCCGCGTAGTGCCCCTTGCGGAAACTACCAGAAAATCAACAGGATAGTTAAAGTTTATCGGCAGGTCAAGCGCGTGAACGTCAAAGACGTCTATGCTGTTTCGGATCATGTCTTTAAACTTGCCGCCCATGTCTCCGCTTGCATAAAGCTCCATTGCCGCGCCGAATGTGCGCCCGTCGGCAAAAGCCCTTGATACGTATTCGTAAGTAGCCGGAAATACCGCCGCGCCTTGAGCAGCTTGAATCTCAGGAATAACTGCGGAAATAACGGTGCCGGGAGAAACCGTTACGAAAATGTCATTGTCCCCGATTTCAACGCTCACCTGCCCGGGAACGGAAAAAGATTTAATGCGGTCGTCGTCGGAGGGAATCAAATCGTGAAAAAAGTTGTTGCACCCAACAGTCGCCAGCGAAACCAATGCCAAAAAAACTAACGTTCTCGTTTTCATGTTCTCACTCCTATCTTTTAATGACCCTCGTTATTATTTCCACTGTGCGGTGTCAACTTTTGTGTAGACCCACCCAGCGTAGGCCCACCCCCCTAGGGCATAAGGCTCAATACTTAACTGCGTCTCTGTTGCCTGAAATGTGCCGTCTTCCAATTGACTTATATCAGCTATTATCGGTACGAATGAAAAACGCCATGCGCCAAATATAACCAGCGTGTTTCCATGCAGGGCGTATGCGTTTTCAAACTGATGAAACCCGTGGTGATAGGTTTTGACCGTTCCGTCGGCGTAGTACTTGATGGACCAAATTAATGTGCCGGTGGGGTTGTGGGTACCAGTCCACTCAACCGACCATTCCCCGATTAACTGGTTCGTCAGGCTGATGACCTGCGGCTCGCCGCTTATCTGTTCCATCGTTATGGACGAACCCGAAAAGATTCTCTTATTATTATTATCAATCGAAAACTCGGAAAGGACCGCCCGATTGTTTTCAATTGAAAACTTGTAACAGGTAACAGTGACGGGGGAACCTTCGATTATCACAAGGCTAGGCGGCGCGATGTTTTCGCCGGCTTCTTCAGGACCCTTGCCGTCGAAGAAAAGAAAACTAAAGTCATCGGAGAACGGTCCCTCTTCCGCATCTGCCCTGCCGCCTGTTCCGTCGGTTCTGAACTCCCAGTATTTTCCGTCTTCCGCGAGCCAGACGCCGATAAAGGTGTTCACCAAGGGAATATGCGGATCGGCAGGCAGATTCGGTTCAACTTTGCAGGCGGTAAGGCAGAGCACCGGCACTGCAAGCAATAGGAGAAATGACAATCGGAAAAAAGTGTTTTTCATCATAAAAAACCTAAATCTATTTGCTGAGGGTAATTTTTGAGCCGCCCGAAGGGGTCAAAGGAGTCAGTTCAAGAGTGTCTGCCGTAATGCTTAACAGGAACTGATATTCCTTTAAAACCGCCGGAGTCCCATCAACGATGGGACCGAGGGTTAATAATCTGTTGTTCTTTAAAAGATATACGTATTGCTCCGGCTCCGAAGCGTAGGTTATCTTGAGTCCGGTATCGTCACCGAATTCATATGTCGTTCCGTCCGCACCCTGCCAAGTTCCCAGCAGATTATTCGATAAAACCAAAGGCAGAGAGGCAGAAGCATCGGTATCCGCCTCTCCACGGGTAAATAGTATATTTTTGTCCCCATCGATTCTGGTGAAAGAAGCGTCGTTATCGGTCATTGTAAAGTTTGTAATTTCTATCTTGTTAGGGGGGTCCATTTTGTAGCCGTAGGTAACCAGAGCATCGCCGCAAATTAAATAGCTGAATTGCTCCTCAAACATTAAGCCGCAGTGATGAATGACCGATACGGTTCCGTCGTTTTTGAAGGTCCATAAAAAATCCTCATCGTCTTGCCACTGCCACCCCAGAAACCGGGAAACATAAGAGAGGGGGTCGCCTGGTAGAGTAGGCTGCGTAATGGTGATTTCCAGCGGAACGGTCGACTGGCTCGGGCCGCCGTCTAAGTCTTCATCGCAGGCTGTCATGGTGAAACCGATTATCGTAACAACGAGAGCTATGTTTCGCATAGTTTCCAAAATCTTGATTCTGTTTTTCATCTTAAAACCTCTCTTTCTTAATCTCCCGTTTTTGGATAGACCGTGCCAACGGCAGGTTATGGCTTCCATGTCGCAAAGTCAACTTTTGTGTAGGTATAAATATACGGCGTGGGAGATGTCTGCCTCTCTGTTAGCGTCCATTTACCTGTTTCTTCGGAATAGCTGAGATCGGCTATTGTCGGGTTCATAAAACGCCATCGGCCAAATAAAACCAGCGTGTTTTCGCGCAGGGCGTAGACATTTTCAAACTGATGGCTTGCCGTGTTATGATAGACCTTTACCGTTCCGTCGGCGCGGTACCTGAAAGACCATACGCCGCTAAGCGACCACGTTGCCGACCATTCCCCGATTAACATATTCGTCAGATTGAGGGTCTGTGCGCTGACGTTTACCGCCGTCAGCGTTATGGGTGGTGTGTCCACATAGTCAAAGGCCCCCCCGATGTTCGTCCCCGCCTCCGGCTCGTACTGGGTCAGGATCGCCTGATTATCCTCGAACTCATACTCATAGCAGGTAACAGTGACGGGGGAACCTTCAAGTATCAAAAGGCTCTGCATCTGGGTCATGTCGGATCCTGAGGAGGTGGAGTCTCTGTCAAAATAAATAAAACTAAAGTCATCGGGGAACGGCCCCTCTTGCGTGTTTGCCCTGCCGCCGGTTCCATCGGTCCTGAACTCCCAGTATTCACCTCCTGTCTCCCAAACGCCGATAAAAGAGTTCACATAAAGAACATGGGCGTCATGCGCCGGTGCCGCTATTTTGAGCGGCGCACTGGTGTTGCCCATTGAATCTTGGACAACCACGTAAACATATTTCTCTCCTGCCGTCAGCGTTACGGTCTTGCCGCTCACTGACCCGGAAACCACCGCGCCGAGGGATGTTCCCGATCTGACCGCCGTGTTCGCAGGCGCGTCTGCGTTTTTTTCCGCCACGATGTAATACGCCGTACCATCCCATTCGGTGGTGAAACCTATGTCCGCCGCCGTATCGCTGGTGCGGTTCAGGATTCCTGCAGAAAGCACAGGCGCGTCGATTCCGGTAGCATCGCCGCCGTTATCGTTTGCACAACCAAAAAACACAGGGAGAAGGATAAATAAAACCGCCGCCCCTGCCAAAACGCTTTTTGCCATTGCCTTTTGCATGAGAATTCTCCATAAGAAAATGTAAGATAATTTACTGTTTAGGCGCTTATCAGGGCCTAACGCATAGGCAGGTAGAAAATATCCATAACTGCCGAAACTCCGGCAATCAAATACTCTACTTAAATCTTCTATAAAAGTAACGTTAAACTAAACGTGCTTTAGGCTAAACCGCCGCCGGTTGTTCGCGCATCTTTCTGCCGAAAAGCATGAACGCCGTGCCCATAAGTGCGGCAGCCCCAATGCCGGCAATACCGCCGACTGTTACAGCCGGGAAACGCGGCGCAAAAATTGCCGTTTCCTCTTGAAGGGCCTTAACACAGCTTTCGTGCAAAGGACAGCCGGGGATGTTGGGCAGTTCCCCTACCACCGCCATGATGAGATGCGCCCGTGCGGCGTGGTTTACAATTAAAAATACCCCCGTCCCAAGAAGTAGGCAGGGAATTGCGAGTAAAAGTGTTCTTTTCATTTCGTTCTCGTTTTATGTAAGATACTTACGTTTAGGCGCTTATCAGGACCTAACGCATGAACGGTAGAAAATACCATAACTGCCGAAACTCAGGCGGTCAAATACTCTACTTAAAAAAAGACACTGCGGACGAAGAGCCCACAGCGCCTTTGCTGTTATGGTATTATTTTATACTCCGCAGGCGGATTTTGTCAAGCGTTTTTGGGAAATTTTTTAATTTTTAAAAAAAAAATTCTGAGAAAACCGGATTTTGACATTTTTTAGGGATTTGACTGTTACTCCCGAATTCGGTGTCAGGCACCATTCCCGGCACGGCTTCTGTCACACTACCTCCTCCCAATATTCGGTAATATGAAAATGACAATTATTAAATAGAATAATGATAAAACGGCAAATATAATATTTACGGCAGGTTTTGGTACATTAAAAATGACCATAAGCACTATTATCATAGAGAAAATTATACATAATATTCCAGAAACTACTTTTTGTTTGCTCAGGGAAAGAGGTTTCATTTCTTTTAAAATATTACCAAACTTACCAAACATTTCTAAGTTTCCTTATTTAGTTTTTATACAGGCTTATCCTTATTATATACTTTATTTTAATAACTTTCTGCCCTGTAGCTCTACTAAATGTTTCCCACTTTTTAGAGGATTGGATAAGAGAAAAATTGGCATGCTCCACAAAAAAAGACAGCCGCACTTACGCACGGCTGTCTTTCTCACCTCTGTTTTTTTCGCTCAAGGATCATCGTTCACTCTATTGCGCTAATAAAATCCGCTTCAAGTTTCCACAAGGGGGCGGCTTTATACGCGGCAACGCTGGCGGCTGGCACTTTGATTACCATGTAATCGTAGACATTAAAAAACACATTCTGACCTTCCAGCGTTGGCGGCGTTTCGGCAAGGCAGGTTATAACCTCCAGTTTGGTACAGCCGTAGAACGCTTGATCATCAATGGATGTTACGTTCGCAGGAATGGTTATGCCGGTAATACCGGTGTTACGGAACACGCTTCCTGCGATGGACGTTACGCCATCGGGAATGGTTACCCCGACAAGGTTGGTGCAGCTGTCGAACAAGCCGTATGGGATGGTCGTTATGCTCTCAGGGATCGTTACGCTGATAAGACCGGTGCAGTTTTGGAACACGCTGCTGCCTATAACTGTTACGCTTGAAGGGAAGACTACTTCGGTAAGAGCGGTACAGCCGTTGAACAAACTGCTTGGGATGGTCGTTAGGCTCTCGGGGATGATTACGTCGGTAAGGCCGGTGCAGTTTTGGAACGCGCCGTTGCCCATGGATGTTACGCCCTCTGGGATGGCTATGACGGTAAGGCTGGAGCAGTTCCTGAACGCGGTAGCGCCGATGCTTTCAAGCGAGCTGTCCGGCGCGAAGGATATGTCTTGAAGTGGGCAGTTGTAGAACGCATAGGCGGCGATGGTTTTTACAGTCGCAGGGATTGCTACGGCGAAAACCTTGGCCGCGTTAGCTGCATTATTTCCCCCGAATGCGTTGTTGGCAGTGGTATTACTCGCACCATTGCTGATGTCCGTTACGGGCAGAAAATCGTCTTCATCGGTATCGCGGTACCGGGCAGGTATAATAACGATGCCGAACGGTAAGTCCGCGCTGACCTTGGAGACTCGATATTCGGTATCGTCGTTGATCTTGGTAAAGGTGAGCCAGACACCACCGCCCCCGGTAAGTTCGGAATCCTTGATAGCGCCGCATTCTGAATCCGTGCAGGATATTATCCTGCCGCTTCCGCCGTCTTCATATTCAGGTTCCCAGTCTTCCCACTCGCTCCAAGTGTGGTTGTGGACGATGGGTGTCTCTTCATGGAAACTGCCGGTGTCAGTGCCGCCGTCCGAGTTTTCGCAGGCGACGAAGGCCGCGAGTGCAAAGGCCGCGATAAGGCCGAAAATATTTCTGATTTTCATGTTTTTCTCCAATCTATTCCGCAAGGTTGAGGGTTGTTTGTTGTTTGCCGCGGATCAGGGCAAGTTTTTTCCCCGTCCGCAGGAACCCGTATTCGGTTACAACCGCCTGAGTTCCGTCAACAAGCGGACCCAAGGTTACCAATTTGTTTTTCCGCACCAAGTACCCGTAGTTCCCGGCATTCGCAGAAGGGGAACTTATCGTAAGACTGCTGTCGGTGCCGAATTCATACTCCGTCCCGTCGCTCGTCCGCCATGTTCCCAGCAGATCGTTCGATAAAACCAGAACCATGCCGGAATCGTGATCGGAACCGCCATGTCCGTCATGGAACTCGGTGTCTTTATCATTGGGGCTATGGGTAAAGTTTATCCCGTTGCTTCTGGCTAAAGTAACGCCGTATTCAGTCTCGGTAAAGGTAAAGGTCGTGCATTCCAAATTGTCTGCGGCCATTTCACTGCCGTAGGTAACAAAAATGTTGCCGCAGATTAAATAGCTGAACTGGTTTTCAACCTTTAAGCCGCAACAGTGAGCAACCGACATGGTTCCGTCATTTTTGAAAGTCCATTTAAAGTCGGTGCCCTTTTTTGCCCATAACCACCCTAGGGTACTGGGAAATATATCAGGCGTTGCGGCGAGATAAACGCCTGACGGTATAACAGTGCCGTCCGTATTATCAGAGTCGTCCGGATTTTCACAGCCGAAAAACAACGGGAGCAGAAGACATACAGCTAACGCCGCCGCTAAAAACTTTTTATCTTGCTTTTGTGTGATCATTTTATCTTTCCTCCATATTTATTCGGCGGGACGCGCAAGGCGGAAGCCAACGCGGAAATCTCCGCCTCGCAAATTCATAAAACTATTGTTGACTGGACGGGTTTGAAGACCATCGTTCCAGTAACCGCCTCGAGTATTCTTGTCATTGCCCCCGTTGTTCCAACTCAACGGATCCGTATCGCCTGTCGGAACGGTACTGTTTAGATTGTCCAAGCACCATTCAGCCACATTGCCGGTCATGTCATGTATGCCCAGTTCGTTCGCCTTTCTGGTACCTACTCGCTTGGCCCCGTAAAGCTCGGTCCCGGCGGTTCCATTGTTGTAGTAACACCAAGCCACTAGGCCAATTCGGTTACTGCCGGGATAGATGTAGTAAGGATCGCTCGCTTTGTGTCCGCCCTTTGCCGCGTACTCCCACTGTGCCTCGGACGGCAAACGGTAGCCGTTGGAATCGGCGATGATTTCTACGTCTTTATATGTCGCATAACTCTCGTGGGTGGTGGATGTCGGTACTGGTCCCCATTCATCGGGATCGGTCTTGCCGTCTATCCTGAACGCAGGCGTTAAGCCTTCCTTCATGCTCAGTTTGTTGCAGAAGACAATGGTGTCATACCAGTTTGTATAGTACATCGGGAAATCAGACCCTATCCCGTATTGCTCTGGCATACCGTCCGGCAGGGAACCCATTACCGCTTCCCACTGCGCCTGCGTTACTTCGTACTTGCCTATGTAAAAACCTTTGGTAAGCGTTACCGTTCTTACAGTTTGCGCATTGTTTACGGTTCCGTCTCCGTTTTTCCCCATCTCAAAAGTGCCGCTATTAACGAGTACCATTGCTATAGTTACCAAAACATCGACGTCGCCTGTAACCGTGTGGTAAGCGCCCCTGTCGGCAGGGATAAATGTTATGTTGTATGTTGATGTGCCGTAATTATGACCGACGGAAACAGAGGGCGTTGTCCAGCTGAACGTGCCCGGGGTACCGTCGTTAGTGTATGAGGCAAGCGAAATATCAGAAAGGGTTTGACCTGAAAACGCCGTCAGGCCTGTTGGCCATGTTGTTACCGTTGGATCTTGGGGGGGGGTGGG
>JGI24698J34947_10001259_pt1 | contig 13258 bp, 12 predicted proteins | sample TergutMp193P3_FD_34947 | JGI IMG/M metagenome (IMG submission 34947)
ACGGACGCCTCCCTTTCCACGGTTATCCTGAGCCGCAGGCCAAAAGAAGACGATGGAGGCCCCTGTGTGGAGCTGCTCCACTCCCTTAAAAAAATGAAGGTCCCCGTGCTTGCGTGGGACAAAGCCGACGGCCTCCACGCCGGTAATTATTTTGCCCTGTCGGACATCATCATTGACGGCATCGCGGGGACAGGGCTTTCCGGCAGCCTCCACGGAACCGCCGAGGAAATGGCAGATGCCATTAACGCTGCAAAGAATTCATCTGCATTTAACAGCAAAAAACCCCTCGTCGTCTCGGTCGATCTCCCCTCCGGCCTTTCAGATGATCGATGGGAGCCGGGAATGCCGATTGTCAAAGCCGATCTCACGCTGGCGATAGAGCCGCAGAAGTACTGTTTATACACACCCACCGCCCGGCCCTACGCGGGGAAAATAGTTCCCGTAAGAGGGGTCTTCCCAAAGGAGCTTACCGCCTCTTACAAGGGGGCGGAATTGCTGGAGTGGGAAAGCGCCCGTGAGAAAATAACAAAGATAAGCCCAGACGCCTACAAGAACGAGAGAGGTACCGTGGAAATCAGGGCAGGTTCTCCCGGCAAAACAGGCGCAGCCGTGATTGCCGGGCGTGGGGCGCAGGCCGCCGGCGCGGGGCTCGTCCGCCTTGTCGTGGACGACGGCATCTACCCCATCGTTGCGTCCAGGGCCTCGTCCGGCATAATGGTCGTGCCGTCGGGCAACACATCTGAGGGCGTTTACCCCGACGCGGTACTGCTTGGGCCGGGCTGGGGCACGCCCGCTTTTTCCAGGGCCAATGACTTCTCGACTTTCGCCCACGATGACGCCTTGCCCCTCGTCCTGGACGCAGACGCAATCGACCTTGCTAAAGGCGTGGCGTTTAGTGGGAACGCGATCCTGACCCCGCACCCGGGAGAGTTCGCGAGGCTCACAGGCATAGACAAAGAAAAACTGCTTTGCCGCCCCCTCCCAATCCTTCTTGACTACAGCAGGAAGTGCAACGCGGTGATCGTCTTCAAGGGGCACGTCATCACGATAGTCGCGCCTGATGGGAGGGTGGGCGTGGTGGACGGAATGCTGCCGGGACTCGCCTCGGGCGGAAGCGGCGACCTTCTCGCGGGTCTGTGTGTTGGCATCGCCGCGGGGATGGCGCGGAGGGGCGGCTTTGACGCATACGACTGCGCCGCCGCTGCCGCCGCTTTGCTTATCGCTTCGGGCAAGCGGCTCAAGACCCGTTTCACCGATCCCCTTGAGATCGCGTGCGAGGCGGCGGACCTGGCTGGAGCGGCGTGGCTTGAATAGGGAGTAGGGAATGGGGAGTAGGGAGTAGGGAATGGGGAGTAGGGAGTAGGGAGTAGGAATGCCGATGATATATTGAGAGGAAGCGCCAATGAACGAGAATGAAAAGCCCGTAGACGACGGGATTGACAGGGACGTTATTTATCATTATTCACGGGAACACCGCCTGAGCCGCGCCTCACGGACGGTACAGGACATCTACGATGGAAGGGCAAATACCACGAGCCTCAGCAAAAGGCTCTTCGGGACAAAGGGCAACGCCTTGATGCTCATTTCGATTCTTGTGGTCTTCGCGATGCTCTCTGCTTTATCCCGCCTTAACTCAAGTGGAAGCAGTGTGAAGCTTGGCGACAATACCCTGAACTTAAGCGTCGTCCGCGAAGGCGAAGCCGTGGGTTTGATCATGGAAAAGACCGTGCCGAAAAACGGCGAGTTCTACATAGGGGCGGTGGACATCTCGGTGTCGCCCGTGGTAACCCAATCCGGGGAAGGGGAGTTGCCCCCGGTCTTCACCCACCGCGTCTTCTTCAATCCCGCCGATACCGAGACCTACGTCATCTCCCTTCCCTTTGACGGCAGCGCTTTTTACGTGTTCGTCACCACCGACAATGAGCAGAAGGTGGTGCGGGTCAAATAAAGATCACTCAACCTTGAACCGTGAAACCTCCCTGATCAAAAGATCAATGCCCTCGCGGTTCCTGGTCGAAATTTCGTTCACATGGTGTACGGCCGTATTGATCTCGTCCGCCCCGCTTGCCATCTCGTTCATGCCTGAAGTAATCTCCTGGGTCGCTTTTTCAAGGTTGTTGCTCTCCGTGATTACCTCCTTCGCGCCTTCAAGCATTTCATTGGAGCCGCTCGTTACCTCGCGCGTTATGTCGTTTACTTCGCTTACGCTGTCGAGTATCTGTTTGCTTCCCGCACCCTGTTCTTCCATGGAGTGACGGATGTTCTCTTCCTGTTGAGCCACGGTCTTGACGTTTGTGTCGATGGCCTCGAACCTCGCCAGCACGTTTTCGATGGATTTTGTGACCTTGTCGATGGAGTCCTTTATCTTCTTGAGTACCGTGCCGATGGTCTTTGACTGCTCGCTTGACGATTCCGCGAGCTTGCGGATCTCGTCGGCGACAACGGCGAAGCCCTTGCCTGCCTCACCGGCGTGCGCCGCCTCAATCGCTGCGTTCATCGAGAGCAGGTTTGTCTGGCTGGCGATGTTCTCCATCACGGAGTTAATCTCCATGAGGCCCTCGGATTCCCGTGATATTTCCTGAATGTCTGTCGCCACGTCAGCCAGGCCGGTACGCCCCACCTCGGAGGCTTCCTGCAGGGCTTCCACATTAGCGGCGTTCTTTACCAGCGTGTCGGTGACGGACGCGATGTTGGCTACCATCTGCTCAATGGCGGCGGACGCCTTGGATACATGCGCGTTCTGGTCTTCGACATGGCTGTCCAGTTTTTTGATGTTTATGGTGAGCTGTTCCATCGTCGCGTGGGTTTCGGTGACGCTGGCGCTTTGGTTAATAATACGGCCCTTTATACTCTGAATGTTTGCAGTTATCTCGTTCACCGCGGCGGCGGTCTCGTTCATGTTGGAGGCCAGGGTATTGCCGATGTCGGACAGCACCGTCGATTCTTTTTTGATGTTGACGACAAGGTTCTTTATTTTGTTCAGCGTTTCGTTGAAGTAAAAGGCAAGTTCGCTTATCTCATCTTTGGAATTGATAACTACCCGCTTTGTAAGATCCCCCTCGCCTTCGGCAATGTCCTTGAGGCTGCCTGTTACCCTGACGATGGGTTTGGTGATGGATCGGGACAGGAAGACCGCCGCCGTGGTCACCAGCGCGACCATAACAGCAAAAATCACGATGGATATCCTTATCATGTCGTTCACCGGTTCCATAACGGTAGCCGTCTGGATTCCTATTACGTAACTCCAGGGGGTTTTTGAATTCCCAATCTGAATCGGGGTGACAAAAGCTTCCATGGTTGTTCCCAGTTGGGCAATGTAATTCGAAAAATGATACGATTCGCCGTTCTGGACCGCCCTCGCGAAGGCGTCCATATATGGCCCCCCCATATCCCTTTCGGTATCACGCATGTTCTTCCCGATACGGCTCAAGTCGAAGTGGCTGAGGACTGTGCCGTCGTTGCTGAATGCCGCGTCCACGGCGTCGGAATACGCCTTGCTATCCTGGGCAATTTTCTGTATTTCATCCAGGGCAAAGTCCATGCCGACCACCCCGACAAGCCTTCCCTTTTGTTGTATGGGGGCGGCGATAGTGGTCATCAATACATCTTTCCCTTCCAGTTGGTAAGTATACGGGTCCAAAACCGTCGTGGCGTTGTTTCTCTTTGGTATCAGGTAGCAGTCGCCTACTCCGGGCTGATCATAATCCTCCACGGCTTCCAGCTTGAGGATCCCGTTATCATAGTAGTAATAGGGGACAAAGCGCCCCCTGGAATTGGCGCCCCTGGTCCCAATGTAGTCAAGATCGTTTCCTTCCAGTTCATTCTCTTCGATTACGCACCACAACCCAATAATCCTGCCGTTATGCGACGTCGCCAAACCCTCAAGTATGACGTTGAGCATATTCCGCCTGTTTGCCACGATCATCGAGTCGAACTGCGCTATGGTTTGGGCGATGGTTTCCGTGGTATACCAGTATTCCTCCAGGTGGGTCCTTATCTCCCAGGCTGTTTTTTCGGCAAGGCTTTCCGTATACTTGCCCGCGAGATCGGTGATATTTAGCCGGGCCCGCGTGAGCAGGACTACGCCGACTGAGCCGACACTGATTAAACTGAGAGCGATCATAATTACAATGAGCTTGATACCTATTTTCATAAAAATCCCCTTACTATTGAGTCTTTTCCGTAGTTATAGATTTTAAACAAATTTATCAAAATTGAATAGTATTTCATAAAGTAAAACCGCAAATTTTGGCTTTTCCAAAGCCAAAAAATATGCTATACTGTAAATGGGGGAAAATATGCTGCAGTTCTATCTTTTGTCGGTTTTGGCGAACGCCATGACGGGTTATATCCTTTTGTTTGGTGCCTCCGGCGGCGTCATGGATTTCAGGTGCGGTTTTTCCGTGAAGAGTGAAACCTTCCGGTTCACGCTAGGCATTATTACCGCTATTACAGGGATATTCAAGCTCCTTTCCTCTATCCAGGGAGACCTGCCTATCATTGGCGACATTGTACCTGCGGCTGTCGGTTTTTTGAGCGGTTTCATTCTCATCTTTGATCATTACAACAACAGTTCAGGCGACGCTGATCTAACCGAGGAGCCGGAATCCGGTAAAAAAACATCAGGTTTCCTTGACACCAATAGAAAGCTGATCGGGGCGGCAGCCATGATATCCGCCGTCCTGCACTTTCTCATGCCCAGGGTTCTGTTATTATAAGGGACAAGGGGAATAGGGGACAAGGGGACAAAGGGACAAGGGAGTGAGTCCTAGTCCCTTTTTAACCGGAACTTTACGGCGAGTCCCAGATCCAGCGCCGAATAACCCGCCCCGGCTTCGTCTTTATAGCGCACGGATTGATATATCGTATCTCCCCGTGCCCCGGTTATGCGTTTATATGAAGCGGAGAGGGAAAGGCTTATATTTTGAGAAGGGGAGAGGATCAACTCGCCGCCTGATTTTAGATAGTGGCCGAAGTAAAGATAATCAAAATAGGTTCTGTGCCAAAAATGATCAGGAAAATGATCGTCCCTGTCGGCGCAGTAGATGAGCGGGCTGTAATTGAAAAACGCCTTCATGGAAAAGAGCCGGTTCATGTCCCAGTCGAGCGAAACGCCCGGCGAAAGGATAAACCAGTTTTGCATGTATCGTATGACTTCCAGGGAGTTATACACGTCATACACTTTAGGAAGGCTGCTGTCCCAGGGGAGGTAAAGACCTTCCGAATTCGTCGAGGCATATTGATAATACCCATCTCTCCCCGACCAGGAAAAGTGCATAAATGAAAATTCCCCGTAAACGCTTAAGGCCAGGGAACCGGCAAAACGCCAGAAATATCCCGCTGAAGCATCCAGTAAAATAGCGGTTTTTGAATACACGTCATGCCGGGAATAACGGGTTAAGTAATAATTAGGCTCCAGGTTATCCCAGTCCGAGTCTTCAATTATGCCCGTTCTTAACGGCAGCCCCGATTTGAACGACAAGGCGGCAATGAAGCCACGTTCCATTAAGGGATCCTGCGGCCTGTAATCCACGCCTAATCCAACGTAGAACAGCGGCTTCAGATCCCATAAGAGTTCGCTCTGGTAAAGATTTTGATTGGGGGATTCCTTGTAAACAATTTCTTCCGAATGGCCGTAAAGAATGCCGATATTAGGGGAAAGGGTAAAACCATAATCCCCGTTCTCCGCAAAGGCGGGGGACAGGGAGAAGAAGGTGAGGATGACTAAACCGCAGATTTTTTTTATAGTTGTCACATAATGCGTCACATTATGAGAGTACGATATTTAGTCCATACGAATCAACTCCTCTACATGCTTCTCCTTTGTGCATTTTCAATCGCTTTAGCGTCCTGCAACCGCAACACGGAAGAGCTCCCGGTAGCTCCTCCGGCGACCCATCCCCTGTCCAGGGAATACATCGGCTTCGGCGTGGTGAACGTTTCCTTTACGCATCTCCTTGACGAGAGTAGTTCGGCGGCGGTTTCGCTTGGGTATCTACGGCGGGGAACGGTGGTACGCATAACCGAGAGGCGGCATGTCGTAAGCGGCGCCAGCGAGGAGTCATGGGTCTTCGTGGAAGGCAACTACCAGGGGTCAGGCAGCGTTTCCTCTGGCTGGCTCCCCGAGACGGCCCTGCTGATCTACGACAGCGAAAGCCGCGCCAATACTGCTTCGAGAACCCTGGGCCAATGAGAGACGTTTTATTCTGGGTAATCCCGCCGGTGGTGGGCGCGGTGATAGGCTATGTAACCAATGCCGTCGCGATAAAGATGCTGTTCCGCCCGCTGAAAGAGGTGAGGCTACTCGGGAAGCGCGTCCCCTTCACGCCGGGCATACTCCCGAGGGAGCGGCACAAACTTGCGGACAGCATAGGCCGCATGGTGGAACAGGAACTCCTCACTTCCGAGGTTCTGCGGGAGCGCCTCGCGAGGATCGAAGTCCGGGAGGGGATCAAGGATTCCCTGGGCGCGTACACCGACAAGATGCTGGCAAGGCCGTTGTCATTCTACGTCGAGAAAAAAGCGGAAACTTCGTTTCCAGGCGACGATTTGCCGCTTGCCGAGCTCGTAAGTGATTTTGTCAATTCCGATGTCTTCGACTCCTTCCTTGAGGAGATAATCAAGAACTGGGCGCTTGGCCCGGAATCCCCGTCTTCAAAGGATTCGGTTTTCGAGACGACCGATTTATCCCTGTGGCTTAAGTCCCGCTTCAGGGATATTGGCGGCATGCTTGTCCCGACGGCGAGGGACCTGGTGAAGAACGGCCTTGTAAAGGAAATCAGGAACCACGGACGTGGCGAGCCGTCTTTCTACAGGCGGGCGCTGGAAGGCATCATCGAAAAATACCCCGGGCTGACCCTTGGGGAATTCCTTTCCCTGGGGAGCGCTAAAAAGAAAACGGTGGATTATTTTCTCGCAGAAAAGGCGGCGGACACGCTTGACGAAAATGTCGATGGCGCCCTCTCGTCGGTAAACGTGAAGGTCCTCGTCTCCGACAGGATCAACTCCCTTGACATGCTCAGGGTTGAAAAAATAGTCCTCGATGTCATGGCAGGGCAGTTGAAGTGGATAAACTTCTTCGGCGCCATCCTCGGGGCGTTGATAGGATTTGTGCAGGTAATTCTTTCGCTCATTACAGGTTAGAATTTACTTTAACATGTATGAAAAATCATAACATCACGAATTAAACAGCGTCGCCGATTTCAGGTACTTCTCCGCGTCAAAGGAGCGCATCAGCTTCCCTATGGACTCATGGGTCAAAAAGCTCGCGATTATCCTGGCGGAGAGTTCCGTGGACGGGACGATTTCGAGGCCCGGAATTGTTTCGGAGAAGGCTGAGATGCCGACCGAATCGGAGACTATGATGCGGCGCAGGAGCCCTTCCTCGCTGAGCCTGTTAAGGCGCATGACGGCAGGGGGGGAGAAAATCGCGTGAACCCCTATGAGGTTTATCTCCCTGGGCTTGCGGGCGGAGAGGGCGCGGATGAGGCCTTCCACGGAGCCCGCCGTGTCAATCATGTCGTCGACTATCCAGATTATCTTGTCTTCGATGGATTCAGCCGTAAGTATGTTGACGGATTCGATGGTATTCGCCGTGGAATAGTCCCGTTGCTTGTGTGCTACGACGAGCGGCGCGCCAAAGGCATTGGCGAATTCCCTGGCGAGCTTCTCCCCCCCGGCGTCCACGGAGCAGAAAGCCCAGCCGGGCCTGACTTCCCTTTCAAGGGTTTCCATGTTACGGATGTAGGCGTCGCAAAGGTAGCGTTCAAGGAGCGTATTGGCAGGGATGTCGTCGATTGAACAGACCGTCGGATCGAGCATGGATTCGGATTTGTTCGAGTGGAGCTGGTAGGTGACGATGTGTTTCACCCCGAGGCTCGCGAGTATCTTGAAGTGGATCCACAGGCCCACCGAGTTACGGCGGGTGGTCCTGTCGCTTCTCGAGCAGGAGATGAAAGGCTCAAAGACGATGATGTCCTTTGCCTGCGAGCGCATGAGCGCGTCGACGGCGTGGTAGAGCTCAATCTTCGCCACCTCCACCTCAATGCCGGCGTCGTTCCGGCTGCAACTGGTAAAAAGCACGACGTCTTTGCCGCGGACTGATTTCTTTATCGATATTTCCATTTCCCCGTTGGCGAAACGGTCCGTGCTGAGGATGTCCACAGCGTTGATGGATTCGGTAAAATGGCCGAACTTGGGGTTCCTTGCCACAAGGTCGGCGACATGAGACGCATAGTCCCGCATAGACCTGGTGGCGGTTATGACGAAATCATTCATGGCTCCCTCCGGTAAAAGTATACACGAAATAGGGGAGTAAGGGAAGAAGGGGAATAGGGGACAAGGGGGCAGGGTCCCCCTATTCACTTTTTTCTTTTGTTTCGCTATGATATTTGTCACGAAAAGTGCAAAAAATTTTGTAAAAATCGAAGTATATTCCATGCCCGTGCAGTATAGGGGAGGGGGTAGATATGGCAAAAGCAAACGAGACAGAAAAGCCCAGGGGAAATCCTCTGGCTTCCGTTGAGGAAAAACAGAAGGCGCTGGAGGCGGCAAGGCTCCAGATTGAGAAACAGTACGGCTCCGGTTCCCTGATTAAGCTTGGGGAAGGCGGCGCGGTGCCGGGTATCGAGTCGGTTCCGTCGGGGTCGATCCTTTTGGACGAGGCCCTGGGCATTGGCGGTTACCCGCGGGGCAGGATCATCGAGATCTTCGGTCCGGAGTCGTCGGGCAAGACCACACTCGCGCTTCATGCCGTGGCGGAGGCGCAGAAACTGGGGGGAATCGCGGCGTTTATCGACGCGGAGCACGCGCTCGACCCGGTGTACGCGAAAAACCTGGGCGTCAACATCGACAACCTGTGGGTTTCACAGCCGGACTCAGGCGAGCAGGCGCTGGAAATCGCGGAGAGTCTCGTGCGCTCTGGCGCGGTGGACGTGATCGTCGTGGACTCCGTGGCGGCCCTGACCCCGCAAGCGGAGATCGACGGTGACATGGGCGACGCGCAGATGGGCCTTCAGGCGAGGCTGATGAGCCAGGCGATGCGGAAGCTGACCGCCATCATCGGCAAGTCGCGGACAATAATCATCTTCATCAACCAGATCCGCATGAAGATCGGGGTCATGTTCGGCAACCCCGAGACGACGACAGGCGGCAACGCGCTCAAGTTCTACTCGTCCATCCGCCTTGAGGTCCGCAAGACCGAGACCATCGAAGCCGGAAAGGACACCGACGCCATCGGGAACCGCGTGAAGGTCAAGGTGGTGAAGAACAAGGTTGCGCCTCCTTTCAGGCGCGCGGAACTGGAGATCCTCTTCGGCAAGGGGATTTCAGCGGCGGGAAGCCTTCTCGACGCCGCCGTCAAGCACGGCCTCATCGACAAGAAGGGCGCGTGGTATTCCTACGGCGAGGAGAAGGTGGGGCAGGGGCGTGAGAGCGCACGGGACTACATGATAGCGAACCCTGCCTTCGCCGATGAGATCGAGCAGAAACTGCGGAAGATCATGTTCCCCGGCAGGGACTTCCCAGTCGCCGCTAACGCGGCCGACGCTAATGCGGCGGCTCCGGGCGCGGCGGAAGCGGTCAAGCCTGCGGGCCTGAAGGCAAAGGTTGCCGCTGTCGCCGCGGTGAAGAAGAGCGACGAGGAAGAAGGGGAATAGGGGTTAGGGACCAGGGAATGGGGTGCGTTCAGTCAGTTAGTGGCGCGAATTGTCAACAAGCGCCTCGTTCTAACCAAGAGTACTCCACTCCCCACTCCCCACTCCCTACTCCCTACGTTGTTCTTGGGCTTGGGTCAAACCTGGGAGATTCGCGGCTTATCATCCTCGACGCGGTTGAGGCGCTTCGCGATGTGCTTGAGGAACTTCGCGCCGCCTCGCTCTACGAAACAGCGCCCCTTTACGTGACGAGACAGGCGAGTTTCATAAATACCGCCGTCGCGGGCTTCTACCCAGAGCAGCTTGACCAGGGCGCTTCTACCGGAGGGGAACCTCAGCCCTTACGGGCCTCGGCGGAAGGTTCCGCCCGGAAGCTCCTCCATCGGATCAACGAAATAGAGGCGCGTTTCGGGAGGGACAGGTCCCGGGAGCGGCGCTGGGGGGAAAGGCCGCTTGACATAGACATTCTTCTCTTCGGCAGCCTTGTCTTGGATGAGGACGGCCTGCAAATACCACACCAACGCCTTAAGGAAAGGCGCTTTGCGCTTGAGCCGCTTCTTGAGCTTTTACCCGAGGCTGTTGAGCCCGGTACGGGTGTTTCATACAGGGAAATCTGCAATTCCCTTCCGGCTCAGGGGGTGAGGATGATTATTAAAAATTTCTCACGGGGGCACGGAGGCACAGAGGACACTTAGAATTCCCCCGTGCCTTTGTGCCTCTGTGCGAGACTATGCTATTGTTTTAAAAAGAGAAAAAGGGTAAGATACGGAGAATGGATATTGCTTTTGACGAGACGGGTGACGGCGAGAAGGCCGGCGGCACGACGGAAAGTTTCGGCGCTTTTCGCAGTTTTAGACTCAACGTATTTGAAGGGCCCCTCAATCTGCTTCTTTATTTAATAAAGAAAAACGATATAAACATCAACGACATTCCCATCGCGAAAATAACCGAACAGTACATTGAGTATCTCGCCGGGGCCCCCGAGGCGGACCTGGAGGAAATTTCCGAGTTTCAGGCAATGGCGGCGACGCTCCTCTTGATCAAGTCCAGGATGCTGCTTCCGGTGGAATTTGGCGGCGACGATGAAGAAGAGGACCCAAGGCAGGAACTGGTCGAAAAGCTCATCGAATATCAGAAGTACAAGAAACTCTCCGTCCTCATGGAAGAGAAAGAACGGGAAGCCGAATGGGTCATTGAGAGGAAAAGGCTTGAGCGCCCGCTCCCTTTCAGCGATGAAGACCTCTGGGAAAAAATGGATGTCTGGGATCTGCTCAGGATCTTTTCGGAGTATACCCGCGGCCTTTCGCGGGAGCGGATCATCGATCTTTACGAGGAAGTTACGGTAAACGAGAAGATAGCCCTGCTTTTTGAGATTCTTGAGGATCGCGGGGAATGCCGCTTCGCAGACCTGCTTATCAGGACCGAATCGATTCCTGATTTCGTATGCGCGTTCCTTGCCCTTCTTGAGGCTGCAAAGCAGCATATAGTTTCGGTATACCAGAACCGTATGTTTGGCGACATTGTTATTCGGCTATGTCCCAAGGGAAGCGGGGATGGGTGATTTATCGACGGCATTTATGCCGAAGGATACGGCGCTGATTGAGGCGATACTCTTCCTCGAAGCCGACCCTGTCGATGAGGCGGCGCTTTGCGGAATATCGGGCCTTTCGGCTGAGGCGGTGAAAGGGGCGCTCGAGAACCTCGCCTCCCGTTATGCGACAGAGGAATCGGGACTGGAGCTTTCCCGCATGGGCGGGGGCATCCTGATTTCCCCGAAGAAGGCGTATTGGGACAACCTCAGGGCGCGGTACGGGAAGAAAAACGAGAACCGGCTTACACGGGCGGCAATGGAGACCCTCTCGATTATCGCGTATTCCCAGCCGGTCACCCGCGCCGAAGTTGAATCGATCAGGGGTGTGAAGGTGGATAACTATATCCGTATGCTGCTGGAAAAAAACCTTATTCATAAAATGGGCACAAAAAACGTGCCCGGCAAGCCTGACCAATACGGGACCACGAAGGAATTCCTCAAGGTATTCCGCCTTGCCAGCATAGCCGATCTCCCCAAACTTGAAGAAAGCGAGGCCGAGCGTTTTGAGCTTGAAGGAGAACACTGAGATACGGCTGCACGTTTTCCTCGCCCACGCAGGGGTGGCTTCACGGAGGGCCGCGGAAAAACTCATCGCCGAGGGGAGGGTTGCGGTTAACGGCAGGACGATTTCAGCCCCAGGCGAGAAGGTACTGCCCACCGATGAGGTGTGCTTTGACGGGAAACGGGTGAAGATTGAAAACCGCCTTGAGTACCTTGTCCTCCACAAGCCGCCGCTTTACATCTGCAGTTCCCATGACCCCCAGGGGAGACAGTTGGCGCTGGATCTGCTTCCGCCTGCGGATACGACGGGCCGGAGGCTTTACAATGTCGGCCGTCTGGATTACCGTTCATCAGGGCTCATAATTTTTACCAACGACGGGGCTTTTGCCGCACGGCTCGGGCACCCCAGTTCCGAAATTGAAAAGGAATACCTGGTTGATTCCACGGTCCCGATTCAGGACAGGATGATTGAGGAATTCTCAAGGGGTGTTTTGATTGACGGAATTCTGTACCGCGCCCGTCAAATCGAAAGGACGGGGAAAAAATCCCTCAGGGTGGTCCTTATTGAAGGCAAGAACAGGGAAATTCGACGTGTTTTTTCCCATTTCCGCCTTCACCCGGAAAAGCTTGTGCGTGTCCGCATCGGGCCTGTCAACCTTGGTTCCCTCAAAGAGGGGGAATCCAGGCCTCTCAGCGTGGAGGAAATAAGCGTATTTATGAGGAGTTGATCATGAGAGGAGATGATAGTGATAGGGGGTGATAGTGATAGGAGGTGATAGTGATAGGAGGTGATAGTGATAATAGCAATTGACGGACCGGCGGGTTCGGGGAAAAGCACCATCGCGAGGCTCCTGGCGGAAAGGGTAAAAAACCCCGCCACGGGCGCGCCTTTTGTCTATATCAATTCCGGCGAGCTCTACAGGGCGGTGGCGCTGGGTTGCCTTAGAAACGGGATCGCCAGCGACGAAGCGGAACGCGCCCTTGAATACGCGAAAGGCGCGCGAATCGAGTACGGGGAAAACGCGGTCTTTCTTGATGGTGAGGACGTGACAGGCCTCCTTCACACCGACGAAATCGACAGGTTTTCCGCCCCGCTTTCGGCGATTGTCCCGATCAGGCACGTCATAAACGACCTCATCCGCAAAATCGCCGCGAACCGCGACGCCGTGGTAGAAGGCAGGGATATGACCACGGTGGTGTTCCCGGACGCGGAATGCCGTTTTTACCTCGACGCCTCGGTGGACGCCCGCGCCAGGCGCCGCCTTGATCAGGGGGTTTCGGAACTCAGCTTTGAGGAGATCCGGGATGCGATTATCAAGAGGGACGAGATTGACAAGAACAAGGCCGAGGGAAGCCTTGTCCTTGCCCCCGGTGTTTACTACCTTGACACATCGGGCTTGACTGTAGAAGATGTTTATGACAGATTAATAGAGAAGATCAATTTGGAAGGAAAAACCATGACGCAAACGGAAGTGCAATCGGACACTAATCTGAAAGAGGGATCGGGAATGCA